>ERZ651768.449-NODE-449-length-31133-cov-10.801681_pt1 | contig 31133 bp, 25 predicted proteins | sample MGYA00514754_ERZ651768 | MGnify/ENA metagenome assembly ERZ651768
CGATAATATCCGCACCCGCTTCAGCGAGGGCGATTGCCATCGACTTGCCGATGCCGCGTTTACAGCCAGTTACCAAGGCAACTTTTCCGTCTAGCTTGAAATTATCGAGTATCATTATTTCAGGTCTGCAATGGCAATGTGATCCATATCATCAAAACGCTGATTCTCTCCGCCCATGCTCCAGCAAAAAGTATAAGCTCCCGTGCCGCAACCGGAATGAATCGACCACATCGGTGATATGACCGCCTGCTCGTTTGCAATCGTAATGTGGCGCGTCTCCTCCTTCGGTCCCATCATGTGAAAGACTCTGGCTGCCTCATCCATTGCAAAGTACATGTAAAACTCTGTGCGGCGCTCGTGAGTATGGCAGGGCATTGTATTCCCCACGCTGCCGGGTTCCAGGACTGTAAATCCCATGACAACCTGACAGCTCTTTATGCCGTTTTCATGAATATACTGATAAACAGTACGCTTGTTAGCATCTTCCATCGTGCCTAGATTCAGCACGTTGGCATCAGCTTTCGTGGCATGAGTAGTCGGGAATTTCCCATGCGCAGGATAGCTGACCATATAGAAGCGGGCTGGATCATCGGCATCGGCACTGGTAAAAGAAACCTCCTTGCTGCCGCGGCCAATGTAGAGCCCATCAAGATTTCCCATATTTTATTCGCTGCCGTCGGTTTTAACTTTTCCGGCACCGCCAATGTTCAGGACACCGACTTCACGGCGATGACAGAAATAATCGGCCGCCAGCTCCTTGCCTGCTTCCAGCGACAAGCTCGAATCTGTAGGAACTGCCGCTCCGACAATTCCTCGTTCTACTTCGCAATAGAGCAGATTCAGTTTTCCAGTCTCAAAAATACTGATGAGAAAGGAATCACGCAGTTCCTCAGTCGTCATCCGTTTATATTCGTTTTTTCCAATTGTGTATCTGATGTCCATTGTAAGTTCTTTCAATTGTTGATGTATAGTACTATTCTGTTTCTGTCTGTGGTCGAAAACCATTAAGGTAAACTTCCCACTCCGCTGCAGTATTGATTTCACCTGCCTTCTTCCAGCCGTATCCGGCATAAAACTGCACTTGACCATTTTTATCAGTCTTAGTGATAAGAAGGGTGTGATCTTCAAGCTTTTTGCCTGTTACATAGAGCTCATGTTTTTCAATCCGTGAAGGATCCATAAGAACGCCTGTTCCGAGCTCGGAACCATCAAGCTTTTCCCACACGGAAACCCATCCCTTATCGAGATTCTTAGAGAGCTTATTCGATTTCTTGTGTCTTAACACACCAACTGCAATCGGTAGGTCTATAGCAATGTTGTCATTCTTCCAGAAAGTAGATTCGGTTTTGAACAAACGGTCTCCAAGCTTGATAGAGATTTTCTTGTCCTCCTTATAGCTGTCACCGTCATGTTTCCAATAATAGGTCAATACGAAGACCGATTCCTCTTTACTGGATTTCACGACCTTCCATTCCCTGAAAACGTTGGAAATAACCATCTTCCCATCAAGCCATAGAGCGACACCGCCACAACCGCGCGAAGCGCCTACTTTATAAGGATCATAGCCTTCACCGTGATCCTTGTGATACGACTTGCCTTCGGCATTCTCCTTATACCACTTGTTGATGATTGGGTAATCCACGCGCTTCAGCCAGCAGTCAATTCCACTGTTCTCAGCCGAAGCAGATAAGGCCGGTCCGTAGGCACGAAAAGCAATTTTATCATTCTCCCAGGCAAAATCATCTGATCGTTCCGGCACGAAACGACAAAAGGTTTTTGGCTCAACAGCTCCCGCTGTAGCAAGTGAGATTGTTGCCAACAGTGTTATTAATATTAGTTTCTTCATTTTTTTCCTTTTACTTTAATTAATTTAATTTCTGATAAATCGTTTTTCCAAAATACTTCTCGGTTCGAATCACTGCTCAACGATACTGAAATTCAATGTCAATGGAGTGCCGTCGACATCGTTTACTACCGGAGTGGCCGTGATCGCGTGAGCCCCCGGATCCAGTTTCCAGCCAGTATAGTTTCCATTCTTTTCAGAAGGGAAAGCATACGGATAGCTATTTTCAGTAAGAAATGAATCATCGCCGTTATAGGCGATCTTCACTCGATCCGGCGACATGGGGTTTGCATTGACACGGATACTCAGATTCCGGGTAGGCAGCGTAGAGTAATCCAGAACAGCACCTTCAGGGATGGGATCAAATGCCGGTATTGGATAATTATTATCCGCGTTGATCAGCGTAAAACTCTCAATGGAAGGCCCACGCTTGACGGGTTCTTTCAGCCAGGTGGGCTGAGTGAATGCACCATTGCGGGCAATGTCCCAAATCTCTAAACGCACCCAGCTCGCACGACTCAGGTCGACGGGGAAATTCATCTTTTCGCGACCAAACTCCCTGCTGTTCGACATGGTAATCGTATGGGTCTTTATCTGCTCGCCTTCTCCCCAAATAATTTCAGTAAATCCCAGTGGAAAGGTCCACTCCACGTCTACAGAAACCTGATTCTTCGAAATCTTATGATCATGCAGCAGCACCTCCCCAGTACTGATAAAGAAGTCACCACGCCTGAGTACGTCCAACACCTCTGACCAATCCTCATCGTCCAGCGAGGGAAGTTTAGACAACTTCAGGTAGTTGATATTCATCTGACTGTAGAGTTCAGATTTCATATCAAGATAGAACATATCACCAGCCCCGACCAATTTCTTCTTATGACCCCACTGACACATGTCATCCAAGAGCTTCAAGGCACGGCGACCCAAGCGAGGTTCAGAAAGGTCAGAGGGTATCGCCTTCCACTCGGCCCCCATAAAGACATCGTCATCCTGAAAGAAATCCGTTGCGGCATAGTCATCGGGATAATTCCGTGCGCCTTTGACGCGCGGATGCGCGGTGAAAGCCAAACCGCCTTCACGTTTTAACATTTCATAGGTTTCCTCAGCGTTCCCAAGCCTGTAGACCGTTCCGTAGGGTTCCAGAGCCTCCGCAAAGGGTTCGTTTTTCTGGCGGCTTTTTACGAAATAAACGGGTTTGGGGAACAAGTAACACCAATGACCTCCAAAGTGGGCGTTGGCTTCTTCTCCCGGCAGCATAACGAACTCATCATCGGAATACTTCTTAGCCAGATCGAACATCGCCTTGAGTTGTTTAAATCGCTTTTTCCCGACGTCCCTGCCGTTAAAATCACCACAACAATGAAACTCGGCCATGTGTAGGATTTGCACATTCAAGCTCTTCATTACTTCCTTGAAATCAAGCGCGGACGTGAACTCCCCATTCATCTTGTCCCCTTCCATCTCTTTCCGGGTCATTGCGGGATGGTAGTGCTCTGTGAAGGTCTTATAACCATCAATGATTTTGAACTGATCTCCATTCGTGTAGCGCTTTACCCGTTCGAGCGTGTCCTCACCCTTAGTCGGACTCAGCAAGAGAAATACACCCATACGCTGCGCGGTGCCCGGAAACGCATCCACCCAGGGGGCATGCGTATGATCACCTTCCTTTTCCTGACGTATACCGATAAGCCCTGCTCCTGCCTTCACATAACCTCTATTGTGTGCATACTTGTTAACCGGCCAAGCGGATGCATGAGGCGGCGGGAAAAAGGCAATGGTGCCAGTGGGGTACTCCGCCATCACAGCTCTGTGCACAACTTGCAATGGCTTGGCTTCCTTAGACGGACGCTCACGCACGATGTTCTTAGTGCCATTATCCTTATACACGATAGCGGGCACTTCGGTATGGAAAAGCCCTTCGTAAATATAAGCGACCGCAGATTGATCTGTGCTCATAGCCGCTTCCCAGTAAATCAGGGGGCTGCCATCATAAATATGACAAACCAAATCACCTGAGAAAGGCCCACTTCTCATACTTGAAAAAACGATGTTAACACGCCCCCCCTCTGAGCTGACCTTGACAGACTTAAGGTCTATACGCGAAGAAAAGGATTTAGAAGGACGTTTATTCGGGGTATCAAAAAAGATATATGGCCAAACGCCTTTAATTTGGCTGCGCCGGGAACCAACCGTGACAGGAAAGTCAGGCTGCATGTGCTCGGCTAAAGTCGTGAAAGATGAGTCCTTACCCTCTGCCAGCGAAATGGACCTAATCATCTGTTGTGTTCCTGAAAGATCAAATACGACGCGACCTCTCAAACCCGGCCCAGCCTGCCATTCTGCTTCGAGCACATTGCGTTTGTGCCGTATACTGATAGGGCTCGAGGCCTCATTAGCGGAAGCATCCACAACTACATTAACAGCTTCCGCTGTAGTAAGTGAGATTATTCCCAAAAGTATTATCAATATTAGTTTCTTCATGGTCCTGACTTGATAAAACGACCAAACACATTTTTCATCATACGCTGCACGCGCTTGTCCGGGCCTTGCGGCTTGGCGGCTCCATTGGCGGGGAGCACGTGACCGGGAGGGGATGACAAGCCTTGCGCCCACCAGATGCTTCCGGCGTCGAAGACGATGTTGCCCTTGGGTCCGTTGTAGAACGTCGCGATGTGCGGCGACCGAGGCTTTCCTTTGCCGGCTTTTACCTCGCTGTGAGCGACGACTTCCATGCCAGGCAAGTCCTTGACCGGAGAGCCGTGATATTCCCAGCCGATCAGGCCTTTGACCTTGTCTCCTTCCTTCATCCCCGTGCCTTCATACAGCCAGTGATCGGGCTTGGTGCAGGTCCAATCACCTCCGCCGATTCCGGCGGTGCGTCCACCCATGAGCAGCGCTCCGTCAGGTCCGGCCGGAAACGTGGAGGTCCAGCCTTTTCGCTTGTGCAACATCCTGCTGATCTCCTCGCCCAGGAACTTGCCTGCGCGGTGCATGACCCGGTGAGGCTGCCCTGCAGCGGAGGGTAGTAAAGGCACGACACCCCAGACCGAGTTGCCGCTCAGGAAGGCAAAGTTGACGCCTGCGTCCCGGGCAGCAATGGCATTGTCGTACATCTCTCGCGTCCAATACTCGTCGTGGCCGACGGAGATGAAACCCTTGGCGCGTTTTAGTCCGGGTCCGTCCGTGTGGGTATCCACATTCGAAATGTAGGACACATCGTAGCCCTGCTGTTCGATCCAATAGGAGAGCGGGAATTCCCAAAGCAGAAATTCCCCCGTACCCACGGACTTGGGATTCTTGACCAGATGATCCTGGCAGAACTGCGAGTAGGGACGGTCAAAACCCACCCACCCGGTGTCGGCTGCATCGGTGCTCCACTTCTTCCTTTTCTTAAATCCTGTGTAGCCGTTCTTGTCGTTGTGGTACAGCGAATACTCGTTGGTGGGCCAGCTGTTGTAGGCCAGCCAGGTCAGGTCGCTACACTGGAAAAGCAGGTCGCAGGGCCGGTCATCACGCACAATGAAAATGACGTAGCTCTGCACTCCCCCCTTCTTGGCAGTAAGTTTGCCGAGATAGACGCCGCTCAACCAATCTTTGGGAATCTCCAATTCCACGGAAGGTTCCCACGTGCATTCGCGCAGGCGGCGTTTGCCGACAGGAGGCGTGGACTGGGTCTTGCCCTTCAGCGAATCGAATCGCTTCATGAACCGTCCACCATCGCCGCCGTAATACCCCGTGCGGAAGATTTCCAGACTGAACTCGGAGACCGGATTCGCGCTCACCATAATCTTGATCGTGTCGCCGGCACTCACACTCGTCGCCGAGCAGTAACCCTCGATGCGCGGGGAGCGCCACAACTCCACCGGTTCGTTCTTCGTGATGTCGGTCTTGGTGAGCAGCCAATCGCGCGTGCCGGGCTTGGCGTTTTCCTTGCGGATGGGATTGTCGGTGGCCGGAGCCGCAAAGGCGCCTTCGACACCTACCGTGAGAGCTAGTCCGGCAGCGGCAGTTCCCTTGATCATACCGCGGCGATTGATTCGCCGTGTGGAATCGTTCGAGTCTTTCATGATGTCTGATTTACTTCTTTAAGCTCGTGCGTTTGCGTTTCGGCACTTTATACGTAACGCCAGAGGGTTCATGATGAGAGGGAATCTCTTTGCGCAGTTTCTCCATCACTTCCGCGTAATCCGAATTACCCGCGAGGTTGTCCCATTCCCACTTGTCCTTCGTATGATCGTACAACTCCTCCGACCCGTCAGCATAAACGATATACCGGTGCTGTTCGGAACGGACGCCGTAGTTCTTGTACCCGAAAGTGGTTACCGTCGCCTCATCCCAAGCGGCCTCCGGGTTCTTCATCAACACCGAGAGATCGTTGCCTTCCAGCTGTCCTTCCGGAGGCTCGAGTCCGGTCAATGAGGCCAAGGTAGGATAGATGTCCAACAGGTTCGCCGGCTTGTCTGTAACTGTTCCAGGCTTCGTCACCCCTGGCGCCACCCAGAGGAGGTTGACCCGCGTGGCCCGCTCCCAGAGGGAGTACTTTCCCCAACGCCCTTTTTCGCCAAGCTGGAAGCCGTGGTCGCTCCACAGCACGATAATCGTGTTGTCGGCGTACTTGGAATTCTCAAGCGTGCCAACGATCTGGCCAATAAGGTCGTCCACCATAGAGGTGCACGCCAGGTAGGCCTGGATCGCCGGCTTCCATTGATTCATCGCCCTGATTCTCTTCAACCACGGATTGTGAGCCATCTTGGCGTGAGCCGCAGGCACATCATCCAGGTCATCTTCCCGGAAACCTTCCGGAAGCTTGATTTCCTCCAGAGGGAATCGATCAAAGTATTCCTGAGGCGCGTAGTTGGGCAGATGAGGCATAAAGATGCCGGCTCCCAGAAAGAAGGGCTCCTGCAGTTCTTCGTCGCGCAGTTTCTTCGTCGCCCAGTTGGCGGTCTTGCCATCGGGGTGGTCGTCCACCGTTACGCCCGGGAGGCATGGTCCCCAATCCGCCTGCCTTCCCCACCCGTTCATGGGCAACTTGGCGGCAAATTTGAGTCCCGCGAAGGAAGGAAGGTCCTGCGTTTTGCTCGGGTAATACTCATCAAAGCCCCGCCCCTTTACTTCATTATTGAAATGGTAACCGTGAAACAGTTTTCCGGCGCCGCAAACGTAGTAGCCATTTCGTTGAAAAAACTCAGGCAGCAACACCGAGTTGTTCAGGATCGGGTTATGGGTCAGGGAACTCTTGTTGATGTAATTCCCAGATGTCGACGGCCTGATCCCGCTCATGATGGCAGACCGTGAAGGACCGCAGGCTGGCGCCGCGCAATGGGCATTCTTGAAAACCATTCCCTTGGCTGCCAGCCGGTCCATGTGCGGCGTCCTGGCCTGAGGGTTGCCCTTCAGCATGTCGGTCCAGTCATTCAGATCATCGATGGCGATGAACAATACGTTGGGCCGCGTAGCGGCCGTTCCTGGTTCTTCGTTCTTGGTTCCTGGTTGCGGCTTCGCTGCGTTGGAGTGCGATGCCGTGTTGCAAAACAACAGAACGGACAGGGTGAGGATCGTGATTCGTTTCATTGCTGCGTTACTTCTTCAACAGTTTGTCCACGAAGAAATCGACCTGGGATTGGTATTTGATTTCCGCGCCGGGGTATTTGAGATGGGCTTCGAGCTTGAGGGCGTCGGTTTTTTCTTTGAGGGCGATGCCGAGGTTGACGTGGTGGATGAGCCAGCCGCGGATTCGCCCTTTGTCGGTGGGTGGTTTGGCGGTCGGCGTCATGCCGTAGCTCATGAAGATGGGAGGATCATCGGCGGAAACGATCGAGACAGCGGAGTGACGGCGGGCGATCTCCTTGGCTTCGTCCGGCGTCTTCGCCCCCCACTTGGCTAGATGAGCTTTCTCGGGATCGGTGATGTTGCCCAAGGGACGGGAGAGGGTTTTGACGTCGGTGTCGGGTCCCAGCAGGGTGGCGATCTTGTTTTGCCAGAATTCGATGTCGTTCGTGGTCTGACCGCCAGCGGTAGCCACGCAGGTCAAACGCGTGGATTCACGCTCGACGGGATCCTTGCTGTCGGGTTTGGCCATGTCGTCGGTGAAGGCCAGCCACATGCAGATCTGCGCGCCGGCCGAACCGCCGAAGGCAGCGACGCGTTCCTTGTCGATGTTCCATTCCTTGGCCTTGGAGCGCATGAACTGCAAGGCCCGTCGGGCGTCGTGGTGGGGAGTGGGCAACGGGGTGGCGACGGACATGTACCGGTAGTTGATCGCGGCCACAGAGATACCGGCCTCAAGCAGTTGATCGAGTTCGTTCTGTTTGAGCTTCTCTTTGCTTCCCGCACGGAAGCCTCCGCCGTGAATGTAGATGGCCAAGGGCGTAGGCTTGTCACTGTCGGCGAGCCAGATGTCGAAGACGTTCCGCTCGTGTTCGCCGTACTTCACATTGGCATGAGTCGGTGGCTTGCGACCGTTCGTCTGGCCGGTTCCGGCGTCTGACTTCTGTCCGCCATTCCGCTTTGCCCGGGCGGCCGCTCGCCGAATGACAGCCCGCTGCTCCTTGATGGACAGAACCCCGTCACCGTCTGCGTCGGCTTGGGGGAAGCGTTTCAGGATCATCCGATCTAGGGCCGCTTCCTCCGCCTTGGACAACTTGCCGTCTCCATTCTTATCAGCTTGGGGTTGCAGCTTAAGGATTTGTTTCTCCAACGAACTGCTTGCGGCCATCGTTGGATAGGTCACACCCGCCAGCGTGAGCGCGGTGATGAGGATCAGGTTGTTTCGTTTCATAGCTAGTTAATTCCTTATCGGGAACAGCTCGTTCACTTGTTGATAGCGCTTGTTCTTCAGATCCAGGAACGGCCCCGCAGACTGATGGACGAGGACACCTGCCATCAATAGTGGGATCATATGTTTCATTGTGATATCCGGATGAAGAATCACTATGCGATCATCCGTTTAAACAGGTTATGCGTAATCTGCTGCACGCGCTTGTCCGGGCCTTGTTGAGTGACCCCGTGCCTTGAGGGGTTCTTATGCCCGGGAGGACTGGACAAGCCGTTCGCCCACCAGATCGTGGCGGCATTGAACACGACGTTGCCCTTGGGGCCGTCATAGATCGTCGAGGTGTAGCGCCCCATTGCCTTGCCGTTGATGAAGGGGGTTCCTTCCGCGACGACCTTCATTCCCGGCAGATCCATCGCCGGCGCCCCGTGCCATTCCCAACCAACGAGGCCTTTGACCGAATCCCCCTTCTTCATTGCGGTTCCTTCGAAGAGCCAATGATCCGGTATGGCACAGGTCCAATCTCCGGAGCCTCTTCCACCGCCACCTCCTTTACCACTTCTGTCGAGCCGTGCCCCCATCAGTTGGGCACCATCCGGTCCCATGTTCGGCTCGAAGCTCTTCTGGTTGACCATCTTTTGTTTGACCGATTCCGGAATTTTGCCCGACACCGGCATGAACCAGCCTTCGCGCCGCGTGGCCCGGTTGGGCGTCCCGTCGCTGGAGGGCAGCATCGGAACAACACAGAGAACGGAATTGCCACCGAAGAAGGCCAGGTTGACCCCTTCCTCACGGGCTCTGAGGACGTTATTGTACATGTCCTTGGTCCAGTATTCGTCGTGTCCTACTGAGATGAACCCCTTGGCGCGCAACAGGCCGGCCGGATCAGTGTGGGTGTCGATATTGGAAATGTAGGAGACGTCGTATCCGTGCTGTTCCATCCAGAACGCCAAGGGAAACTCCCAGGGTAGGTATTCGCCGGAACCGCCGGATTTTTTGTTCTTGTTGACTGGATGAGTGAACAGGGCGTAAGGCCGATTGAAGCTTACTGTGCCGCTGGGCACGCCGGTGCTGGAGTAGCCCTTGTGCTTGGTATAAATCGAGTAGTCGGTGGGCCAGCGGTTGTAGGCGGCCCAGGTCAATTCGCTACACTGGAACAAAAGGTCGCAGGGGCGGTCATCGCGGACAATGAAGATGACGTAGCTCTGCAGGTTTTCTTTCTCGGCGGTCAGCTTCCCCAGGTAGACGCCGCTCAGCCAATCGTCGGGGATTTCGATTTCCACAGCCGGCTCCCATTGGCATTCCCGCAGGTAGTTTTCACCGTTGGAAGGGTCTGGCTGTGGGGCGCCTTTGAGCGAGTCAAAACGTTTTACCAACCGAGCCCCATCCCCGTTGTAGTAGCCAGTGCGGAAGATTTCCAACTTGAACGTAGACGCCGGGTTCGTGCTAACCATGATCTGCAACTTCTCACCGGCCCGAACGCTGTTCGCGGAGCAGTAGCCTTCAATCACCTGGCTGCGCCCGTTGAGCAGGATCTTGTTGATCTTCCCGGGAACTGTGCGCGTCTTGGTGAGCATCCAGTCGCGAGTGCCGGGCTTGGCATTTTCACGCTGGATCAGATCCCGACCGGGTGCACCAGCCGCTTTTCCGGAGTCTTTCGGGGCTCCTAAAGCTCCGGTCGCAATACCGAGGCTAGCCGCCCCCACTCCTTTGAGCGCGTCACGGCGATTCAGGCCGCGCATGGATTCGTTTGATTCGCTCCTTCTGTTTTTGTTGTTCATAACAGCAGTTTTATTTTGCCTGTGACAAGTAGGCGATGAGGTCGGCGATTTCTTCGGGTTTCAAAAGGCCGTCAAAGACCTGGGGCATCAGTGAGATATTGGAATATTTTGCTTCTTTGATTTCCTCCAATGGAACGGGCTGCTCCACGCCGGGCCCCGGGGTGAGGATGAGGTTATCCACGCCATCCTTGAGCAGGAGGCCGGACGTTTCGCCTTCTTTCGTGCGGACCTTTACCCATTCGTAGTAACGGGCAATGGAAGCGCTGGGGTAGACAATGGCTTCCAACAGGTCTCGTTTGCTGCGGATGGCGCCAATCTTTGTCAAATCGGGACCGAAGTGCGCCCCTAGCTCACCTTTTTGATGGCAGAGGATACACATTGATTTGGCAACATTGTTGTATAGCTCTTTCCCGCGCTTGGGATTTCCTTTGGGAAGGTATTTGCTGAGCTCCTTGAGGCGCGCCTGCTGGCTGGCCAGTGTCTTCGGATCCGGATTGGCCACTTCGGGCCATTGGATTTCGGGCCTGGAATGAGGGGCCGGATCGCGCTGTGCAAGCTCCTCCATGCGCCGAAGCTGTTTCCCTAACGGATGGCCTTCAGGAATGCTTCCGTTGTCACCAATCTCAAACAGCGCGTAGGTTAAGGCGTGCCTCAAGAATGGGTCCTGCTCGTTTGCGCTCGCGTCCAGCAGGGAGTTTACGGCGGCGGCGTCTCCGATCCGGCCCAGCGCCATGGCGGCCAGCCGGCGCAGGAACGCATCATCCGCTATGAGGGTATCGCTCAACTGGGTGACCGCTCCCGTATCGCGCCAAAGTCCTGCGCTGTGAATGGCAGCGGCGCGGACATCGGGAATTCCACTAGCGATTCGTTCCCGAACGGCCTTGCGCGCTGCCTTGCCCGGAATGCGATGCAGCGCCCAGGTCGCAGGCAGGCGTGCTTCGGCCTCGCGCAGGGCTTCAATATTCTCCTCTTTTGCCAAAGCCTCAATGGCGCGGCGGACAACGACGGGCCGTTCGTCGGACAGGTAACTGACTACAGGCTTCTTCCAATCTAGTTCGAGCCCGCGCGGATCACCGGGTACGGCGGCGTCTGTTTTTTGGATGCGATAAATGCCTCCCAGAATCCTCGGCTTGGACAGCTTGGAGGTAGGGCAACAAATGTGATACCAGCTCCCGGTGTCCGCCACGAGCAGGCTGCCGTCGGCGTCTTCGATCACATCGGTGGGATGAAAATCCGTTTGGTCGCTCTCCAGGAAGGTGTCCGTCTCTACCGCGTAGGACGATCCCGATCGACTCAGCTTGTGCCGTGATATCCGGCGCAGGTTGAAATCCGCGCAAAGCAAATCCCCCTTGACGCCCAGGGCGTCGCTCCGGGGCATCAGGATGCCTGAGGGAGCCGACGGTCCCGTCTGTGCCAGGATAGGCAGCAAATCCCCTGTGTGGGGATGCTGTGCCAGTACACGATCGTTTTTCCTGCCGTACATCCCCCCATAGACGGCATGCAGAATCCCGTCCCGCCTGCCGGGCCTGGAAAGGTCAAAAAACGTTCCACTGAGAAAGCGCTCGCCCGTCTCGCTGAAGGCCAGACCAACCGGATTGTTCATGCCGCCAGTAATGACGACTTCCAGTCCGCTGCCATCGGGTTTGGCGCGAAAAATGTGAGCAGCTCTTCCCATGTGCCGCTGTCCATTGCCCAGGCGCAGGGATTGCTCCTGGAAGCCTCCCTTGCACCAGTAGAAATACCCGTCCGGAGCCAGATACGGACCATGCATGTCGTTGCCACAGCTGCCAATGGAACCGCCATTGAACCAGGATACCCGTTCATCCGCCACGTGATCGCCATCCTTGTCGGTGAATTTCCATATATGCGGCGGCGCCCCCACATAGACAGCGCCTTCGTAAACGAGGATGCCTTCCGGGAACGGCACGTTCTCGGCAAAGACGGTCGAGTGATCGAACACGCCATCGCTGTCGCGATCGGTCAGACGAAGAATGCGATGGCTTGGCGTCTTGAGTTGAACCGGCGCCTTCTGACTGTTCCCGGAACTGTCCGTGACATAGAGCGCGCCTCCTTCATCGAAATACATATGGATCGGCCGCTGGACCAGCGGAGGCGCGGCCACCGGCTTCAGGGTAAACCCCTTGGGCAGGCTGAACGTATGCGGTGGCAAGTATATCTTCTCCAAGTCGGCGACTTCTGCAAAGACAGTCTGACACAATAGCACACCTGCGATTGTTGTGAGTAGGAGGTTTTTCATTTCCCTTCAGCAGTCAATTGAGGCACGATTCCAAGGCTGGCAGAAAATGTTGCAGCGAAGGTGTCTCCTTTTCTGTCTCCTTGGCCAAGTCGTCCCACCTGCGGAGTTCCAATGCCTCCCTGTAATGGGGTTCGCTCTCGAATGAAGTCATCTCCTCAGGGCTCATTGGGCCGCCCTGATCGTGATAACTCTTGCGGGAGGTCGGAGACAAGGCGTCTTCATAACTCGGCTGTCTGGTGCATAGGTAGCGCTTGGCCGCCACATGCAAGCGGATGGGATCGGCGACCTCTGGCCCAAAGTGTTCCTTCAACCAGGCATTGGCAACAAATTCATGCTTGTCGTCCAAGTTGTCCTCGTAGTTACCGGGCAACTCTGATCCATGAAAGATATGCCCGATATCATGCAACATGGAGGCAATCACGAGGCTTTGTGGTGCGTTCGACGCCTCGGCAAGCTCCCCGCTTTGCAAGGCATGTTCAAGTTGGGTGACGGCTTCTGTGCCGTATTGATTGGCACCTCGTTCGTTAAAGATCCGCTGAATTTTTTCAATGACGGCATGCATGTTGGAGTTTGATCGGGTCATTGTTGTTTGAGGACGGATTCGATTTTGGCCCGTGTAGCGGGCTTTAGGTCGGGTCGCTGCAGGGCAGATTGTAGGCGGACGCGGAGCGCCGGGTCAAGGTGGGGGACGGGGCGGTAGGCGTGGGGCCGTTTGAGGTGGATGCGCAGGGCGGCGCCGTGCGTGGAGTAGCGCAGCTGGCGCTTAAGGCGGGCGTAAGGCTCCATGGAGGGGTTGCCTGCCCGGAACTGGTCGGCAAGCCACTTGATTTCACAACGGATTCAATGTGCAGCATATGAGACTTTATATCTCTTCGGATATTTGACGGTCCCGAATCCTTGAGGCTTGAACTTTAAATTGTGATTATCGAAACTCTTCTCCATGCTTGCTGTCATTTCTCCCGCTAAAACACTTGATTTTGAGACACCGTCATTGACGAACTCCAGTTCGTGTCCGGAATTTCTTGATCATTCCCAAAACCTTATCAACAAGCTTCGCACACTATCAGAAAGCAAACTGTGCTCACTGATGTCGATTAGTTCTAAGTTGGCAACTTTGAATGAGCAACGCTACCAAGATTGGAGCCTGCCGTTCACTATATCCAATGCGAAACAGGCGATAATGGCGTTTAAGGGTGATGTTTATACCGGATTTACTTTTGAGAAATACAACGAGAAAGATTTTGCTTATGCTCAGAAGCATCTTCGGATTCTGTCCGGGCTTTATGGTCTTTTGCGTCCTTTGGATCTAATCCAACCGTATCGCCTTGAAATGGGGACGAAACTAGCCACGCCGCAGGGCAAAGATTTATACGAATTTTGGGGTTCGACTCTAACGAATGCGCTCAACGGCGCCATTAAAAATTCAGGAATTCAAATTTTGGTAAACCTGGCTTCAAACGAATATTATAGGGCCGTTGACAAGTGGGGCTTACAAGGGCGTGTGATAACACCGATTTTTAAAGATCAGAAAGGGGGCGATTTCAAGGTCATCAGTTTCTTTGCAAAAAAGGCCAGGGGTGCTATGTCAGACTACCTTGTTCGTCATCGTGTAAGTGAACCTGAGAGATTGAAAGAATTTAAAGGATTGGGATACCGGTTTAACCTAAATCTTTCGAGCGATGATAACTGGGTTTTCACTCGCAATGAAGCAGCCTAATAAAATTGAAATTACCAAGCTCATTCGCAAACACGGCGGCAAGACGGGTGAAGAATTGAACGCCTTCGGCAAATGAAACACCCCCTAATCACAACAATCGCAGCCGTGCTGTTGGTGGGATGTGGAACTATCCATCAAAGCGTAGTGCCAGCACCTTACACATACATCTCAATTCACCAAGCTGCAATGTATGGAAGCACAATAACCGTCAACCAACACTTGTCAGTTGGTACAGATGTGAATGCGAAGGATGAGGAAGGAGGGACTCCGTTACATTTTGCGACTGGTTGGAATCATAAGGAAATCGTCGAACTACTTATCGATGCTGGTGCGGATGTGAATGCGAAGGATGATATTGGCGATACACCACTAGATGTCGCCATCCAGTTGAAGCAAACCGGAATCGCCGAACTCCTCGGCAAACACGGCGGCAAGACCAGAAAGGAACTGGAAGCTGAAGGGAAATGAAACCAAGGATAAAACTTGCCGAGTCAGTTACCCCAAACGGAGCCTGCATGGCTCTCTACGAACACGATGGGGCCTTTTCGATTTCTTTAAATGGCAAGGAATTGATGCACTCAAAGGTTACAGGATCGGAGAGTTTACTTGGAAGAACAGGCGTCGATCAAATAAATAAAAACATTCCTACCCGGGTTCTCATCGGCGGACTTGGTCTTGGATTCACGTTGAAAAGTGTCTTGGAGTCCGGAAACTCCAAAATGAAAATCGAGTTGGCAGAATTGGTTCCAGAAGTAATAGAATGGAACCGAACTTATCTGAAAGAATTAAACGGCGTACTGCTTGATGATCCTTGTGTTGACATTAAAGGGATGGACGTGATTGACCTAATTAAAAATGCTGAGCCTCGAACCTATGACGCCATATTGCTCGATGTGGATAATGGCCCTGTTGCAATGGTCGACGCAAATAATGAGCAACTTTACTCTACTTCAGGTATCCGCTTAATGTGCAGAGCTCTTAAAAAAGGCGGACGAATCGTAGTCTGGTCTGCGGGGCCCGACCGAAAATTTGAAAAGCGTTTAGGCAAGTTTTGCTGCAAGTTTCAAAGGGTTGCAGCGAAAGTTTATGATGGAGCAAAACGAGCTCGTCATATGCTTTATACCCTAGATCCAAACTAGTTAGCCCGGGCCCAGTTCCCTTCACCCGCTTCATTTTCCCTGATTAAAACTCTTTTTTTTCCGCGCTCAAGTATTGTTTGGCGATCAAGTTGCCTAGTTCAATGATGCCACCTGTGTCGATGACGAGTTTCTTTTCCTGCGGCGGGAGATTGAAGGCCTTGATGTGAATGAGGTGTGGATCGGCGGCAGCGATTGTTTCGACGTCTGAAACGACGTCGATTGAGTTGACACCTTTGTCATTGGTGGGGGGTTGCTGGCTAACATACCACTTGAGCGAGGATTGGCCAAGATCCACTCGACTTTGGTTGATGATCGATTGCAAGCGTTCTGCAGCCTGCTTCCTGTATGGATAAAAGGACATGTCGTTTTCTGCAAGGTGATAGAAAATACCTGCCAATTCCACCACTTGGTCTTTGGATTGCAGTTCGCCAATCGTCTCTTTAATGAAATTAATGAATGCCGGATAAATATGGCGTGACTTGGCCAAACTGCCCCCCGGTGTCCAGTCGATGATCTGCGATCCGCTGTGGGTAAACTTCGCTATGACAATGTTTTCTTTGTTCTTGGCTTGTAGGGCTTGGCCAAAGCTGAGTTCCGGACCGAACGTGTTGTAAAAGCCAACAGGGCCAAGCGGCTCCCATGATTTCGATTTTCGGTAACCGCCACCCAAACTGTATTTGTAGGCGATAGCTGGATTGTCTTTAAGGAGAGATTGATGCTTCTTTGAACTTCCAACTTCTTGAACGAAGGCTCGTTCGCCTTCCATGTTTCGGTGGCCGGCGAGGATGAATAATTTTACCTCGGTGCCTTTTTTATAAGGCCAAGTTTTCAGTGGACGAGCCTGGAGCGAGTGTTTTCCGATCGTTTTCAAATAAGCGTCGGCATAGTTCACGCCGTGTTCCAATTGCCCCAATGTGCCATAGTGGTAGTGCAGGCCAACAGGATTGCCGATCTCAACTCCGATGTGGGCAGTCGGAATGTATTCGGCAAAAGGATCGGTTTTGGTGACTGCCCGTTGCCCCTCGCTGATGGCGTACATGCGGGGGCGAAGATCCATGCCCCAAATCGTCTTGGTGCAGAGTTCACCGATGTAGAATTTCAGCTTCGGGATGCTGAGGTCACGGCGCCATTTTGCGATGAAGTTCTGCAAATTCTTTCCGTAGTTGGCCATATAGCTTTCCTCGAACATATCGTTTTCGCCCTGATGCCATATGAACCCTTCAATTCGATACTTGATACCCTTTTGATCCAGCTCAGCCAGCGAGGATTTAACCAGATTAAGTGTCAACGGATACATCTTGAATTGGATCGGTTCGTCCGGATTCCAATCACCCCCCAAGTGGGTGCCGCCGGCCGCGCACTTGATGATTGCGATGGGGGGGGTGATGTTTTGGGAAACCTTTCGGGCAAAGCTTAGCTCTGGGCCGACGGTGTTATTGACCGGTTGAAGATCCACCCAACCGTTGCTGTTGGTTTTATTTTCGCGACCGATGGAGTAAGAGAAACGGACATTTTCCTGAGAGCTTTCCAATCCGGCAAATGGCGGGTAACGCTTGATGTCCTGAACTCTTGAATCGGAGCCCACCATGTTGGATTGCCCGGCAAAAATAAAAACGCGAACCGTTCGGTCATCGGAGAGTTCTTGCGCGAACAAAGAGCAGCCCAATGCCAGTGAGAATAAGAGCGTTAAGGCGGAAAAGAGCCTGTGAGTCATGTTGAAATCGATCGCCAGTTTAGGTGTACAAGACACAGCATCAAGTTGCCGCCTTCCCTTGGCCAAGCACTCGGCTTGGGATCAGCCGTAGAGGCTCTCGATCGGCTGGCCGAGGCCGTCACGGGTGACGTAGAAGGGACGTTTCTCCACCTCGTAGGCCAGTTTGGGAGAGATCCCCATGGCCTTGTAAAGAGTGGCGTGTAAATCCTCGATAACGACCGGATCCCTGACGGTCGAGCAGGGGCGCTCATCGGATGTCGCACCGTGGAGATGGCCTTTCCTGATGCCGCCGCCAAAGAGCAGCACGGAGCCGGCATCGGTGAAGTGCCGGTGCATGCCGTAGTGCTTCAACTCGTTGATAGTGCCCGGAACATTGACCTGGTCCTTGACCTTGTTACCCGGCTTTCCCTCGACAAGCATGTCACGGCTGAACTCGCTGGCGAGCACGATCAAGGTGCGATCGAGCAGGCCGCGCTCCTCAAGGTCGAGCACGAGCTGGGCGATGGGAGCGTCGATCTGGCGCTTCAGGTCGGTGAGGCGCGTGTGGCCGTTCTCGTGCGTGTCCCAGTTCAGAAACGGCACGTACTCGGTGGTCAACTCGATGAAGCGTGCACCGGCCTCGACTAGGCGACGGGCCAGCAGGCAGCCGCGGCCGAACTGGCCGGTGTTGTACGTGTCGAGCACCTCCTTTTTCTCGAGCGACAAATCAAACGCCGTGGCCGCGGACGAGGTCAGCAGGCGATGCGCGTTGTGGAGCGAGCGTAGGAGCGATTCTTTTTGATAGTCACTGCCGGTGAGGCCAATCGGACTTTGGTCCACCAATTTTTTGTACGCCTTGTAGCGGTTGGCAAAGCGCGACCGACTCATGCCAGACGGCGGCCGAACGGTGTTCAGCGCATGATCCGGATTGGCAATATGAAACGGCCCGTACTCGCTGCCGAGGAAGCCGGCTGAGTGGAACGCCTTGAGTTCCTCGCCCTCTCCGACGTCGAGCCGCTGACCGATGTCGATGAACGCTGGCATGGCCGGGTCGCGCGGGCCAAGCGTGCGCGCAATCACCGCACCGATGTGCGGGGCGGCGACGGTCTGCGGCGGCGCGTAGCCGGTGTGCCATTGATACTGGTGGCGCGAATGCAAAATGAACCCGAGGTCGCCGGCCTTGTAGGTGCGGATGAGCGTGCCGCGATCCATCACTGAGCCGATTTTTTCTAGCCCTTTGGTCAGTTTAATGTGATCCACCGCCGTGTCGGTCGCCGGGAAGGTGCTTAGCACCCGATCCGGCGAGAGGCCCTTTTCAAACGGCGTGTAGCGCTTGGGATCGAACGTCTCAGTGTGAGCCATGCCGCCGCCCATCCAGAGGACGATCATAGCGTCGGCGGTGGGCTCTATCCTCTCCCCGGCCGACTTGGCCAGTATTTGGCGGGGGGCACCCGCGGCCATAGCTCCGAGCGTAGCAACGGTGGTGGTCTTGAGGAAATCACGCCGATTCCGGCGGCCCTGTTGAGTCATGCGGAAATGGTCGCCCAAGCGCCCCGACTTGGCAAGTTTTGGCTGCGGTACAGCTGAAGGAGTGAGGAAGTATAGGTTAGATTAATTTGCTTGGCCAAGCGCTTGACCAAGCGGCTCAGGCTTTCTCCTGGATGAGTTCGCGGCGGCCGCCGCCGAGGAGTTCCTCGACGAAGTTGGTGGAGTAGACACCGCGGCAGAATTCCGGGTCGTGCAGGACGGCTTTCTCAAAAGGGATGGTCGTCTTGATGCCGGTGATGATGTACTCGTCGAGGGCACGGTTCATCTTGTTCATGGCGTCGCGCCGGCTGGTGCCGTAGGTGATGAGCTTAGCGATCATCGAGTCGTAGTGGCTGGGAATGGTGTAACCGGCGTAGGCATGGCTGTCGAGGCGCACGCCACGTCCACCGGGTGCGTAGTACATCTCGATCTTGCCGGGGCTGGGCCGGAAATCGTTCCACGGATCCTCGGCGTTAATGCGGCACTCGATGGCATGGCCGGTGGACTTGATGTCGCTCTGCGACAGCTTCAGTGGCTCGCCCATCGCGACGAGGATCTGCTGCTTCACCAGATCGATGCCGGTGACCTCCTCTGTGATCGGGTGCTCGACCTGGATGCGTTTATTGACCTCGAGGAAGTAGAATTTGCCCTTGTCATCGACGATGAACTCGACGGTACCGGCGTTGGTGTACTCGGCTGCTTGGGCGATCTTGATGGCTGCCTTGCCCATTTGGGAGCGTAATTTCTTGTGCTTGCCCTCGAGCAGTGGTGAGGGGGTTTCCTCGACGAGTTTCTGGTTTCGGCGCTGGATGGAGCAGTCGCGCTCGCCGAAGTGGATAATGTTGCCCTTGGAGTCGCCGAGGATCTGGAACTCAATGTGGTGCGGGTTCTCGATGTATTTCTCGATGTATACCCCGCTGTTGCCGAACGATTTTTCGGCCTCGCTGCGGGCGGTGTAGTAGCCCTTAACCAGCGAGATGTCGTTGTGAGCCGTACGCATCCCGCGTCCACCACCGCCGGCCACGGCCTTGATCATCACGGGGTAGCCGATTTTCTTGGCGATCTTGAGCGCCTCCTGCTCAGTATCGATGACATTCTCGGAGCCGGGTGGAACCGGCACGCCGGCCTTGCGGGCTAGTTCGCGGCTCAGGGCCTTGTCCTCGAGCGCGTTCATCGCAGCGGACTTCGGGCCAATGAAGCGGATGTTGCAATTCTCGCAGACTTCGGCGAAGTGGGCGTTCTCGGAGAGGAACCCGTAGCCGGGGTGGATGGCATCGACATCGGATATCTCGGCGGCACCGATGATGCGGTCGATACGCAGGTAACTGTCAGCACTGGCCGCGCCGCCGATGCAGATGGCGTCGTCCGCCATCTGGGCGTGCATGGAGTTTGAGTCCGCCTCCGAGTACACGGCCACGGTACGGATGTTCAACTCCCTGCAGGCGCGGATAACCCGGACAGCAATCTCCCCGCGATTGGCTACCAGTACTTTTTCAAACATTCGGTGGGTCCTGGCTAACGATCGTACTACGGTGCTCCATCATGCGGAGCGCACCCGGAACAACGCCTGGCCGAACTCCACCGGGCGGCCGTCCTCGACGAGAATCTCCGTGACCACACCGCTCATCTCGGCCTTGATCTCGTTCATCACCTTCATCGCCTCGATAATGCAAACCACCGTGTCGGCCGTGACCGTGTCGCCAACTTCCACGTATGACTCTGACTCGGGCGAAGGCTTGCGGTAGAAGGTGCCGATCATCGGCGACTTGATCTCAGGATCGGTCGATGGCTCGGGCACAGACGCGGCGGCCGGTACCTCGGCCGGCGCAGGCACGACCGGCGGCAAGTAGTGCTGCACCTGCACCTCGTCGGATTTGCCCTCCCTGGAGGCGCGGCGCAGCTTGATCCTGAACCCCTCCTTCTCCATCTCAAACTCGGAGAGGGCATTTTTCTTCATCAAGTCGACGATGCTTTTTATGTCCTTGAATTCCACGGTAGCTGAACGGTTGCAGTACGTTGATCCCGGGTTTGAACGTTGCCCGCTCCCCGATATCGGGAAACGCCGGCCGCTGCGCCCCATGCGCACAACCGTTGGCGACGCGGAGGCTAGTCACCGGCCCCGAGGCGGTCAAGATCGATTCCCCCCTTGGCCAAGCGCGTTTCCGGCGTGACGCCGCAGCGTGGCTGGTGTTAATTCCCCGGCGGTGATACCAAGCGAAACCCGCCAACTGCTCCGACGCTACAAGGCCGGCGAAGCCGATGAGGCTGACGTGCTGCGCCTACTGTGCGCCGCGCCGATCGACGACCTCGGCTTTGCACAGGTCGACGCGCACCGGTCGCTGCGGCAAGGTTTTCCCGAGGTCATCTTTGCCGTTGGCAAAACGCCGGGGCAGGTCGCAGCCATCGCGGCCAAGGTGATGGAGCGCGAGGAACGCGTACTGATCACCCGCGCCGACGCCGGCCACGTGGCCGCCGTGGCCGAGGAGTTTCCCGATGCCATGTATCACGAGTCGGCGAAGTGTATCGCAGTCGAGGCCAAGCGCTTGGCCAAGCGCCCCGGCACCATCGCCGTGTTGTGCGCCGGGACGAGTGATTTGCCGGTCGCCGACGAGGCGGCGGTCACGGCGGACTTCATGGGCAACAACGTCGCACGCGTGAGCGACGTCGGCGTGGCCGGGCTGCACCGTCTGCTAGCTAGCATGCCAACTGTGCGCGAGGCTAGCGTTATCATCGCCGTCGCCGGCATGGAGGGCGCGCTGCCGAGCGTCGTCGCCGGGCTGGTGCACCGGCCGGTGATCGCGGTGCCGACAAGCGTCGGATACGGGGCGAGTTTCGGCGGCGTGGCGGCGCTGCTCGGGATGCTCAACAGCTGTGGTAGCGGCGTGACAGTGGTGAACATCGACAACGGCTTCGGCGCCGGTTTCGCCGCCAACCAGATCAACGCCCTGGCCAATGACTGAGGCAATTTAGTCGGTTTGGTGCCGTTTTTGAATTTGCTTGGCCCGGTTTTTTGGTCTTTGACTTGGTTTTGGTTTTTCTCCATTTTCCGCGCCGCACGACTTGGCCGCGCCTGGCCAAGCACCATTTGAAACCGTAGCCCGCCAAAAACCATCTTGGGAAAAGCACTCGTCATCGCAGAGAAACCATCGGTCGCGACCGATATCGCCCGTGTGCTCAAGGCGCCGCGTGACAAGTCGAAGGACTTTTTCGAGAACGACGACTACGTGATTTCTTCGGCCGTCGGCCATCTACTGACTATCATCGTGCCGCCCGAACAGGAGATCAAGCGCGGCAAGTGGACATTCGACAAGCTGCCGCACATCCCCACGCATTTCGACCTCGAGCCGATCGCCAAGAGCGAGTCGCGGCTCAGGGTGTTGCTGCGCTTGATCAAGCGCGACGACGTCGACCGCTTCGTAAACGCCTGCGACGCCGGGCGCGAGGGCGAACTGATTTTTCGCTACATCATCCAGTATGCGTGCGCCAAGCACCCGAGGAAAACAGCGGGCAAATTGATCTCGCGGCTTTGGCTGCAGTCGATGACGCCGGCCGCGATCCACAAAGGCTTTGCCAACCTGCGTAGCGACGACGACATGAAGCCGCTGGCCAGCGCAGCCAATTGTCGGAGCGAGGCCGACTGGATCGTCGGCATCAACGGCACGCGAGCGATGACGGCGTTCAACTCGAAGAGCGGCGGGTTTTACTTAACGCCGGTAGGCCGGGTGCAGACGCCGACGCTGACCGTGGTGGTCGAGCGCGAGAAGGAGATTCGCGCGTTCGAGCCGAAAGATTACTGGGAGGTGCATGTCACCTTCCGGGCGGCCGCCGGCGAGTACACTGGCCGGTGGTTTGACGAGGCGTTCAAGAAAGATTCCGACGACGCCCACAAGCGAGCGGAACGCATCTGGGAACAGGGCAGGGCGGACAGCATCCGGGCCAAGTGCGACGGCCAGGCGGGCGAGGTGAGCGAGCAGAGCAAGCCGACCAAGCAGGCCGCGCCGACGCTGTTCGACCTCACCACGCTGCAGCGCGAGGCCAATTCACGGTTTGGTTTCTCGGCGCGCAACACGCTGGGCATCGCGCAGGCTCTGTACGAGCGGCACAAGGTACTGACCTATCCGCGAACCGACTCGCGTTATTTGCCGGAGGATTACACCGGCACGGTGAAGCAAACGCTCGAGTCGCTTGGCCAAACGCGCTACGGCAGCCTCGCCAGCGACGTGCTGAAAAACGACTGGGTGCACGGCGGCAACAAGAAGGTGTTCAACCAGGCCAAGATCTCCGATCACTTCGCCATCATCCCCACACTCAAGCCGGCCCCGGCAACGCTCAAGGAGCAGGAGCAGAAGATTTATGACCTCGTGACCAAGCGGTTCATCGCCGTGTTTTATCCGTCGGCGGAATTCCTAGTCACGACCCGCATCACCCGCGTGCAAGGCGAGCCGTTCAAGACCGAGGGCAAGGTGCTCGTGAAGCCGGGCTGGCTCACGGTCTACGGACGCGACCTGGCCAAGGAAGACGCCGGACACCTGGTGCCGGTCGAGGCTGCCGAGTCGGTGCATGCAAGTGAGGTGAACGTCGAGGCCAAGGCCACCCGGCCACCGGCACGCTACTCGGAGGCCACGCTGCTCGGCGCGATGGAACACGCCGGCAAGCGCGTGGATGACGAGGAACTGCGCGAAGCGATGCGCGACAAGGGGCTCGGCACCCCGGCAACCCGTGCCTCGATCATCGAGGAGTTGATCCGCCACAAATACATGGTGCGCGAGCAAAAGGAACTGGTGCCCACCGCGCAGGCCTTCTCGCTGATCACGCTGCTCACGGCGCTTAAGGTGGACGCACTCACCAAACCAGAGCTGACCGGCGAGTGGGAATTCAAGCTCAAGGAGATCGAGCGACGAAACTTCGACCGCGAGTCTTTCATGAATGAGATTCGCTCGATGACCGAGAAACTTGTCGGCACTGCCAAGACGTTCGACGGCGATACCGTTCCCGGCGACTACGGCACGCTGAAGACGCCCTGCCCCAAGTGCGGCGGCTTGGTCCGCGAGACGTACAAACGGTTCCACTGCGAGGCCGACCGGTGCGAATTCAGTTTTTGGAAGACGATGGGCGGGCGCCAGTTCGAACTGCCCGAGGCGGACGAGTTGGTGGCCAACGGCCGCATCGGGCCGCTGGACGGTTTCCGCAGCAAGATGGGCCGCGCCTTCTCGGCGGAGCTGAAGCTGACTGACGAACACAAGGTGGAGTTCGACTTCGGCAACGACGAAGAGGAAGAGGAAGCCGACTTCAGCGGACAGGATCCGGTTGGCACCTGCCCCAAGTGCAAAGCCCCAGTCTACGAGCACGGCAAAGCCTACGTCTGCGAACAAAACACCGGCAAGGCGCGGCAGTGCAAGTTTCGCACCGGCAAGACGATCCTCAAGCGCGATATCGAAAAGCAACAGGTCGCCAAGCTGCTAAAGGAGGGCAGGACGGACCTGATCCCCAACTTCATCTCGAAGCGCGGTCGGCCGTTCAAGGCATACCTCGTGCTAAAGCCGGACGGCGACGTCGGCTTCGAGTTCGAGCCAAGGGCCAAGCCCGACGCCAAGGCCGGCAAATAACCCCGCTTGGCCAAGCGCGAATGCTGCGGCCTGATTATTGATTTTATAGTTTTGTTTGCAGGTTGCCACAACGGAATCGGTTGTGGTATATTCCTCTGTTCGAAGGGAATGGCTGACAATAAACCGCCAAAAATAAGGGAGAAAAAACCCAAGACCGACGGCGAGGATCGTTTCCCAAATCCGCGCTCCTGGATGCTTTGGGCGCTGGGCATCTTCATGGTCGTGATGCTTTTTCAGGTCGGCAAAACAGCCGGCACCCCCCAAGCTAGGAAGGTCGATTACACCACTCTGCAGGGCTGGATCGCGAGCGGCGAGGTGATCGAGGGCCACATCGAGTACCCCCCACCTAACTCCTCCGCGCTCTGCACCATCACCGGGATTCGCGTCGAGAACGGCAACAGAATCCCGTTCTCGTTCGAGGACAAGCTGATCGAGGGCCGGGAGAAGTTCCTTATCGAGAGCGCCGGGTTCCAGCCCCGCGAAAAAAGCACCCTGCTCTCCGCGTTCATCGTGAACCTGCTGCCGATCTTGATCATTTTTGTGCTCATCTGGTTTGTACTCATCCGGCAGATCCGAAGCGCGGGCCGCGGCGCGATGAACTTCGGCAAGAGCAAGGCCCGCATGCTCAACAAGGAAAAAAACAAAACCACCTTCAAGGACGTGGCCGGTGTCGATGAAGCCTGCGAGGAGGTCTCCGAACTGGTCGACTTCCTGAAGGATCCAAAAAAATTCCAGAAACTTGGCGGCAAGATCCCCAAGGGCATCCTGATGGTTGGCCCGCCCGGCACTGGCAAGACGCTTCTGGCCAAGGCCATCGCCGGCGAGGCCGACGCGAGTTTCTTCAACATCAGCGGCTCGGACTTTGTGGAGATGTTTGTCGGCGTCGGCGCCAGCCGTGTGCGCGACATGTTCGAGCAGGCCCGCAAGAGCACGCCATGCCTGGTGTTTATCGATGAGATCGACGCCGTGGGACGCTCGCGCGGCCACGGGCTGGGCGGCGGAAACGACGAACGCGAGCAGACGCTCAACGCGCTGCTCGTTGAGATGGACGGCTTCGACACTCAAGAAGGCACCATCATCATCGCCGCCACCAACCGGCCGGATGTGCTCGACCCCGCGCTGCTGCGCCCGGGCCGCTTCGACCGGCAGCTCACGGTGAACCTCCCCGACGTACGGGGCCGCGAGGAGATTCTCAAGGTGCACGCCAAGAAAGTGAAACTGGCCAAGCAGGTCGACCTCAGCATCATTGCCCGGGGGACGCCCGGGTTTTCCGGGGCGGAACTGGCCAACCTGCTCAACGAGGCCGCGCTGCTGGCCGCGCGCTCCAACAAGAAATCCGTCAGCATGCCCGAGCTCGAGGAGGCCCGCGACAAGGTGCGCTGGGGCCGCGAGCGCCGCAGCATGGCCATGACCGACGAGGACAAAAGAATCACCGCCTGGCACGAGGCCGGCCATGCACTTGTCAACGTTCTGCTCGATAAGTGCCATCCCCTGCACAAGGTGACCATCATCCCGCGTGGCCAAGCGCTGGGTGCCACGATGTCCCTGCCCAAGGACGACGTCCTCAACCGCCAAAGCAAGGAAATGCGCGAAACCATAGCGATGACTATGGCTGGCCGGATTGCGGAGGAAATCGTGACCGGCGACGTCTCCACCGGCGCGGCCAGCGACATCCAGCAGGCCACCAACACGGCCCGTGCCATGGTCACCCAGTGGGGCATGAGCGACAAACTCGGCATGGTGCTCTATGGCGACACCGACGATTACGTGTTCCTCGGCAAGGAGATTTCACAGAACAAGACCTACAGCGAGCAAACCGCCCAGCAGATCGACACCGAGGTGCGACGCCTGATCGACGAAGGTTACAAGCTGGCCAAGAGCCTTATCGGGGAAAACCGCGACAAGCTCGACCTCATCGCCAACGCGCTGCTTGAATACGAGACGCTCGACGGCAAACAGGTCGAGGACATTGTCCGCACCGGCAAGTTCATCCCCACCGAGCGGCCGCCCGACATTGATCCCCCCTCGGGAGCTGACGCCGCCACCCACACACCGGGCACGCCCAAGAGCGACAAGCCAAAGCTCGACGACGGCTTGGGTGATCCCGCCCCCGCGACCGCCTGATATTCAGGCAGAAATACACACCGGTTTTCCAGAAACCCGTTGACTTGTAGCAACTTGGGAAGCTAGCCTGCCGGCCCCGGACTGAGCACATGCCCAAGCTGATCGTTTTAACCGAAGGAATCGAGCCGACCTCGTTTGAATTGACGAAGGAGGCAACTTCCGTCGGTCGCGTCGATGAGAACGACATCACCCTCCCGCATCAGTCCGTCTCCGGGAGCCATGCCGAGCTGGTGTTGCGGGGCGAGGACGTGCACGTCCGCGACTTGGGCTCCACCAACGGCACCCACATCAACGGCAACAAGGTCGCCGAGTCGCCACTGCAACCGGGCGAGGTGATCGCTTTCGGCGAAGTGGAGCTGAAAATCGACGGCCCCCGGAAGGCCCAGTCCCACGACAAGCACCTCGAGCAGGGCGTTCGGCTTGGCAACCTGGATTCAGCCCCGAAGGGGCCGGCGAAAGGGTTTAGCAAAAAGTCCGACAAGTCCGGGAAATACTTCGTCATTTTCGGCGTGGTCGTGGCCATCGTGGTGATCGCCGTACTGGCCATGGCCTGGATAAAATTCAAGGGCGGCAGCTAAAGCGATTGGCCAGGCGCAGCATCCCGTTCAACCCTCCTTCAGCCAACGCACCGCCTTTGCCGCGGCGTAGCTCACAATGATGTCCGCGCCGGCACGCCGCATGGCGAGCAGCGACTCCATGGTCACCGCTCGCTCATCCACCCAGCCGCGCTTGGCCGCCGCCTGCACCATCGAGTACTCACCGCTCACCGCGTAAGCCGCCGTCGGACAACCAAACCCGGTTTTGACACGATACAAAACATCGAGATACGCCAGCGCCGGTTTCACCATCACGATGTCCGCCCCCTCGCGCAGGTCGAGCGCCACTTCGCGTAACGCCTCCTCCGCGTTGGCGACATCCATCTGGTAACTGCGCCGGTCGCCAAACTGCGGGGCCGACTCCGCCGCGTCACGAAACGGCCCATAGTAGGCTGAGGCAAACTTGGCCGCGTAAGACATGATCGGCGTGCCGTCGAACCCACTCAAATTGAGCGCCGCGCGAATCGCCGCCACGCGTCCGTCCATCATGTCGCTTGGCGCGACGACATCCGCACCGGCCTCGGCGTGGCTGACCGCCGTCCTGGCCAGGAGCTTGAGTGACGGGTCGTTGTCGATGACCACCTGGCCACCTTTCTTTTTCATGAGGCCACAATGACCGTGGCTCATGTATTCACACAGGCAGACATCGGTCATGACGAGCAGTCCGGGCAATTCGCGTTTCAACTTGCGCACCGCCTTTTGCACGATGCCGTTTTTGGCGTAGGCACCGCTGGCACGCTCGTCCTTCTTTGGAGGGATGCCAAACAGGATCACCGCCGGGACACCGGCCTTGTGCGCTGCCGCCGCCTCGCGCACAACCTCGTCGATCGACAACTGAAACACCCCCGGCATTGACGGCACGGCGTTGCGCACCTTGCGGCCGGGCCGTACGAACAGAGGCAGCACGAGTTGGTCGGCGTGCAGACGCGTCTCGCGCACCATGCGGCGCAACGCAGCCGAGCCGCGCAGTCGGCGCGGCCGATAACTCGGAAACTCTCCGATCAGAGGAGACGGCATGCGCGGCATGATAAACAATCCCGCCCACATGCCAAGCGCTTGGCCAAGCGGTCAACTGCCGATGCCCGAAACCAGGATCGCCAGTCCAATGATGCCGAAGCAAATGGCGAAGCAGACGATGAAACCCCAGAAGTCCAGTGCGGTTGGCCGCTGAAACTCAAGCGAGCTGCCCGGGAACAGCTTGCGCTCGTTGAACCGATCCGGCTGCGCGTAGCTCTTCTCCATCTCAGCCCGGTCGCCGGCCGGGTCGGGATCGACCGGAGTTTTCATTTTCACGTACAGCCGGTCGAGTGCCTCCTTGCTATTCGGCTTGGTCACCAAGCTAGCGAGGATCATCACGATAAACGGCACCACCGTGGCAAACGGCAGGTCGAGCGTCTTGATGGCCGCCTTGTCCATCGAGGCCAGGTTGAGGCCAAGCTTGTCAATGATGAGCATGTCCAGCCGCAACCGGCCGCTGCCTTTCAGTTCGCAGTCGTACTCGTAAACCACCTCCTCGCCGCCCGGCACTTTTCGGCGATCAATCTCCTTGAGTTTCTCGTCTCCGATCGGTTTGACGCTCCCGGTCCAAAAGAGAGCCACGCCGCCGCGCCGCTTGGTCTCCGTCATCGGCTCGCCGGCGGCACTCGCCTTGCCACGCGAGACGTCCAGCGGCAAGGCAGCGCGAGTGAGGGTACTCTCGATGACGTGACTCGTGCGCGTGTACGCCGGGTTGTTGGCCAAGCCGGGGCTGAGCTTGGGCACGGCGATGGGCAGCACGAGGAAAAACAGCAGGCAAAAGGTGAACGTGATCCACGCGGCGCTGGTCGTCGCGCGCCGCCAATACATTCCCACCCAGAACACGGCGGCGAAGAGCATCGGGACGATCCACGTCAGCTGCAGGTTGGCGAACATGTCGTAAATGGTCAACGAAAGCGCCACCGATCCGGCGACAACCAACGCGCCGATGATGCGGGCAAGCCTGAGACTCTCGGCTTCGCTGGCGTCGGGCTTGATGTACGGATGGTAAATGTTTCGGACCACCAGCGCGGCGCAGACGATCATGAAGCAATCCACCGTGCTCATCAGTGCGGCCAGCAAACAGGCGACCATCAGCCCGACCAAACCAATGTTTAAAGGCCCGAGAAGCTTGAGCGTGGCCACGCCCCAGGCCTTGTCGGCATCCGCCGTCAGGGCCGCGTCACTGCCGTACAGGGTGAGCACGATCAACGCAGTGATCACCCAGCCGATAGTGCAGAAACGCTTTATGAAATTGCCGGTGACCAGCCCCACGCGGGCGTCCCATTCACTCTTGGCCGTGCCGCCGCCGGTGACGATGAAATGCGGCGTCAGCACGATGCCAATCATGTTAATGATTACAATCGCCACGATGGCGTACAGCGGAAACTCACTCGCCGTGCTGCCGCCGATGATGGTGAACGCTTCGTCGCCGAGTTGCTCGTGCATGAGGCGAAAGGCATCCATCAGCCCGGCGCCGGGTTCGAATTTGTCCACCACCGCCTTGAGCCCAAACGGGATCAGCAACACCGAAAGAACAATAATGCAAATGCCTTGAATAAGATCTGTCCAGTACGCCGCCGAGATGCCTCCGAGCAAGCCGTAAGTGATGACAACGACCGCGACGAACGGCAGCAGCGTGTATTGCAGCTGCATCCCAAACAACGTTTCACCCAGGAGCGGCGCGGCCACCTTGCCGATGGCGGTGAACATCATCGCCCCGTAGGTCATGTAAAAAAAACAACCGAACAGCGCGTAGGCCACGCCGATCTTTTTCGACTCGTACCGCTCCACGAACCAATCGCCAAGCGTCAGGCTGCGCATGCGCCGGTACCACACCGCGCTGATCCAGTACACCGGCGTGACGAAGAGCCAATACATCACGCTCCACATCCCGCTCATGCCATTGTGAAACGTGCCGCGCGCCGTGTTCACCGGGTCGGCCGAGCCTGTGCCCGAGCCGAACGCGGCAAACGTCTGCATCAGCTTGCCGAAACTGCGGCCGGCCATGAAAAAATCCTCCTGCTTTTTCTGGCCACGCATGAGCCAAAAACCAACGCCCGCCATGCCGGCGAAGTAGAGGAACAGGACGATGTAATCGATGATTTGCATGAGTTTAAAAGAACCGTAGGGTCGACTATGTCTGAGCGGCGACAAGTCGATGCCGAAATGCTTTTCAAAGCAAACAAAAAACGGAAACTGCAACAGTGAGATGACATGAGTGACAGAGCAACCTTACGGGTGTAAGTTGAACCGAGCAGAGGCATCGCATGAAACATTTGCTTATAGTGGCCTGCCTATTACTTGGACAAGTGTTTGGCCCAGCCGAAGAATCGCCGCGTCTCGACCAGTACACCCTGGCCAGGGGGCCGGTGGTGATCGGGGGCGTCAGCCAGAATGCCTCTGGCCTCACCTACCATGCCGAGCGAGACAGCCTGTTCGTCGTGCTCGACGCGCCACAGCGGATTGTTGAATTGGGCCTCGACGGTTCCCTCAAGCGAAAAATCAACCTCAACAAGTTCGACGACACCGAGGGTATCACGTGGCTGGGTAAAAACCGGTTCGCCGTGGCCGAGGAGGCGCGCGGCAACATCGTCATCGTCGAGCTCGAGCCCAAGGACGGCGGCGTCAGCTGGAAAAAAGCAGGGAAACTCAGGACCGACATCAAGGTCAACCTCACCAACGGTCTCGAGGGGATCGCGTACGACCCCTTGGCCAAGCACTTCTTTGTCGCCCGCGAAAAACGCTCCCCGGCCGTCTTTAAAATCATCCCGCCCAAGCCGGAAAGCGACACCCCCCCGACCTCCATCCTGATGAGCCTCGCCGGCCGCGGCCTGCGCGACATCTCCGGCCTGCACTACGACGCCAAGAGTGAGCGGCTGCTCATCCTCAGCCACGAGTCGGCCTGCGTCGTCGAGGCCAACAAGTACGGCATCGAGACCAGCCGCCTGCTGCTTAGAGGCGGCAAGGCTGGCCTCAGCCGAACCATCTTCAAGGCCGAGGGTGTCGCGCTCGACAAGCGCGGCACCCTCTACATCGTCAGCGAGCCCAACCTGCTGTA
>ERZ651768.450-NODE-450-length-31118-cov-4.535807_pt1 | contig 31118 bp, 29 predicted proteins | sample MGYA00514754_ERZ651768 | MGnify/ENA metagenome assembly ERZ651768
AAGGGTTCTGGACACACTGAACGGAACCGTGTAATAATTGAATTCCGAAATTCCAAAATGATAAAGAAGCGCTCCGGAAGCTGCATCCACGTTGGGCCAAGGGTTTTTGGCTTTCCCTTGGGCTGTCAGGGCATCGGGAACCACCTCAAACAATTTTTTAACGATGTGAAAAATCGAGTCATCCTGAATATATTTTTCCCCAAACTCCATTAGACTAATAAAACGAGGGTCCGGACATCTGAGAACAGCGTGTCCATATCCGGGAATAACTTTACCCTGTTTTAACCAGTTTTTACAAAAATCCTTTAATTCGTCCGTGGTGGGATCTGAATCAAAATGATCTTTAATTTCCAAAACAAATCTCAGACATTCCTGATTTGCTCTCCCGTGAAGCGGACCTGCCAGTGCATTTAGCCCTGCAGCAACAGAATAATAAATATCAGAGAGGGTGGAAGAAACAACCAATGATGTAAATGTGCTTGCGTTTCCTCCTTCATGGTCACAATGTAGAGTAAGATACAACCTCATGAGTTTTTTTAAATGTTCATCTTTATTAGACAATCCCAGCATGTGGCTATAATTGGCTCCCCAATCCAGAGAATTATCCGGTGGAATCGGTTCCCCCTTGCCAAATCTCATACGGTAGATACCTGCTGCCACAGTAGGGATTTTTGCAATGAGAGAAATTCCATCCTCTAAATAGGTCTCCCACTGTTCCTGCTTCCGAATTCCTTCAGAATATTTATTTTTGAATTTCGATTCTCCCTGCATTGCCAGAACGGATACATTCAACATCGTCATTGGATGTGAATCCACCGGCATAGATTTCAATACTTTCCAAATATGTTCTGGAACTTGATTGTTCAAAGATATTTGATGCTGTAAATCATCAAGATCTTCCTTCTGTGGAATATCACCAGTAACGAGGAGGAAAAACACTTCTTCCGGTAATAAATGTTTGATATCCAGTAAAGGTCTTCCCCTTATAATGAGCCCTTTTTCTGCTGAAACTGAGGATGTATCACAAATTAATCCTTTAATTCCCCGCATTCCGGCATAGGCATGAGACACTGTAACTTCACTAATCACCGCATCACCTTTTTCATGGATCAATCCCAAGGCTTCTTCACGCCATTTTGGAATTTTTTCAGCTAATATATCTAATAAAACAGACATTAATTTTGATGAATAAAACTACAGTATATCCTATAAATTAAAGAGATTAATTTAAAAATTATACAAACACATTTTTACATATTTCTAATTTCTATCTACCATGCTTTCAAAAGAAAACAAAAAAATATCATTAAATAACAGTTATGGTGTCCTTCCTTTTTTCGAATATTTTTCCAATAATGACTGCCTCCATACCTGTTTCGTCACTAAATCGATTTAAAAACTCATGGGCTTGGTTTTCTGATAAGGAGATAAGTAATCCACCGGAGGTTTGTGCGTCTGTAAGAATCAATTTATCTATCTCAGGTAATGATACGGAAAATTTAGTGTACTTTCGACTCGTCTTAAAATTTCGTTTGGACCCTCCCGGAATAAATCCCTTTTCCGCTAGACCAACGGTTCCATTGATGACCGGAATCTGTGAATTGTGAATTTCTGCAGATATATTGCTTCCTTGACACATTTCAAATAAATGTCCTAACAATCCATATCCCGTAATATCTGTCGCTGCATGGACTTCCAGGCTATTCATTATCTTTGCGGCAGGTTGATTTAAAGAAACCATGGTTTGAACTGCATCATTGATAATATTTTTTCCGATTTTTCCTTTTTTAATAGCCGTCGCTATAATCCCGGTACCCAGAGGTTTTGTGAGAATTAATACATCCCCTTCTTTTGCAGTATCATTACGAATAAGTTGATTTTTATTGACCTCCCCTGTAACTACCAATCCGTATTTCGGTTCTTTATCATCAATAGAATGTCCGCCCACAATGGTAATTCCTGCTTCCTTTGCCTTGTCTGCTCCCCCTTGCAATATTTCAGTCAAAATGCTCTTGGGAAGATGCATGATAGGAAAAGCCACAATATTTAATGCGAAAAGCGGCTCGCCTCCCATAGCATAAATATCAGATAATGAATTTGCTGCGGCAATTTGTCCAAACTGGTACGGATCATCTACAATCGGTGTAAAAAAATCAACCGTTTGAACAATGTATCTGTCTCCGTCAAGGCGTACTACAGCGGCATCATCGGCTCCTTCAAAACCAATGATAACACGTTCATCCGTTTGCAAATCCAACTGACCCAGAACCTGGGCAAGGTCTTCAGACCCTATTTTGCATGCTCAACCAGAGCCGTGACTGAGTGTGGTTAGCCTTATTTTTTGTTCTTCCATGACTTAAATTTAGTGATAATAAATACCTATCTCAGTGATTATTTTGTGTCGTTTCAAAGTAATCATTTGGCTGTAAATTTCAACTGATAAAGACAAATTAAATGAAACATCATCCTATAATAGCAATCGTCGGAAAACCCAATGTGGGAAAATCCACTCTCTTTAATCGTTTGATGAAGAAAAGAAAGGCGATCGTAGGTTCTAAAGAAGGTATCACCCGGGATAGAAATTATGGCAATGTGGAATGGGTTGGAAGAGAACTGACATTTGTTGATACCGGAGGATACATCCCCACTGATATTGACAGGTTCAATTCCTCCGTAAGAAAACAGGCTCAATTGGCCGTGGGTGAAGCTGACCTGATCTTGTTCATGGTGAACGGCAGAGAAGAACCCTCCTCATCAGATTTAGCATTGGCTCAATTTGTTCGGGAATCAAATAAAACAGTCATCTTAGTTGTAAACAAATGTGATTCATTAAAACAGGATGAACAAACATTTTTATATTATGAACTTGGAATGGATAAGGTGCTCCCTATCTCTGCTCTCACGGGACGATTAGTGGGAGATCTATTGGATACTGTTGTGGAACATGTTGGAATGATGGATCCTCCTGGAACCGAAGAAAACCTTTCTCTGCGGCTTGCCATTGTGGGAATGCCAAACGTGGGAAAATCGTCCTTAACAAATGCTCTTCTTCAAAGAGAACAGACAATTGTAACACCTGTCCCAGGAACAACACGGGATTCAATAGATACATCTCTGCGATGGTATGGCAAAGAAATAATATTAATTGATACAGCTGGATTGAGAAAAAAATCCAAATTAAATGACGATATTGAATATTACAGCAATATTCGGACTCATCAAGCTATCAGTCGGGCAGATGTTGTAATGGTCATGATTGATGCAGAAAAATCATTCGGTCGTCAGGATAAATCCATTGCAGATTATGTGATCCAAAATGGAAAAGGGCTCATTTTGCTTATTAATAAATGGGATTTAGTAAATAAAGACTCAAAAACATTGGATAATTTCAAAAAAGATATGATATCCACTTTCCCTGCATTACGGCGCTATCCCATGTTATTCATTTCCGCATTAACCAAACAGAGAATTTCAAAAATTATGGATTTGGCATGGAACATCTATTCTAATGGTAAACAAAAAATTAAAACAAAGGATCTGAACAATTGGATGGGGAAAATTAATTCTCGATCTCAGCCTGTCACCAAATCTGGTCGACTTATTCGGATTAAATTTGTGACTCAAATACACACTCAACCTCCCACCTTTGTTTTTTATTGCAATTATCCAAAACAAGTTCCTGTGGATTATAAACGATTTCTCGAAAACAGATTTAGAGAATCATATCCATTTGAAGGCATCCCATTGCGATTTTCATTCAGAAGAAAATGATTTATATCCCAAGAGAAACAAGCAAAGCAATTCATAAAGAAAAACGATCTAGATTCATAGGACTTCTTTATCCAGTACCTACAAAAGAAACAGTAGATAGTTTTTTAAAACATTGCAGAAAAGAGTATCCAAAGGCTCAGCACATTTGTTGGGCTTATAGGTTTTATAATAATGGGAATTTTTATGAAAACAGTACGGATGCGGGAGAACCCTCAGGAACTGCAGGAAGACCAATATTAAATAGTCTGCTAAAGAAAAATGTCAGCAATTGTATCTTAACTGTGGTTCGCATATTCGGAGGAATAAAATTAGGTAAAAAAGGACTCACCCAAGCGTATGGAACCTGTGCATCCTTGGTATTGGATAATGCCAATTTAGTTCAATGGACACCTGAAACAAATGTATATGTTCACAGTCCTATACAGTTTTATGGTCAATTAAGTTCACTTTTTTCTTCGGAGGATTTGGAGATACAAAAAGATTTATCCCATGATACCATTCGCTGGCTTATAAAAGTAAAAGAGGAAGAATTTGATACATTTCAAAAGAAAATATATGATGTCACAGCTGGTGAAGGAAAAGTCAGTATTGAAAAAAAAGGGCGAAACAGCCAACCATTGGAGGTCTTAGGAGGATAATGTAATTTGGCAGGTACTGATTTCGCCCCCTGTACCTAACAACTACAAATTATTTCTAAGAAAGTTTCAAATTAATTGATGAATTTTATGCAAAAAAAAATTTTCCATTCTTTAATAATTGGGATGATTATTTTTTCCTTCAACTGCTCCAATCGAAAAAACAAGGAAATAAAAGTGGCGTTTTGGAATGTAGAAAATCTGTTTGATTTGGAAAATGACCCTCTAACCAACGATGATGAATTTGCAATCGGAGGGAGAAAATCATGTACTCAAGAGATTTTGGATTTAAAGTTTGAACACCTTAAAGAAGTAATTGAGGAAATTGATGCAGATATTTTTGGATTCTGTGAAGTGGAAAACAGGAAGATTTGTGAATTGTTGAATACATATTTACAGGATCAGCATTACCAAATCATCCACTATGATTCTCCAGATAAACGAGGGATTGATAATGTGTTATTTTATGATCCCGACATAATCGATATTTTGGGATCCTCTCCCATCAATATCCCCCTGAACAAGGGAAGTAAAACACGAGACATTCTGTACGTTAAAGGAAGAATATCAGGGTATGACATCCATATTTTTGTAAATCACTGGCCATCAAATTACGGAGGGAAATCTAAGGCAATTCCCAAACGGGCAAAGACTGCAGCTATACTGAAAAATAACGTTGAAAAAATATTAGACAATGATCCGTGGGCTGAAATTATTGTTATGGGAGATCTGAATGAGGATCCCACAGATGTGAATGTTCTTGGAGTTCTAAACTCTACCCTAACATATGAGACTGCAAAATATCCTTCTTATAATTTCTTTAATTTAATGTCACAACATCTGGGAAAAGAAAAAACGGGAACCTACGTTTACCGAGGAGATGACTTATTTTATGACCAGATCCTGATTAGTCCGGGTTTGTTGGATTCCAAAGGGTTAACCGTAGAATCTTACTCTGCACATATTCACGATAAGCCGAAATACCGCCAGCAGAAAGGAAAATATGCCCATTATCCATTTCGGTTTTGGGCAGGAAATCGTCTCTTAGGGGGCTATTCAGATCATCTTGCTGTGTATACAAAAATAATTGTGAAGTAGTATTGCTTTGAGAATGTGAATTCCCTAATTTTTCCGGCGTTTTTTACGAGTTTTAATAAAATGATCGCGGGGTAGAGCAGTCTGGTAGCTCGTCGGGCTCATAACCCGGAGGCCGCTGGTTCAAATCCAGCCCCCGCTACTGATGAGAGACCCCCTTTTTTAGGGGGGTTTTTGTTATTCTCAATTTCCCCACATAATCTTATTTGCTTCGAGCAATAGATTTGAAATCATTTCCTGAAGGGTTTTGAAACACTTTTAAGTCAAACTCAGATACTATTGCCATTAAATGATCAAAAATATCCGATTGAATAGATTCATACCTTACCCAATCTGTATCATTGGTAAATACATAAATTTCCATGGGAAGACCTTTTTCTCCCGGTGGTAATTGTCTAATTAGAAAAGTCATTTCATCATGTATATCACTATGATTTTTTAGGAACGCTTTTATATAAGCACGAAACGTTCCAATGTTTGTGAACCGCCTCCCCTTGATCATTTGATCTAAATTTGCTCCAACTGTCTGATTAGAATTATCAACTTCCTTTAATTTTGATTCAAGATAATCTTGAAGTAAATCAAGCTGCTGAAATCGCCTCAGCAGTTCTTTATCCCAAAATCGGATAGTAGATATATCAATATAAATGGCTCGTTTAATTCTTCGCCCACCGCTATCTGTCATACCTCGCCAATTTTTGAAAGATGAATCAATCAACTTATGGGTTGGGATGGTAGTGATAGTTTTGTCCCAGTTCTGAATTTTTACCGTATGAAGCGCAATATCAACCACATCACCGTCTGCACCAAATTGAGGTGCGTCAACCCAGTCACCTATTTTAAATAAATCATTGGAATTAATTTGAATAGTTGCCACAAATGATAAAATTGTATCTTTAAAAACCAGCATCAAGACCGCTGTTAGTGCGCCAATTCCACTCAATAAGTAAACAGGGGATTGCCCTGTTAAGATTGTTATGATCCCCAGAATTCCCACAATGAATAAAATTAATTTTACAACCTGGAGATATCCTTTGATATGAATTCTTCTTGAAAATCGGCTTCTATCATAGACATCACCTAAAGCAGATAATAAAACATTGATACAAATAAGAATAATTAGAACAAAAATTGAATTCAATATTCTGTGAATAATAATTGAATACTGACTAAATATCCCCTCTAAATTGTACAAAATTAAAAGGGGAATTAAATATATTAGTCGATTGAAAAAACCGCTTTGTAAAAATATATCATCTAATTTTGTCTTTGTTTTTCTAAACCATGAATTTATCGGTTTTAGGATAATGATTTTTGAAGCAAGAAAAGATATATAACTACCGATACATACAAGACCTGCCTGAAGATAGATATTTTGTTTAATCGTTGTTAGAAATTCCAAAGAATTAAAATTCCATGTTAAATAGACTGAATATTATAATCACCAATGTATAAAGAAATAAAAATAATCTCAATTTAAGAATATCTTTTAATTTTTTTTAGTTTTCAAGTAAGGGTTTGACTAATCATTATCTAAATACTTTTCAGGTATTAAGAATTCATTTGTCTCTTTGTTCCAATAAACACTCATTACCCACCACATTTTTTGGTCATTTAGTAACTGAATTCTACTAATGCCTCTTGTGTAAGGTTCAGCATTTTTTGATCCATTAGATTTCAAAAGTCTCATCATTTCTACTTACGTTTCAATTATTGAATTATTCTTAAAAAGTGAATTCTATCCCATTATTTAGTTGGACATATGATTTGACCATATCACCATGAGGATCATTATCATAGCGATAATTGAGCTCTATAAAGAACGATAGATTTTCATCCACTGAGAAATCAATGCTTCCATCATAAAGCAAGCGATAATCATTTATGTCTGAAGAAGAAAACTGATAATAAACCGTATTGTTCAATTCTGTATTTTCAGTGATGTTTATATTCCAACGCAAATAATTGGTGGATCGTAAAAGTTTTTTTTCAGGTTCATTAACCAGATCATAGATTTCATTTTCCTGCATAAGACCAATACCCAGAAATGTATTCATTCTATCATTGGAACCCATTTTATAACGCAATCCACTTCCTGCCAGTTTTCTATTCTTCATCAAAAGGAAATCATTAAATCCAAATTGAGTAAAAACCTCTAAAAATAATTTAGATGAGATCATTTTTGTCATTCGTAAATGACTAAATCCTTTGTTCACAACTTGATTTTTATCTAAATCTTTTTCCTGTTCATAGCCATTCTTATAATTAAGGATTAAAAAAATGTGCACTCCGGTGAGATTAAAATAATCTACTCGATAGGATACTGCTAAATCTATAACCTCTGCATCTGCTTTTTCAATCCCAAAATCAACATTAACTTTGTTGATAAACCCATCATTTACATTTTCAGACCTCATTGCTTCTGTATTGATCTGGGCATGAAGCGACCCTATGATCAAAAGGATAATTATTGAATTTTTCATCTCTTCAATTTACCCCATCCCCACCTTTGTGGAGTTTAATGTTTTTGGATTAAATCGACGTCCAATCGTCCTCCAGAGAATTAAAATAGAAGAAGCTGCGTGAGGCTCATAACCCGATGGGTGGATATTGCCAATTAGTGGGTTTTTTTGTTTCTATAAATGCGGTTAGATTCAGGATATGAATATTATAATTCAGTTAGAAATGATTTGGTTGCAACATTGAGCAAAGCTTCAGAAAGTTTCCTGAGTTATGTACCGCCAATGGGAATTTATGAAACCCTCTATGCTTTTCAGGATGCTTTTGGTACAACCATGGGCGAAAAGGGGACACATCCTTGGAGCCAGGGTTTCCCGCTGACGATCCAGTTACCCAATGGGCCAGAGATGCCAACTAATGTTCATCTGGATGCTGAAGACCTCAAGTATCCAAAGGCCTGGGGTTTACCGGAGTTACGTAAGGCCATTGCTGGCTATTATAATCATTATTATAACGCCGGTATTAATTACGAGAATGTCATGGTTTTTGCTGGGGGGCGTCCTGGCCTGGTGGCACTGTTGATGTTCCTGCAGCCGGATATAAATATTCGTATAGCTTCCACTGAATACACTCCCTACTACGACATGCTGCGTCTGCTCCAGCTCAAATACTCATTGGTGGACAGTCATGTTGATAATCATTTTTTCCCATCAGTCCAGGATTATATTAATACGAATGATGCTGACCGTAATCTAGTGATGTTGAGTAATCCCTGTAATCCTACCGGTATCACCAGAAGTGGAAACGAACTCAAAAATCTGGTGGAGAAAGCATCATATGGTTCATTTGGCTTGCTTATAGATGAAGCTTATGAACTGTTTCACGATCCTCCTACAAGTGCCTTGAGCTATATCGATAATATAAACCATTCCAATTTGTTTATTTCGGGTGCAGCAACCAAGGGACTGCAGGCACCAGGTATCCGGATTGGATGGGTAGTGGCCGCGAATCGCTATATCAAAATACTTGGTAACTTTTCATCATTTGGCATGGGCGGTGTTTCCCGACCATCCCAACTCTATGCCTTGGCATTACTGCAGAGAAAGCGCACAGATTTAATCCATAAAGCTATACCAGAATTCTATGCTGATCAGCGTCAGCGATATGGCGACGCATTTGCTGATCTCGGATTAGACCTTTTTTCTGGTGACGGTGGGTTTTATCACTGGTGCCGCCTTCCGGGAGAATTAACTGCCGCTGAACTGAACAGTCGTCTCTTTAAATATGGTGCTGCAATTCTGGAAGGAACTGACTGCGATATGGCACGCCGAGGAGAGAACTCTCCGCTTAGGCAATTTTTTCGTTTTTCTTTTGGTCCGCTCCTGCCGGAATCATTTGAATCAGATATTGAGTTTCTACGGATGGCGTTGAGTTAAGATTTAAGCAAGAGCCCCGCAGTAGCGGGGGATTTTGTTTGTGGATTTAAGTCGGTCTCATAACCCGATGGGTGGTTTTATGTTTCGTAATAATCACATATTTATTACATCTGTGAATGGAAAAACACTCCTGTGGTTTCTACCATGAATTGAGGTGTCCCTATTTAGGGGATTTTGAGTAATTTATTGTGATTTTGTATTGGTTTTAGTTTTTGAAAGGGACAACCAATTCAGGATATTATTTCATGCTTTCAACAACATTCACTTTTATTATTTGCCCTTTCAAACGATTCTTTTCCCTCATAAAAAGTAATTCTGGCAATAAACAACGAACCGATTTCATCAATACTACTGATTCCAAAGAATTCATACCCTAAACTGGCCAATAGCAACACTACTGATAACTGAATACAGGCTTTAGTGCAATTGGCATCAGCAATAATTGCATCCGATTGTAATGCTTCTCCCACTCTCCTCTTTTCATAAAACAGCCAAAACATAACTAAAATAGACAATACCGCAATTACAATTCCCCAAAAAGTTGTTTCCGGATGAACACCTGAAATCAAATTATTGATTGATGAAATTATCAGTCCTATTGTCAGCAGATAAAATGCTGTTCCAGTGATTCTTAATGCTCTCTTTTCAAAATAATCTCTGTGTTCATTTCCATCTTGTTTGATTCGTAGAACCATGTGCCAAATCCCAATTCCTGAGATGACCTCTACAAAGGAATCTAATCCAAAACCAAACAATACAAGTGTGTCATCATCTAATCCAAAATACACAGATACAAGTCCCTCAACAAGATTGTAAAAGATTGTAAATATAGCCAGAAAGATGGCAAATTTTAAGAATGATGTTTTGGATCTCATCATTGACTTCTAATTAAGTAATAATTTTTTTCTGATTATATAATTCTATATTGAAAACTACAATAATGGATATTTACCCCATCCTCACTTTTTTACAAAAAGGTGTTACTTCAGCAACACCATCTTCTTTGTCTGCACCAAACCAGCAGCACGAATCTTGTAGAGGTATACTCCTGCGCTCACAGGTCTACCCATGCTGTCTGTAGCATCCCATTGTACTGATTTGAATCCAGGTTGCTGTGTTGTATTTACTAATTGGGTAATCTCTTTACCAAGCATGTCATAAATACTCAGGGTGACCAAAGCATCTGATGGTAGGTCATACCTTAGTGTTGTGATCGGATTAAAGGGATTTGGGTAATTCTGATGCAGAGCAAATGTGACGGGGATCACATTCTCCCTGTTTAGAATAAATGTTTCTGATGATGGAACAGTTAGCTCACCTGCCCCTTCCAGGATATAATCTTTGCCATTTTCTGAGGTAAGCACCCAGTTCATGTGTTCACCAACATCAATTTTAATATCAAATCCAATATTTAGCATTTCTGAATGGTTTAATAATTCAATCTCACCAGAATCCAATACATACTTCATGTCACCACTAAATCTGGCATCAAACACAAGACCATCAAACACAGGGGGAAGACTGTAACTATGTCTGTACTCTTCCGGAACTTCCTTACCGAAGTAGAGAGTTGTTGAGTAATCACCATTGGAGACCTCAAGAGTGTTCGATCCTGTAAGGTGGTTTAGAAACACCCTTACTTTTGAAAGAACTCCATCAGGGGTGAGTGTGATTTCACCGGATTCAGTGGCTCTCACCCAGTATCCCCGACCGGGCTCTATAAGGTCAGAGTTAAAATAAACACCGCTGAATCCGTAAAGGGTTTCTTCAGCAATAAGTCCAGATGCATACAGGATGTCTGCATTCACCGGTGTTGACAAACCGGAGATAAGGTTCCACCCTTCCTGAATATCCAGGACGATATTGTCAATTATACTACCAGTAAAATTCACCACACTTTCTTGGGACATTCTCAAGAGATAACCTTCGCCCACTTCCAGGGTTTGCACCGGAGTATAAAGGTCAGCAAAAGAGAAAAGTGTCCCTTCCATGGCGTCAGGAAAGAGAATCTGGTAGTCTGTCTCTTCGCCTGATAGGGGCAGGCCCACCATGTTCCATCCTTCACTGTAAACAACCTCCATACCCATATTCAGCATGTGCCGGATGATAATCCGGTTGAAAGAGGGTGAAAAACTATAGGTGTCCACCTCTTGCATGTCCACAGAAAAAAGCACGCCCCCGAAAGCATCGGTCAATGTGAATGAACCTTCTCCCAGTTCTTCATGATTCCAGGCCAGGGTTACTTCCTGTGTTTCCCCATCGGGCTGGATATCCACTGCCCATTCAGTGATGTCATCTGCTTCGGGAACGGGGCGCATGTCAATGTAAAATCTGTCATTCACAATGGAATTGTAAAGGGCTGCATCCCAGGCAGGAGGTGGCGGTGCCGGCGGCGCATACAGGTCAATCCAATAATCGTAGCCATCCGTTCCAGCCGGAACCATACCCACCTTAAGCTCCACAGGAGTGGAACCGGCATCATCGGATACCGTTAGTGTGATAAAAGGGGGCATGGTAAATGGTACGGTTGATTCAACTCTTTCGGGAGCTCCGTTCAATTGCCCATGGTTGTTCCCCGTAGTGGCATCAAAAACAATGTCCCCGCTATCCTCGTCCAATCTCCAGTATCCTGACAATCCTTCAGATTCCGGTTCTACCCGGTCGTACATGTCCGTCTGGATGTTCTCGGCGTTCCGGGCGTGGTTCCAGACCCGAATCTCATCCATGATACCGGTAAAATAAATTCCCTCAAAGGGTGAAGCTCCCACGGTCAGTCCTGCTCCGGATGCTTCTGCCAGAGAGCCTCCGCAGGTCTGGTCTTCGTAACTGGTTCCATCCAGGTAAGCTGTCACAGTTCCACCGGAATAGGTCAGAGCAAAATGGTGCCATGCTTCATACTGAAGTTCACCCTCACCCATGGTGAGCACATTGTCCCCACAAAGGTTTTGTATGGTGACCCTGAGGTTTCCATCAGAGGTAATGCCCAGCTCAACATTCCTGCTGGCGGTACTTTCCGCAGGCTGTACCAGTGTTTCAGACCCTCCCGGAGGTGTCCAGAACAATTGGGCCACGGCTCCGCCTCCGTTCTCATAATATTCCATGACACACTCATGCAATCCCTGAGTTAACACCCTACTGCCGTACTTGCTTGTGGGTCCCATATCAAGCCAGTGGTCGATGACGAGTTCATCATCAATGTAGAGTCTGAGACCATCATCGGTGTGTGTCCTAAAATCAAACTCACCCTCCGACTCAGCATAAATAGTAGCTGTCCATCTCACCTGGTAATCATTATTGGGAATGGACGGATCAGGGCTTCCACCTCCCCAGTTAAAATCAATGACATCATCAAATCGAGTAAGAACCAGGTCACCAAAGGAAGGAGAACCTCCACCTCCACTGGAAGCGTAGTATTCTCCAACAAAGGCAGACGGGTCAACATCCAGGACAGAATTTGACAGCAGAACTCCATAGGGAGAACCAAGAACCGACGGTTCCGGATAGACCCAGGCAGAAACAGTAAAAGTCTCAGATCCCACATCGAACACACCATCAAGGTCATTGCCCATCATTGTAATGTGGTCATCCTCACCATCAAAGTCTATGGCATAGCCGGGACCATAAAAAACGTAGGTACAGCTACCGTCATCAACAAGGTTCCCCGCATCATAGTTATCTGCCTCAGGATCAGTACAGCCGGAGCAGGTGGAGTTATCTCCCTCACAGACCCCACAATCATCAAACCCACCGTTGTCAGCATAGGGATACTCCGAACCAACACCTATATAACCCTCACAGGCTGATGATCCCATGTATCCTTCATAATCTTCATCAGTGCAAATGGGTGTCCAGTCCCCGCACTGTCCATTGCAGTCAACATAGATATTATCGCCTCCGCACACTCCGCAGTTATCTAACGGGTCAGTGCAGGATTCAATGACCACCTCCGCAATATAAGGATCACTGTCCAGTCCGTAACTGCTGGTGACCACCAGACTTACATAGTACACACCCTCCGACGCATAATTATGAATGGGAGAAATTTCATCAGAAATATCTCCGTCTCCAAAATCCCAATCCCAAGCGATCAATTCAGAGTTAATGATCATGGAAAGGTCCGTGAAAAAAACCGTATAATTATCCACCTCAAAATCAAAAAGCGCCATAGGTGGTTCCAGTCCGTCAGGGAGGATATTGATAACCGCCGCCTGGTCCTGATTGAACCCGCCCATGGAGCCCAGGGAAAAATAACCATTACTGCTGCCGCCCCAGCCCCAGTTACAGTGGAACAGGTCCCCATCGTAGCCGTCAACATTCCAGGCATGACCAGCACCTCCGCCGTCCTGATAGGCCCGGTAAATCATGGGCCAGCCGTTGTCAAGCTGTTCTATGATAAGGTCCGCCCACACTGAATCGCTGTAATTGGATCTTGAGGCACAGGTAATGTCCTGGTTATAATTAAAGTTGTCCCGCAAAGCTGTTTTTGCATTCACCCCTGTATAGCACACAAAAGCTCCGGATGCGTTTTGCCCGTAGTCCATGTGAACAGCAACTCCGGCATGAAAAAGCAATAATTGGGACGCTTCTGTTGCAGAATTGTCTTCCATATTGTCAAAATCATAAAACGTGTTCCCGAAATCGGCAAAAATATTGCCATAATCAGGATCATAGTAGGAAGCATATCCGCTTCCTTCAACAGGATGACTCCAATAGTACATGACCTGTCCCATGGCAACAGCAACACAGCCAACCAATGCATTGCCCGGACACATGTCATTCCATGCTCCACCTTGGTTCCAATTGGCAGTAATGAGAGGATCGACACTCCTTAGGTCCCTGTCCGGAGAAATAGAATCACTCATGTAATTCTCCCACATGGAAGTGATAGACTCAGAGGCAGGGATATTTTGCGTTATGACATATTTAATGTATGACCGGACATTTTCCAGAAAAGCTTCCAGCTGAATGGGCTGGTTATCGGGAGTAAGATCATTGATGAAGCTGTAACCGAGAATAGGTGTAATCCTGTCGTCAGCAGAAATAAGGGCAAAGCCCGAAGGCTCGAAGTCCACGGTGTAGAAAAACACTGTGCCATCCCCCTCATCTATTAGTATGTTTTTTAAGGATTCAATTTGACCATTGTTATCCCGTTCGATAACCAAGTTCAGTGCCACCTTTTCCGCATCGCTAATGCTTACGGGTCCGGAAAATAAAAGGCCAAGGAATAGACAATATAAAATAATGAATTTATTATTCATCGCATCAATTTAATGTTATTCGTCCGTGGAATTTGAGTCTAAAAATAATTCATTTGAGATCAATTCATCAAACATTTCCACAGGAACAGCCGGAGATGTGGTAAAAGTAATACCGGAATATTTGCTCATAGCAATGGATACCTGCATTGCCATTTGCATATTGGGAAAGTGAGCAATGAACACAAGGTCGTACTCGCCCAATAGGGCAAAAACTTTCTCTACATTTCCGCCAAAATTTTCAACGATCTGGATGATCCTTTCGGTGCGTTCCTTTGACATATTGCTAAAACCCGATGATGAATATTTACCAAACATAAAGTAGGTTGTCATTGTAGTATACTCCAATTATTTTAATAAGATTATCTTTTTGGTCTGCACAATCACACCTGCACAAATCTGCTATAAATATGCACACTCACTTATAGGTCTTTCTATACCATCAGTGGCATTCCAACTCATAAAATAAAGGAAGCCCCGAAAATAATTTGAGGCTCCCTTGGTCACAATGAATAAATAAAATACTACTATTTTGTCAATGAAGGTACGTCTGTGCAAATGTCATCCCAATGGTCCAAAATCATTCCCATTGCTTTTTTCGTTCGTCTTTCCCTTGAAACCTTGTTTGGATATTTTTCTTCCATAACCTCACCCAGATGTTTCACTCCAGCATCCATTTGTGAAAGGCTTTCCCACTCCCAGATAAGAATTACATTCCAGTTCCCTGCCCACCAGTGCCTCAGTACCTGTGCACTGAGTATTTCGTCAACCTCATCCCACAGTATTCTGTTTTCTTTTAAATAGTCCATGTAGTCATCAATCATATCATATTTAATTTTATAGTGAGAGATTGTAAAGATAGTTCCTGTCTCCTCCTCATCCTGAGCTACAACCAGTGTTGTCAGAATAAAAATTCCTGCAAAAAAGGATATTATTGTTTTTCTCCAGCATGATTTTTTCATTGTTTTCTCCTATTTTTATTTAAGCATTATTACTTTACCCGCTCTTGTGAGTTCTCCTGACCTGATTCTAAATAGATAGACTCCCGCACTGACAGCACTGCCAAAATCATCAGTGGCGTCCCATGTTACAGATTTGTAGCCGGCTTCTTGTCTGCCGTCCACTAACTGTTTTATGTGTTTTCCCATCATATCGTAGATATCAAGCTTTACCCAGGAGCCCTCCGGAATATCATAGCGCAATGTTGTTATCGGATTAAATGGATTTGGGTAGGCCGGATGTAAAGCAAACTCGGCAGGAATCTCCGGGACTACCTTTTTCAGTGTCATGGTGCTCAAGTAAGTTTCAATCAACAACTCATCCTGTGATGATAATGAATATTCTTCCCCTGTTTGGTTATTGACCAATACCCAATTTTCATCCAATCTGTTATCTGGAAAAACACAAGATATCCTAATGGGGTAAGCTTCATTAAGGATAGTTAATTTCCCTCCTGATTCCGCATAACGGAAATCATTATCAAATCGTACATCAAATCCACCAGAGGGTGGCATAGGAGGAACCGAAAACATGGGCCTGTCTGCTTCCGTAACGGTACCCCCGGTATATAATTCTATAGTCTTACCGTCCGAATTTCTAAATCGGATTTTTGTGGATTGAGAGATGTACTGGTCTCTCACTGAACTGCTCTGTTTTGCCCTGTCAAGGATAGAAGAAAGGGTGATGGTTCCACTATCGGATGAGCGAAGCCAGTAACCTTTCCCCGGTTCAAAAATATCTGTATTTTCGTAGGTACCGTTAAAACCATATACCGTACCATCGTAGACCAACCCATCCGGGTCTGATAGTGATGCATCCTCTGACGGACCGGAAACTATGTTCCATCCACCATCGACGGGAACAGAAATTTCATCAAACATCCCACCGGAAAATTCCACAGTGCCGCCCTCCTGGAACCTGAGCCAGTATCCTGCACCATTTTCCAGTTGTTCCACCTCAGAGTAACCACCGTCAAATGAGTATAAGGAACCGGAAAAAGCAGTTGGAAACAGAGACTCATAGGATGAATCCTCTGTTTCTACTGGGAGCCCAACCAGGTTCCAACCTGTATTGTATTCAGTTACAACCGTACCCTGTCCTCCGCCCTCAATGACCACTGCGGTCACTACCTCAAAGAAAAAATCTCCTCCGTTTGCCACCAGTACATCATCAACATAGATGGAATATCCACCATTTCCGAATCCACAGCACATTCCATCTCCAAAGGTATCATATACTGTTAGTTTATAGGCTCCTGGGGGTGCGCAGTAACTATCTGTAGAACCTGCCAAATAACCACCAGACATATAATTGTTTACATTATCGACATCATTAAGGGTCCAAAAAGTTTCATCAGGGTAATTATCATAATTCAATGTGATTTTTATTTCACTTCCAGTGTTACAGGGGTCACAGGTACCGTTATCAATTACTGCATCTGGGTCATAATTATCTGCCGTGGGGTCAGTACACCCGGACATTTCCCAATAAAAGGGGAAATCGTGGGCTTCTCCATTAAGTAAAATTCTAAATGCGTATTCTCCTGGCGGAGTATTATCTACAAACATGCCACCATACCACCACCAGAAAGATGTGTAATTTCCATCAGGATTAATTGTTTGCAAATGGTCAACCGTCCCATTTGGGTTTACTCGCTGATAATAAATAGGGTTTCCTTGAAGAACGTCCCTGAAATATCCTACAAGATTACCATATTCATAATTCATAAAATGATCGCGGTAGTTTAGTATGCTTCGTGTTGGACAGGTCATCCACCAAGATAACATCCCATATGTCCCGCCTCTCTGGAGAGCTGTTTCACGGTAGGCATGCTGATCCTCCCAGTGAGACTCCTCTATATCATTGCAGACTCCCTCATAGGGGTCTACAACCATCCCATTTTCATCCCTCACCTCAAAATGAAGGTGGACCCCGTTAGAATTCCCTGAACTACCCACCAGCCCAAGGTATTCGCCTGTTTCCACAGTCATCCCGATAAACTTGCTGGTCAATGAACCGTTTTTCATGTGACCATACCAAGTTTCTGACCCATCATCATGCATAACATAAACAGCGTTCCATTGATCGCTACTCCCACTACAATTTCTATCATAGCTTCCATCAAACTTATCAATGATCGTGCCCGGCGCAGCTGCAACAATAGCCACCTCCTCATTGTCCATCATATTCCAGGAGTGAGGCCATAAATAATAGTCTGTTCCATCGTGCCCGTTCCAAGTTCGTCCATAGCACATATAGTCGTGCCATCCTGTTCCAGAATTATGGTCAACAAAACCTGCAATTGCCCAGTAATCATTAGCATTAAAATTCTCAGTGGGTGCCAAGGGCCAACTAAAATCTGTGGGTACACGGCTCGGTGTTTCCGGTAAGAGCCCTTGCTCCCTCAAATAAGCAATGTTATCATCCAGTCGCCCCCTGATCTCTGCTCTCTGTTCCGTTGTCAGACATTCGCCAGAAGATATCTCACCTTCTTTGATCCCAAACCAGCCGGAATTTGTTTCGGGGTCATAGCCCCACTCCCCTTTTTCCAGCATGCCCTCGCTAAACATTTTAAATGGAGGCTGGTCATTTTTTCCAGGTTTGGGCATAGGAGTGTCTGCTATTGAAAAAGATATCATCAACGTAAAAGCAGACAGGTTAAGTTTAAGAATGAGTGATTTCATAAGAGACCTCCTTATAAATGATTGGAAAAATGAAATAAATATCTGCGGAAAAGTAAACAATGATTCTTGACCAATCAAGATATTGGTCTGTTTTTTCGGTAATATTCATTAATATAATTATTTTGATTTCCATGCAATTAAATTTGCATATCCATGAGTTACTGAGTATTGTTCTTTTAAAAACCTCACTATTTTCCCATGTTTTAAAAAATCTTTCTCTTTTACTATTTTAATCCATTCTTCAATAGGCTTACCTGTTTTATTAATCATATTTTTAAGCATTGCCCTTTCCATTGATAATGGATCCATAATTAACCTCTTAATTAGTATTAATAATTATTTTTCATTTCAGAAAAAACTTATAACGAATCGAATCCACCCAGCAGAAAGTATAAAATAGCAAACAAAAAATGCCTTTGACCGGTAAGGAACATAATTGGATGTAAATCGAATGAAACTGTGGATGGTTTTGAATAATACATATCCCCAGGCAAGATAAATATCAAGAGTGATTACACTCTCGGTAACAAACAACAATACACACAGTAGATAAAACAAAATTGGCTGTTCGGTAAAATTTTTATAATGGTCCCGTGCAGCTTTGAGATAATCAGGAGCATCACCCTCATACACCCGGAAATACCTGTATTTGACCTCCCGGGATTTAATCGCCCTATATGCATTGACAATTAAATGGATGTGAGCAAAAAGATGGAGAGCCACGATTGGTAATATGGGATAAATGATTTGAATGTCTTTCATGATTTTTCTTAGTTATTTTTCCCTGATTCCTGCCAGCCGAAATACCCATAACTATCATATAATTGGATAAGTCCGTTATTTTCATTGTCCGCTCCCAGGTAACATCTGCTCTCACCAAATTCATTGTTAAGGCTCAATGTGCCGCCATCATTTGTATCCGGAACGAGACCGCCTACAACCTTATTTTTCGAATTGTAAATGGCGACCGAGCCACCATTGGTTTCACATCCTAAAACGACCTTGGATGTATTTTTTTTGTCATCAGTCCTATTAATAACCAGCCCTCCCGAACCAGCATTGGCAAAAAGATGGAGAGCAAGTTTTCCCGTTTCTTTATCGTAGACCTGGATTTCACTCGTTTTAATTACATCACCCTTATTAGCGCCCATAAACAAGAGTGCGCTGGCAATGAGACAGCCACCGGAAATAAATCCTGTTACATATTCTTTCATTGTTTTATCCTCATAAATATTTAATTAAGTATTGATAAAAAAAATTATCCATCATCACACTGGGTTGTGTCCTGGTCTCCAATATACTGTTCAATACATTCAGGAAAGGGCGGACAAAATTGATTATTTTCCAATTCTAAAACCATATTTTCAATATCTAAATTGCAAATAGATTCCGGAATGGTACTATTTAACTGGTTACTACTCAATACCAAAACTTCAAGATGTTCCAAAGAAAACAGGGACCCCGGAAGCCCTCCTGTCAATAGAGTATTGGAAATCAGGAGCTCTCTGAGCTCTGTCAGATTCCCTAAACTGTCCGGCAGTGTGTTTTCAAGAATACACCCCTGACAATGGAAATTAACTAATCTACCATTTTCCCACTCTGGCTCCTCCATCGTAACCAAAACACTTGGAGCAAAATTCCCAACCAGTTCCTGAAGGAGTTCCATATCCCCTTCATAAAAACATACATTTTCAATAGAATAATAGTTTTCGGAACACCACCCATTTGCATTTATTCCAACAAAATCATAAATATCATCTATGGGATCATCCGGAAAAGTAGAATCATAGGATTGGGTCAAACCGGTTTCATAAACCAGGGTTATGGTGGTCGATAATCCTGTGGGAGCACCACCCGGGGGAGTTGAAAAATCTATTAAATTATAATAACCAGTGAAAATCCCATTTAGAGTAGAGTATATCTCCAGTTCTGATTGTCCCACATACCCAACAACATTGACAGAATCACCATCAAATTTGACCACAGTTATTACAAATTGAAAATTTTCCTTATGTATTTCAAAATATGTATCCTCTGAACCGGAAGACTCCCAAATCATTCGTACGATAGCATAAGCACAGGAACTATCATCATAAACAGCATTAGGTTCGTAGTTTACCGCAGAATCATCCATGCATCCACAAACAGAATTTCCGCCCAGTATCCCTGCGCAATCAGGTTCATTTTGTAACCCATCACAAGAAAAAAACAGGAATGGAATTAATATAATTAATTTTTTCAATTAATCAACGGAAACCAATTGAGAAACCAGATGTTTATGTTCTTCTCCTAAATGAACGTAACACCTCATCCAGGGGCTCAGGCTACCATGATCATCCGGAAGAAACCGCCATACGTGACCAGCACCATCAAGGTCCTCCGCTAACAAAACGTCTCCCGGTTTTATGATGGCAATGTGCTGGGATTTATGAACCTCAACATCACAACTTTTGAACTCCAGGCATCCCCCAAGGGTAATGACCAGTTGTTCCCTGGGAGCAGTGTGAGCCAGTTTCGGTACCTCTCCCGTGGTTTCATCAGGAAGAGGTGTAACAGCGAACTGTAATCTCAAATCACCTGAATTATCAAACACATTGGGATTGACAAATAAGGATGAAAATAATCCAACGGAGCCCAAGCCGGTTTTTTCAACCAACGGAAGATACATTTTAGCAAACCGGGTGTGACCGCTGTCATCAGTGTACATACGGATGATGGGGAAATTTGACCTCATTTTAGTCTCCTGCGAATTAATGTAACATGAATTTAAAAAGAATCAACCTTCAGATATTAACGACAGAATAATAATAAAAGTACACACTAAATAAGGTATCGAATCAGACCAAAATATCCCTACCAATATATTTTTTATTGGGACATCAATCCTTAAATTAACACCATGGAGAAAAAATTTATCTGTTGAAAACAACATAAAATGGAAGAATATTTAATAGATAAACAAAATATTTAAAAATGTCTCATTGGAAAAAAGCAGGTAAATTATCTGATTTTAAAATAGGCTGTCAATGGCAGGTGGAGATTCAAGATAGGCCAGTAGCACTTTTTAAATATGAAAACAATTTTTATGCTATCAGAAATTCTTGTCTACACCAGGGATTTCCTTTAGCGGAGGGAAACGTAAAAAAATACATGGTTGAGTGTCCCCTACACGGGTGGACCTATGACATTCGGGACGGAAAATGTCTAAGTTCGGTAAACCGTCAGACAGACACCTACGATGTGCGGGTCAGGGAGGAGTATGTAGAAATAAAACTGCCGGATAAGAACCCGGCAGTAAAATAGATTTAATTTCCAATAAGGGAATTTAACTTTTAAAAAACTTGGAAAAGAATTCCTTGATGGGTGATTTCTTCTCCTTCTGTTTTTCCTCTATTGAAATATCAAAATCTGTTTTCTCACTTAGAATTTTCAGAATATCTTCTCCCACAATTGTTTCATCATTGTATGTAACTGTTGCAGTACCAGTTTCAAAATTAACATCACAAAGAGAAACACCTTTCACATCCTTTAAAGCGGTTTTAACACGAGTGCTGCATCCATATTTACAGGTCATGCCCTTTACCTTAAAATTGGATGTTTTTTCTCCAGCAAATACAAATGCTGTTAAAGATAATAACAATATACATTTTTTCATTTTTTACTCCTAAATAGAATAGTGTTTGTGTTTTTGAATTGGGAATTTGCATTAATTTTTTAAATTATCCATGTTATTTTTGTCACACACTGCAGCATTATTTAATATCATTTAGACGAATGGAGTTTTGGGAGGTCTCAGAGTTACTTATGATTTTTTAACCGAGGTAAAATAAACATCCAAGCAGCACATAAAATAAGTCCCAACCACTCATTGGTCGTTTCATCAAAAATATGCATTACCTCAGTATCTTTATTGTGCAGAATTAAATAAAAAGCAAAAAGCAAATAAGCGATTATTATACACTGAAAATACCTGTTGCTATAACCCATAAGGAATAAAAATGATAATAAAGCAGGCAACGAATAGACTGTAATCCAAATGAATGGATCAGGGTCATTTATCTGGACAACCGCAAACACCGTACACAATAAACCAACCGCTAATATGATTATATTGTTGAAATTGTCCAATTGACTATAGACTCATCCTCTTTTCTACTGCTCCCTTAATGTTCAGTGGATACACTCGCTTGGCACTTTAGAACCATCTTCCAGGATAGCCCATTTCCAGATAGGAATCCGTTTTTTCAGTTCGGCAATAAACCAGGACATGGCATCAATACCTTCCTGTCGGTGCTTGGACCAAATCACCACATGGAGACTGGTTTCTCCCACACATACTTTTCCAATGCGGTGTTTACAGAATATATCATTGATAGGAAATTTCAGGACTGTTTCTGCTGCCAATTGTTTTAGTTCTGCTTCCGCCATTCCATCGTATTGTTCATATTCCAGAGAGGTGATTTTTTCTCCGTGTTCTATATCCCGTACACGACCGTTAAAAACCAATTCGGCTCCATCCTTCTGTCGGTCATTATCTGACGGAAAAAATTCTATGGGTCCGTTTACAATTTTAACCTGGATCATCTATCCACCCTGAACCGGTGGTATAAATGCCACTTCATCGCTATCCTTTAGTACAGTTTCTGTGGGTACATATTTCTGATTCACTGCCACCCGCAGACTCACACCATCCAGTTTCCCATCTGCTTCTTTACGAATCAATTTTTCCAAATCAAGAGATGTTGTCCCTGTTTTCAAGTCTAAGTTTAATTCATCTTTTCCTAAAGCATATTTCACTTGGGAAAAGCATTTTATTTTCACATTGATCATAATTTTATTAATTGTGTTGAATGACTCAACCCATCATAAATCAAGAGTGTACCAATTAAATTGGGTTCAATACCAACAATCAGTTTAACGGCTTCCAACGCTTGAATATTTCCAATTATTCCTGGGAGCATTCCTAAAACGCCGGCATCAGCACATGTATCATCACCAATTGGTGTTTCAGGAAATAATTCAATATATCCCGGACATCCATTAGCATTTAAAATTGCCACCTGGCCTTCAAAACGAAATAACCCACCATAGATCATGGGTATGTTCGCTTCTTTTGAAAATCTATCAATCAATTGTCGTGCTTGGATGTTGTCTGTGGCATCGATCACTACATCCGCATCATGAATAAAACTCAGCCCATTTTCCTTATCCAAATATTCCAGGAATATTTCAATGGTAGCATTTTCATTCAATTTTTCCAATTTTTCTTTAGCGACTTTCACTTTGGGTTGACCAACATCTTCTAATCCAAATAACGGCTGACGATGAAGATTAGATAATTCTACATTATCTCCATCAATTATTTTCAAATGACCAATTCCTGTGGAAATAAGAGATTGAACAACAGAACATCCAAGCCCGCCCATACCAATGATGACTACTGTGGCATTTAATAGTTTCTTCTGTCCTTCCAATCCAATTTCGGGCAAAACTGTTTGTCGAGACCATTGACTCAAATCTTTTTTTTCTGATTGAAACTCTATCCATGCCAAAGCACCGCCCAGCAAACTGTATGCATTATTCAATTCTTGTTCAATTATGATTCCTTCAGTAACAATTCCGAACTGGCAAATAAGCACTAAAACTTTCTGGGACTCCGGAATGGAATTCATATCTGAAACACTTGCATCCAAATTGGTCAATGGAAATTCTGCCCGATGCTCTTCCGGACGAATATCCACCATAGTAAAAGATTTCCCTTCATATATCCATTTTTGTAATTCCTGTGGAGTTAATATCATGATATTTTTACCACAGAGACACATAGCTCTATGTTAGGTTGAAAACTCTGCGTCACTGTGACCCCATGGTTTTCTCAATTGTCTTCCAAGGGAGTATGTTCACACGGATTTTATCACCGGGTTTGAGTGGTCTTTCCCCTGGTTCACAACCTAAAATACAATTTGCATCCAATGACGAGGATAGCATATGTGATCCTTTTTTATTTGACGGTTTGCAAACCAACTTTCCATCCTCCATCCAAACTTTTCCAAACAAAAAGCGATACTTTACTTTTTCCCGTGGGAAAGGTTCTTTCAGTATTCCTATTACTGCTCCCTCTTTCGATTTGCCCATCATTGTTCTTAACACGGGCCAAACCCATTCCATAAATCCAATATAGGATGAAACCGGATTACCAGGTAATCCAAATATCAATGTGGAATTTACGGTTCCGAAAAAAAATGGTTTCCCGGGTTTCTGTGCTACTTTCCAAAAATGCTCTTGGACACCCAATTCCAAAAAGACTTCCCGGACATAATCAAAACGTCCCATGGAAACCCCGCCAGAAGAAACAATCATATCACAAGTTGCTAATGCTTCTGATAAAAATGTTCGTAGAGATTCTTTGTTATCTTTGACCACATTTCGCAAAACAATTTCCGCTCCAGCATATTCTGCCAGTTCAGAAAAAACAAACAAATTCGAATTGTATATCTGTCCTTCTTTTAATTCCCTCCCAGGTTCTATTAATTCATTCCCCGTTCCAAAAATGGTGATTCTTGGTTTTTTAAATACATTGACCTTTCCATATCCAAATGTTGCCATAGTTCCGACTTCACTGGGTGTAAGATGTCTTCCTTTGGGAATTAATAAATCACCCTCTTTTATCTCCTCACCTTTTATTCGGATGTGTTTTCCTGAATCTGCTTCTAAATAAATTTCAACATTATCATCATCTGAAAATCCACTGGTGTCTTCTACCATAACAATTGCATCGGCGCTATGGGGGATTTTTGCACCGGTCATACACTGTACACATTCACCGTGACCAAGAGTAACATCACTTGGCGCTCCGGCCGAACTCACACTCACCATTTTCAGAGATATTGGATTTGCCTTGCTCGCACCTTTTGTATCTATAGATCGAACCGCAAATCCGTCCATGGCGGAATTATCAAACATTGGCATGGGAAATGTGGCCACAATATCTTGCGCCAAAACCCGGTTTCCAGTATTATTCAATGAAACTGTTTCAACCTCCAATAATGGAATGTGTTTTTGAATAATGGATTTAGCTTTCTGAATTGGAATCATAAAAATTTCCTTATTAAAAATACTATGGCAATAATGATCACAGCCCCCATGATTTTCTGAATGGTTTTTGTTTTAAACCGAACAGCACCAAAATAGGACCCCACAATTCCACCAATAAAAACTGCGCCAGAAAGGGGCAAAATAATTTTTGTGTCGAATGAAAAAACTTGAGATCGAGCAATCAGTCCAACCAGTGAGTTCACCCATATAAACATGGAACCTGCTGCTGCCGCTTCCTTTTCAGACCCAAGCCCAAACATTATAATCAAGGGCACCAAGTAGATACCACCCCCGATACCAACAGTTCCAGCCACAAAGCCCAATACTGCACCCAAACCAAATATGAATATCCACTTCTGGATTCCGGACAGTTGAAAAGAAAATTTTAGATCATTCAGAACATATATCCGGATGGCAACTAAAAAAAGAGTGATTAACAATAAAATCTGAAATATTTTTTCAGGTAGCTCCAATATACCACCCAGATAAACCATTGGGATAGACATAATAAGAAATGGAACAATTAGATCAATCCGACCATAGCCATTACGCCAATAATTTATCATACCTATGAAAGTGACAACAAGATTCATTGTTAATGATGTAGTGGGAATAGTTTGATAACTGGTTCCAAAAATCGCCATGATTGCTGTATAGGAAGAACCACCACCCAATCCTACCGATGAGTAGATCAAAGCCACAAAGAAAAACAGGAATGGTAAAATATATTCAGTCATTTCATCAACTTTATCTTTTAATGTTTTTCTCCTTTCATCATATGAAATGAATGAAAAATGGTCGGTACTAAAATCTTTATCGCATCTTTCACTGCTCCTGTACTTCCCGGGAGACAAATGATAATTGCACCATTCACAATGCCTGCGGTTAAACGAGATAACATTGCAGTTTTGACTTTTCCCCGACCATAAGCATGGAGCGCCTGTTCCACACCAGGTAGTTTGGAATCAAATATTTTTTCCATTATTTCAATGGTCAAATCCCTTGGACCCAATCCGGTTCCACCAGTAGTGATTATTAATTCTACACCATCTTTGACCCAACCTTTAATTGTAGGACCAAGTTCATCCGAACCATCCGGTAAAACTTTTTGGTTTTCAACTTTACAACCAGAATCGGAAAATCCATTGATTAATAAAGGCCCGGATTTATCTTCATTTTTGCCTGAAGCAACACTATCACTCAAAGTAATAACACCAACCGTCGGTCGATATTCTACTGCATGGTTTGACTTTCCGCCTACTTTTTTCACAAGTTTAATTTCACCGATGGTCATGGTTTTATCCACAGCCTTACACATATCATAAATGGTCAATGCAGCGGATGATACAGCCGTTAATGCTTCCATTTCTACACCGGTAGATTCTTTGGTTTTGATGATGGATATTATCTTAATGCTGTTGGTTTGGACTTCAAATTCAATATCTTCAAAGGATAGATTCAATTGATGGCACATGGGAATAAGATCAGCAGTTTTTTTGGCAGCCTGAATACCGGCTATTTTCGCCGTGGTTAAAACGTTTCCTTTCGGAATCGCATCATCCGTGATTGCTGACACGGTTTTCGGAAGCAGGGTAATTCTCCCCTCTGCTTTTGCTATCCTGACGGTGGGTACCTTATCAGTCACATCCACCATTTTGACATTTCCCTTTCTATCTAAATGTGAAAATTCACTCATATTATCCCCCTATTTGGGTCATGGACTCTCGGTTTTTATTTCCTTGATTTTGGGCTTTCCACCCATCTTTATATTTCTTCCCCATGGTGTCCCGAATCATTTTTTTAATCCCTTCATCAGTAACATTATTCCGCAAAGCATCCCTAATATTTGTTTCCTCCTTACTATACAAGCAGTTCAACAGTTTTCCATCAGCAGTGATGCGTATGCGATTGCATTGGCCACACAAGTTTCTGGAATATGAAGGAATGATAGCTACTTTTCCCTTATGCCCTTTAACTTTAAAAATATGATGCTCCGTTCGAGAACCTTCAACAGGTATCAAATCTCCAATTTTATTTTTTAAATCAGAAACAATTTGGTCAGCACCATAAAATTTTCCTGTTTTCCAAATTTGATGTGAATCAAAGGGCATAAGTTCAATAAAACGAACAGTAATACAATTTTCTTTAGTTAATTGGACAAAATCCAGGAGCTCATCATTATTAAAATCTCGCATGGCAACCACATTCACCTTGATGGACGGTATGTAAGATTGAATAGCTTTCTTGAGACCATTTAATACCAGGTCTAAACGATCTCTCCTGGTTATTTTCTTGAATTTTTCATGATTCAACGAATCCAGACTAATGTTAATCCCAGTTAAGCCTGTATCCTCTAATTTTTTGATATGCTCATCAAGCAATAGTCCATTCGTTGTTAAATGGATTGATTCAATACCATCAGTATCATTCGCAAATTGAATGAGTTCTGGCAGGTCTTTTCGCAACAGAGGTTCACCGCCAGTAAATCGCATTTTGGATACCCCCATTTCGGACATGAGCTCAATAATCCGAAAAATTTCTTCCGTTTTGAGTAGTTTTTCATCGGTCCGGAAATGAATCCCTTCTTCCGGCATACAGTAAATACAACGGAGATTGCAATGTTCGTTTACTGCAATTCGGAGATAGTTAAATGTGCGACCGAATTGATCTTTTATTGATGATTGCGCAGTTATTCCTTGCGAACCATTGAGTGGTTGAGTTTGTTGCCTTAGTATTTCCATTCTCATTCCAAGTCACCCCATATATCGGGGATCGGGAGCAAATTCTAACATTTCTATCAGAACCGTACCGGCCTAACACCCTATCCGCACATTAGCAGACGTAGGTGATTTGGCTAAAAGAATTGTATTTAAATTATCTCATTTATTTAATATAAAACTGTTCTTTTTTCGGTGTTAAGGGCCTTGCCATCCATAACGGTCGTCTTAAGCCTTTTGGATGTGTTTCACGTTCCTTCGCCCATTTATTCCATTTTTTGAAATGCTCAAAGGATTTATTCGTATCCACAAAAACATCTCCATATTTTTCATTGGATTCCGGCTTGGATATACAGACTTTCTGCAACCAGCAATGGGCACCAGAGATGGGATCAGGATTTGTTGCATGGGTGATATTTTGGTGTACGCCACCATCACGCCACCAAATACGATTTGTATCCGGATCATCAGTTTTCCAAGGTTCAACTCCTCTAACAGTTCTCATCTTCCATTTTCCATCACCCATTTTTTCAATATCAACCGTATTGGTCATATACCGATTACCTTCATCCTGCTGACGTCTCCACCTGCCGATATGATGTGAGCAGGCAACCACTCCGGGTTTAATTGCTTCCGTCACCCAAACCTTGTCCACGAACCAACCAATTTCTGTCGTAATTTTTAGTAATTCTCCATTATCTACGTCCAAGCGTTCTGCATCTTTGGTGTGAATCCAAATAGGATTTTTATGAGCAATTTCAGTGAGCCATTTGGCATTGGCCGACCGGGAATGGATATGGGTCGGTAACCTAAAATTTGGTAGCAGCACACACTCATTTTTAGTTTTATCCATTTCATCGGGGTGAACATGACTTTTAATTCTGTATCCCGGTGTAGCATGTTCCGAATAACCAAAATCAACCATAGTCTGTGAATAAATTTCCTGTCGTTTTGACGGTGTTGGGAATCCGCTGTAATTATTGCCATCTACCTGGATAGCTACAATTTGACCATCTCTTTCAATTTGGCCATTTTCTTTTACAGTAGCACCTTCCATTAAATCATCCGAAACAGATTCTTCATTTTTTACATACACTTCCGGGTCAACCAAAAAAGCTCCAAACTTTCTCATGTATTCCAGTGGTGTCAGTCCTTCTTTTTCCGCCGCTTCAGGTAAACTCTGCGTATGTTCAAAAATATATTGATAATATTCGTCAATATTGATTTTTTCACCTTCCCGGTATGGACTCATAAAATGTTTGCGAATACCAAAATCGCCATCCTTGTCAATTCGCCAGGACAGTTCAATCCAAAATTCATCTTCTTCCCACACTTCACCGGGATTTACTTCATAGGTGAACTCTACTTCCTTCCCATCACGACGGGCTTTCTCTCTCAATACCGGTTGACGAAATGCAATCCAAACACCCGATTGTGTTTCATAAGAATTAATGTCGTGCCGTTCAGATGCGTGACCCATAGGAAGTACATAATCTGCGAAAAAAGCGGTCTCATTCCAAGTGGGTGTTAACGCTATATGGCAGCCAATTTTATCAGGATCGGATAACATTTCAATCCAGGTAAAGCCGTCAGGGTAGGTCCACACCGGATTAAAAACTCTTGTAAAATATACATCCAGCGAACCACGGTTGTCTTTTAGCAGGTGAGGTAAAATCTCGCTCATTTCATAATGCGACAAGGTGTATTCTTTAGGCCAATTCAATTCATTCCATGCATCAGGACCAGCGGGTGAATCAAAAAAAGTGGGATAAAATTTATTCCATGCACTTGGAGAGGTTCCCCCTTCCGTACCAACAGAACCGGTTAGCACATTGAGTAAATGTAAAGTCCTAGAAACCTGCCATCCTCCAAGATTTCCAATGGATGCGCCACGCCAAACATGAGTAGAGAGTTTGCTTCCTGCTTTTCCGACAATTTGGGCAACACGAACGATTTGGTCTGCATCAATTTGGGCTTCTTTAGCCGCATATTCCGGTGTGTATTCCGCCCATTCTTCGCTCAATCGTTTAATGAATTGGTCAAACTTGATGGGATCATCTGGATGCAAATTCTTGAGATAATCATCCCAGTTCACCCAATTTTCCAAATAACGACGGTCGTACATTTCTTCATCCAAAATAATTTTGGCCATAGCCATAAATACAGCCGATTCACTACCGGGATATGTGGGCATCCACTCATCCGCCATGGATGCTGTGTTGGACAGGCGTGGATCAATGACAATCAGTTTGGCACCTTTCATCATACCTTCCATAATCCGCTGGGCATGTGGATTAAAATAATGACCCGTTTCCAAATGAGATGATGCCAATAAAATCACTTCTGCATTAGTATGGTCCGGGCTTGGACGATCATATTTATGCCACATGGCGTAACCGGAGCGAGCACCGGCTGAACAAATATTTGTGTGAGAATTATGACCATCCACGCCCCATGCTTTCAGAACACGTTCTGTATAACCTTCATGTCCGGGTCGACCTACATGGTAAACGACACCATCTTTTCTTTTCCTGATAGAATTGGCAATCTTTTCTGAAATTTCATCTAATGCTTGGTCCCATGATATCCGTTCCCACTCACCAGAACCCCGTTTCCCTTTTCGTTTTAACGGATAAAGAATACGTTCCGTATCATTGATCTGGTTGATCGTTGCCGGACCCTTTGCACAGTTTCTTCCACGGCTGCCCGGATGGTGAGGATTCCCTTCAAACTTCCGGACTTTATTGGAATCTTTATCAATATAGGCCAACAGACCACAGGCTGATTCACAATTAAAGCAAGTGGTTGGCACAATGGAATAATGCCGTTCCTTTTTTTCCGGCCAGGCCAGTGGATCCAATTCAATAAAATCATCCCATTCGTTGGGGTCGGGATATTTGTACAACTCCCGGGGACCTTCCATTTTTTTGGACCAGTCTGGACGGTCTGATATTTTAGGGATGATTCCTAT
>ERZ651768.452-NODE-452-length-31046-cov-4.643030_pt1 | contig 31046 bp, 28 predicted proteins | sample MGYA00514754_ERZ651768 | MGnify/ENA metagenome assembly ERZ651768
GCTTTAAACCCCACTGATTGTGGGGTTTTTTGTTATTTATAGTCAAAATAGTTTTAGATGAGAGTTTTATCCTTAATCGCGTCAGCAACAGAAGGTAAATGGGTACCAGAGTTGATTGAAATGGCAGGGGCGGTATTAATCTATTTGGTATATCTGGCAAACACTTTTCCCGGATGGGTTTTATAGATCTTTGCGATAAAGACCCGGAGGTATTATTTATAATGCCATGTGGTTATGGTATAGAAAAATCTTTAATTGAGATGAAAACATTAACCTCTACGCCTGGATGGGATAATCTTAGTATGGTAAAGAAAAATCAGGTATATGTGACTGATAGAAACCAATATTTTAATAGACCTGGACCTAGACTCGTTGCTAATCTGGAAATATTAATCGAGATACTGTATGAAGGATTATTTAATTTTGGGTACTATGGAAGCGGTTGGGTAAGACTAAAATATATTTAATCAATCATGAATAATCCTAAAAAAGTGAGCCCCAACGAGATTGGTCTAGAGATTGGCCTAGTCTTAAGTCGATTTTTTCTTAATACCGAACACCTTCATTTTGGATACTGGCCTGATGGTCTGAGTGTTAACCTGGATAACCTCAAGGAAGCTCAAGATTATCACTCTAATCAAATCTTAGAATCAATCCCTGAGGGAGTGAAAACCATTCTTGACGTTGGGAGTGGATCAGGTGGATTAGCAGAAAAATTAGTAAGCAAAAACTATACAGTTGAATGTGTATCACCGAGTGAATATTTGTCTGATGCGATTGAGTCAAAGCTAAAAAGTAGTGTTATAGTTCACAGAAATACTTTTGAAAAACTTAAGACTGAGAAAAAATATGATCTCGTCTTGTTTAGTGAAAGCTTCCAATATGTAAACATAAAAAATTCATTGGATAAAATACCTAAAGTCCTTTCTGATAATGGACACCTGTTGATTTGTGATTTTTTTAGACAGCCAAGCACGGGTACAAAGCCTCTTGGAGGTGGACATGATTGGAAGGTATTTCAAGATAGCTTAGCTAGCTATTCATTTAAAGAGCTAATAAATAAAGATATAACAAAAGAAACAGCCAGGACCTATGATCTTATTAATCAAATAATAAATGAAGTGGCTGATCCAGTTCGGAATCTTTCTGCAAAATATTTAGATAGTCACTATCCGAAAGGGATGAAACTTATTCGATGGTATTTTGATAAGAAGATCAGGAGAATAAACCGAATCTATTTCTCAGGGAATATGACAGGCGATATGTTTAACAAGTTAAAAACCTATCGGGTTTTATTGTATCGTATTTGATAAGGTAGAATATTGTTATTGATTAAAGCATGTGTAGACTAAATAAAGATCTAAGTATGTCACTATATTGTTTTTAACTTTTTTGTCTGAAATTGGTCAAATAACTGAAACCTGCTTACCATGAATTTTTTTATTCGCCTAACACTATTAATTGTCACATTTATATCCTCACTATTTTCCCAAGTGATCAATGGTTTTGTCAGGGATGATGCTACCGGAGAACCACTTTCCTATGCTAACGTGTTTATCAAAGACTCGAATCTAGGCGTGGCTAGCGGTGTTGATGGTTACTATGCTTTAACAAATATTCCTGCTGGTGAATATGCGGTTGTTGCCTCGATTATTGGTTATGCTATGATTACCAAAGATTTCACTATAAAAGAGGATGAAAATATTCGGATAGACTTTCGGATGATATCCGAGGCAATTGAAGGGCAAATGGTCGATGTCTTTGGAGAGGCTCAAAAAATGCGACAGCTGGTTGAGCCTAGCAGGATCAGTCTGGACATGCGTACGATTGAGACCGCGCCAGCGTTTATTGAGCCGGACCTTTTTCGTACGATCCAGATGCTGCCTGGGGTGCAAACTATAAACGATTATTCCAGCGCCCTTTATGTTAGGGGAAGTACGCCTGATCAGAACCTGATTATGATGGATGGTATCACGATCTATAACCCATATCATCTTGGCGGAATCTTTTCTACGTTTAATACCTCATCTATTAAAGAAGCTGATTTTCATGCGGGTGGTTTTACGGCTCGCTATGGCGGCAGAATGGGAGCCATTCTAAATGTTGTTACCAGGGAGGGTAACACAGAAAAGTTTGAAGGCAGTTATAATCTTTCTTCTATGTCTAGTAAGGTGGTTTTAGAGGGTCCATTACCAAAGATTTATGGCATGAAAGGATCCTGGATGCTTGCCGGAAGGCGGACCTATTTGGATCAGTTTCTTAATCTTTTGATTCGGGGAGATGATTTGCCGTTCAGATACTATTTCTATGACTACCAGGGTAAGGTAAATCTCGATATTAATCAGGACCACCGGCTTACCTATAGCCGGTTCTATGGCGATGATATTGTAGAGTTTAGTTTTTCGGATACTTATTCTGATTACAGTGTTGTGGAAGATTATGAACAAAATGAGGAGAATACCACACACCTTAACTGGCCATGGGGAAACAAGACAAACAGTCTTACCTGGAGATGGCTTATTAGTCCTAAGCTTGTAGCCCGCACGTTTATCGCAAACAGCAGGTATCGGTTTGACTTTAATTTTGGATTTCAACAAAAAGGTGATTGGCGAGATGGGTCTGAGTCTGGCACATATAATGAAAAATTTGAATTTGATTTTTATGATATTATTGATGATAACACGATTGAGACAGAGCTTTCCTGGCATGGGATTGCAAATCACCAGATCATGGGAGGATTCCAAATAAAAAAGGTTGACTATGATCTGGGGATGGATTTTGAGTTTGAGACCCTAGACACTCTAATCAGCCTGAGTCCGCTTAGCCAGAAAGATCAGACCGTAGAAAGCTCTTTATTTTTGCAGGATAAGTGGAACCTGACTCAGAAAATTGTTCTTCAGCTTGGCGGCCGTTTTATGGACTATTCTGAGCATGATGAACTATATTTTGATCCAAGACTTGGGTTCAAATACCTGGTAAAGGAAGATTTATCATTTAAGCTTTCTCTAGGACGTTATCACCAGTTTTTAACGATTGCTAACCCTGAGGATGAGACCTGGCGGATTATTGATTTTTGGCTTGGTATAACTGAAGAACAGAAAGCTCCTTATTCAGACCATTATATACTTGGGTTAGAATATTTATCGCAAGAGAACTGGCTATTTCGTTGTGAAACATACTATAAACACTTTGAAAACTTAATTACCCTAAAGCAGGGTCAGCTTTTTACTGAAGATGAGAGTGGTGCCCGGTTCACTCCATTTAATGAGTTCTATCCAACCAAGGCCTATGCCTATGGGCTTGAGCTTCTTTATAAGAAAACAGCAGGTAGACTAAGAGGATGGATTGGTTATACGTATGCTGAGACGAAAAAACATATTGATAAGCATGGCTGGTATAATCCTAAGTATGATAGAAGGCACACAGTTAATATTGTTGGCGACTTTAGAATAATAGAAAACCTCCATTTTAGTACCTCACTACAGACCTCTAGCGGTCAGCCATACACTCCTCAGATTGGTAGGTACCAGGAGTGGCAGGTAAACAACGATCCCTATATCCCTATTTATGGGTTTACAGAAGCCTATCTCGTCGGGAAGAAAAATTCGGAACGTTTAACACCTTATTTTAGAATTGACATGGGGTTCAAGCATAAGACAGTAGGCAAAATATTGAAGATACCTTATGAGAGATTTTTCCAGATAGTGAACGTAACAAACTATGTAAACGCACTGAACTATCAGTATCGTGCAAAGGTAAACAGGCGTACAGAAGAGACTCTTGGTGTTGAACGTGCTGCTATCCCAATGTTTCCTACTTTAATAGCTTTTGGTTATAGATGGAGTTTCTAGTGAGAATATTTAATACAATAATTCTGTTTTTTTTGTTTGGTTCTTGTATCACTCTGGACCAAGAGCTTGAGTGGGAAGATGTAAAATCGGACCATGATCCTGTGCTTAATATTATGGGTATTATAAGCTCTGACACCTTGGTTAAGAGTTTTGTTAGGGTCCACCGTTCACTTACTATGGACGAGGCAAGAGACTCACTTGTGAGGGACACCATTGATGGTGTCCAGTATCTTTATTATATGCCCAGGTTTGTTATCCGAAATGCTAATGTAGCTGTATCAAACCAGGCCAATAGCTATACCCTAGAGTATCAGAGCTTCGATCCAGAAGATTTTGATTTTGAAGATTCTGTGTTACAAGTAGGATCCTATATATATAGGGGCGATGATATGAACCCTCAGCCTGGTGAAACATGGACCCTATCTATAACTACGCCCGATGGAAAGAGTGTAACCGGAGAGACGACTCTTCCCCCCAAACCAGAGATAGATGATGGCGTGCTGCCTGATGCTTTTAATGTGAATAGTGTGATAACCATGAAGTTCACACCTCTAGATGACAATGTTCAGATAATCAATATCGGTAATTTGCTATCATATTTTAGTCCTTATTATTATGATAAAGATTATGGCGCAGGATATAGCTGCGGACTGACGCAAGAACACACTATATGGCAGGGAGTTGATTCGTTGGTTTATCAGAGAGAAATATGTAACAACTCGGATGCAGACTGGGATGAAGATGCGCTAATAATCCATATGCTGAGTATGGACCAGAACTATTATGAATATTTTATCAAATATGGTGAAGACCCAGAATATTCCAGCTTATTGATTGGTAGCGGAGGCTCAGGAGGAGGCTTTGGCCTTGATGGCGGCATCGGGTTTTTTGGATCAATTGGTATAGACCGAGCGTTTATTCCAATAGTACCTTAGGAAGTTAAAAAGATAAAATTATGAGATTATTTTCCTGGAACGTTAATGGGGTTAGGGCCGCGACAAAAAAAGGTCTTCTAGATTGGTTAGAGCATGAGGCTCCTGATGTGCTTTGCATCCAAGAGACTAAGGCGCATGTTGATCAGCTTACCTCAGAAATACTGGTTGATCACGGGTATCATGCTTTCTGGCACTCAGGAGAAAAACGTGGATATAGCGGAGTAGCAACCTTTTGTAAAGAGGAGCCATATTTTGTGCAAGAGGGCTTGGGTATTGATAAATATGATGCTGAGGGTAGAGTATTAATCACTGAGCATGAGGGATTTCTACTATATAATATATATTTCCCAAATGGTCAGAAGGATGATATTCGATTAAAGTATAAGCTTGATTTTTATGATGACCTTCTACCTATAATCAATGAACAAGTCGAATCGAGTAACAACGTTATTGTAGCGGGTGATTGGAACACGGCACATCATCCGATCGACCTGGCCAGACCAAAGGAGAATATTAACACCTCGGGGTTTATGCCAATTGAACGTGAGAAGTTAGATGAGTATGTGGAACATGGTTGGGTAGACACGTTTAGGCTGTTTGATAATGAACCAGATCAATATTCCTGGTGGTCTTACAGAATGGGAGCAAGAGCCAGAAATGTAGGCTGGCGCATTGATTATTTTTTTGTGAACTCGGATCTTGCTGAAATGTGTAGTAATGCTGATATCCACCAGGATATAATGGGCTCTGATCACTGTCCTATTTCATTAGAGCTTGATTTGTAGAACGTTTTTTATTTATATATCAATATATAGTATAAATCTTAACCCTTATTAAATAACCTGCAAAAACCATTAATTGTTATTAAACTACTATTTTGTGAATAATATTTAAGTTGATATAGAATGAGTAACTTAGTCACCAATCGTCTGTTCAAGCTGGTAATACCTTATTGGCCACTGTTAGTAGTTTCCACTCTATCAGCATTTATTTATGTGGCCTTTAACGGTTTGTCCGTATGGCTAACTGCATCCTTGTTCAATAATATTTTGACAGATTTTGAGGATCTAATAGTAAACCAGAATGCTTTAAGAAATGCAAAAATCAGCATTAATGATCAACTAAAATATTGGACCAATGAGCTTATTCTAAGAGATACCGCATTGGAGTCTTTGAAAGTTCTTTGTTATACTATTATCGGTTCTTTTTTATTTAAAAATATATTTTTATATATAAAAAATATTGCTCTTACATATATCCAGTTTAACATAATCACAAAATTAAGGGTCAGGTTGTACGCTCATTTACAGGCGATGTCACTATCTTATTTTGATAAGTCTCAATCAGGAGAGTTATCATCTATTGTTCTCAATGATGTTTCAAACATGCGTGTAGCCTTTGGAACAAGCTTTCATAAACTTTTCGTAGAGCCCATAAATATTATTCTTTTTATAGTTCTGCTTCTGATAATTAATCTGAAACTTGCTCTTATTGCAATAATTATTGTTCCTCTAACCGGTGCAATTGTTATAATGATCGGAAAGAGCATACGTAGAAAATCTAAGCGTACAGCAGAGAAGATAGCTCGCATCATGAGTATTATGACAGAGAATTTAAACTCGATCAGGGTTGTCAAATCTTTTTCGATGGAGTCTTTCGAGACTGATCGTTTTACCAATGAACAGGATCGTTATTATCAGTTAATATTCAGGAGAGCAAAGCTTCGTCTTATTTCTTCACCAATAACGGAAATGATTGGTGCATTTATTGGGGTCTGTTTGTTATGGATTGGCGGACATGACGTTTTGGTAACTCACAATATGAACTCCGAGGATTTTATTCGCTTTATTTTGATTTTGTTTAGCGTTCTTGGCCCCATTCGCAATCTTAGCAATGTAAATATCGAGTTGCAGAAAGGATTTGCCTCTGCGGACAGGGTGTTTGGAGTATTAGATACGCCGGCATCAATCGTTTCAAAACTTGATGCTAAAACCATAAACGAGCTTAATGATCAGATAAGTTTCAATAATGTATGCTTCAACTATGAGGGAACAGAGAGAGTGTTAAAAGATATTTCTTTCAACATGGATAAAGGAACCGTGACCGCACTCGTAGGCTCAAGCGGTGCAGGTAAATCTACTGTTGCAGACCTAATTCCAAGATTTTATGATGTAGTCGAGGGTTCAGTCACAATAGACGGTGTTGATATAAGAGACATAGAGCTCAACTCGCTTCGCATGTTAATGGGGATTGTTTCTCAAGAGACTATTTTATTTAACGATACATTAGGCTCTAATATCAAGTATGGTCTGCAAAGTGTGAGCAATGAGCGTTTGGAAGAGGCAGCCAAAAATGCTAATGCACTCGATTTTATTAATGAGCAGCCACAAGGATTTGAAACAATAATCGGTGAAAAAGGTGTGCGTCTTTCAGGAGGACAGAGACAAAGAATCGCTATCGCAAGAGGAATCCTAAAAAATCCACCAATATTAATCCTAGATGAGGCCACATCATCACTAGATACAGAGTCTGAGCATCTTGTTCAAACAGCTATTGATAATCTTATGGCTGATAGGACAGTCTTGGTGATTGCGCACAGGCTTACCACTGTGGAAAATGCTGACTCTATTTTGGTTATGGACGCTGGTCAGATTGTTGCCTATGGAACCCATCAGGAGTTATTGAGCCAGGACGGTATATATACTAGGCTATACAACAAACAGTTCAAGAAATAATACTATTATGGCTAATGAGATTTCTATTCTCTTTGATGCATACCATCTTTACCATCTTCCACAGTTTGACCCACTGATTGATCTGCTGGAAAAAGATAATCGGTTTAGGGTGTACTACTCTACCTACAGTAAAAATAGGAAAGAAGAGATTAATATCTGCTCTTCTATTTTGAAAAAACGGGCAGGAACATTTGTTTTTGATGTTGATGAAGAAAAACGTGTAAAAAAAATTCGTGATCTAGATTTGGATGTATTTATCTGTGGGTGGTCTAGATATGATCTTGATTCATTCGTCAGTGATAAAACCCTTGTTGGGATGATCTATCATGGTATTGGCGTAAAGCCATCCTACTGGCGCGATAATCATAAGCGTCTAGACCTCAGATTTGTTGAGGGTGAGTACAGAATAAACCAGCTCAGAAATTATGGGATCAAGACAGACCTTGCTCTCACGGGTTTCATTAAGCTTGACCCGTTATTTAATGGTTCAGGTCCAGACTCAGATCAGCTGAAGAAAGAGCTCGGTCTTGATTCTTCAAAAAAAACGATTTTATTTGCTCCTACTTTTTACCCCAGCTCTTTAGAAAAAATTGGCATGAGGCTTGGAGATTATACCGGAGAATACAATGTGATACTTAAGCCACACTTGTGGACATATTTTCTGGATATTTTTGGTGAAGTAAATCTAAAAATGCAGAGGAAACTGATTTCTAACCTTATAGAAAAATTTGATCACATAAAACTATTGGAGCCTGAAAAATATAATATACTTCCTTATTATCTTATTGCTGATGTTTTACTCACAGAAGCCAGTAGTACAATTTATGAAATGATAGCTTTATCTAAGCCTGTTGTTGTAAATCGTTTTTACAAGCTAAAGCTATCACACAAACTGTTTCGTAATCGACTATATAGGGCAAGGCTGAACAAAGAAATGAATCAGGATCTAGAAAACTTTTGTTTTACCGCAGACAAACACTTAGATGTCCCATATGCTTTGGAGACCGCGTTAATAGAAAAACATAAGAACTATGATTCTATGAAAAAAATTCAAACAAAAATGTTATATAAGCTTGATGGTTGTGCGGCCGTTAGAGCACGTGATGAGATACTAGAAAGAATTAAGAATTAATATTTTCACTATGAAGAAAATACTGTTTGAAACGCATCACCTTTATTACTTACCAAATTTTATTCCTATCATTGACAATCTGAGATCCAAGGTGGGTTATGATATCTATGCTTCCATGCCTCAGTATATGCATGAAAAGGAGCGTAAATTATTTCATAGTGCTTGTTCATCAATGAAACTGCAGGTAATCGATGCCGAGCTAGAGGCTGAAAGGGTTGAAGAAATAAAGTCCACAAACTTTGATGTAATTGTTGTTGGTAATGTGGGACAGCTTAAAAAGATTATTTCTGAGTCCACTCTTGCGGTAATGGTATATCATGGAATCGGATTAAAACAGTCCTATTATAATGATTTTGATCAAAGAATTGATATTCGTTCCGTTGAGTCTGAGGCCAGATATAATGAGCTTGAAGAGCAAGGCCACAGCAACCTTGCTTTAACAGGTTACACGAAATTAGACCCACTTTTTTCAAATGATGATCAGGAAAAAAATAATACGAAAGAAAAACTTGGAATTAACAATAATCTTCCAACTCTATTATACGCTCCCACTTTCTATCCAACTTCGTTTGATAACCTAGCAAGAGAACTTGAGTTTATATCTAGCGAGTTTAACGTCATAATAAAGCTACATAATTTTTCATGGTTTCAGAGCAGGTATTCTTATCAGAGCGATCTTGCCAAAGATATAGTATCACAATCTGAAAATGTTTACCTCCTAGATAATAGTGTTTATAATATTGTTCCATATTATAAGATTTCCGATCTTTTAATTAGCGATATTTCATCAACGATCTTTGAGTTTTTACCATTAGACCGGCCAATCATTCAGGCAGAGTGCTTAAGCCTCAGGATGCGTCACAGAATTTTTAAAAAAAGATTTTGGAAAAAACTAGACATGGCTCGTATGGAGGAACTAGACTTTGTCTATAAGGTTGGTATACCTTCGGAATTGTTTCGTAATGTTTCATTTGCATGTGATTATCCGGAAGAGATGTCGGACCTTAGACTAGAGGCTCATGATTATTTTTTATATAAGAGAGATGGAAATGCATCAGGCAGGCTGATCGATGAGATAGAAAAAAGGTTTTGAGAAAGATGAAGATCGCTGTTTATAGTCCAAACTGGGTAGGTGATGCTGCTCAAGCTCTTCCTTTTATACATGAACTAAAAAGTCAGAACCCTGAGGCAAAAATAATTATTGTTTGCAAGGACTGGGTGGAGTCAGTTTTCCTTCATAATCCGTGTATTGATGATATAGTTAGTCTTTCAGCTAATGATGTGAAAGGTGTTATAAATACCATTAGCACGGGGATTTCACTTCGAAAAAAAAAGATAGACTATTTTTATACTTTGACAGATTCTTTTCGAAGTTCTGTTATTATGTGGCTGTCAAACGCGATTTATCGTGTTGGCTATAATACTCAAAAACGAGCTAAACTATTAACAGTGTCTGTTCCTTTTCCATCAACAAGGCTTCATCGTACCAATAAATATTTAAATCTTATAGGAAAGGAAAAAACACAGTTTGGTCAAAAATATATTTATCTTAAAAAGAGTGAGATAGATTGGGCAGAGAGCCTAATGAGGAAACGTAATATCAATAGCCCGATTGCTATCTTACCGTTTAGTGTTGCAGACTCTAGAACATTTCCTAAAGACAAGGTTAAAGAGTGGTTATCTAGGTCATCTGATCAGTATGTTGTTTTTGGCTCAAAGGGTGATATAAGTAGTGCCAAAAAAATTATTGAGCAAAACAAAGGCGTTTCGGTACATTCTTTTTGTGGTGACTTTAGTTTACGACAGAGTATTGCACTAATATCTTTGTGTAGATATGCTATCGCAACGGATAGTGGGCTTGGTCATATTTCTTCTATACTTGGAGTGCCTACCATTTCTTTTTTTGGTGCAGGAGTTTCAGATATTACTAAACCGATTGGTGCAAATAGTATTCTATTGAATAAAAATGTGAGCTGCAGTCCTTGTAATAAAAATATTTGTTATAACTATGAAAATCCTCTTCTTTGTATTCATGAAATAACAAAGTCTGATGTAAATTATGCTATCAAATCTTTGCACCTAGATTCTTAATTTGAGGTTAAATGAAAGCGTTTATTTTAGCTGCTGGTGTTTCCAGGAGATTATACCCGGAAACCTATAACACTCCCAAGTGTCTGCTTGAGGTTGGTGGTAAGCCTATTATTGATCACCAGCTAGAGGCGATACAAAGTATAGGCCTTGATAATGTAACAATGATAATAGGATATTATCGAGAGATGTTAGTAGAACATGTAACCAAAACTTTTCCTGGGCTAGATTTTAATTTTATTATTAATCATCACTATTTTGAGACAAACACAGCCTACTCGGTTTATCTTGGTCGAGGTGATCTTGTTTCTGATGTTCAGCTTCTTATGAATGCCGATGTGATTTATCCTCCGGAGCTTATTTCCCGCATTGTTGAGTCTAAAGAGGATACTGTTTTAGCTGTTGATATAAAAAAATGTGGACGAGAAGAGGTCAAGGTTATTGAGGGAAGCAATAATAGAATTACTGCCATTGGTAAAGGACTGATTGAAGAAAATTGTTTGGGCGAATTTTTGGGAGTTGCAAAACTATCAATGGAGTTTAACCAGGTGTTTGCTGATGCACTCGAAAGACTTATAGAGGCAGGAGGTAAGTCTGATTATTTTGAAGCGGGAATACACCCTCTTTTGGATAAGACTGATGTCTACTATAGTGATGTGTCTGACCTGCCCTGCCTTGAGATTGATTTTTTAGAAGACCTAAAAGAAGCCCGTAGCTTGTACTAGATTTAGGTTGGAAATATAGCAATGGCAAAAGTTTTTCCTTTTAAAGGCTGGAGATATAATTCTGAAAATATTCAAAGTCTTGAACATGTTTTTGTGCCCCCCTATGATGTTATTAGCCCTGCAGACCAGGAGCAATACTATAACTTATCTTCACATAGTTATATACGTATCAATCTGAATAAGGGATCCGGTAGCGAGCGATATTTTTCTGCAGCGAACACTCTAAATATGTGGATAGGTAGTGGAGTCCTTGTTGAAGAAAATCTACCAGCTATATATATTTTATCACAGTCTTTTAAGGTTAATGGTTCTATGGTAGACAGGATCAGCTGTATATGTGCTCTGAAACTTTCTGAGCTGGGTGATACTGTATTACCTCATGAGCAGACGATTGAGAAACATTTAGATGATCGTTATAATCTTATGGAGTCAACTGCGGCGAACTCTGGGCAAATATTTATGTGCTATAAAGATGAGCAGATGGTGTTAGAGACTGTATTCAGTGATATAAAAGATGACCCTTTTTTTAGTGTTGATCTTGATGGAGTAGGCTATAAACTCTGGCCCATAACTGACAAGGAGGTTATCGGAAAGTTTGTTTCTGGCCTTGCGGATAAGATCTTGGTCATTGCGGATGGTCACCACCGTTATAAAACCGCTTTAAAATATGCAAAAAACCATACAAGCCTAAAAGATTCACAACAAGTTATGGTAACACTGGTTAACAGTAAGAATCCTGGAATGCAGATAATGCCAACCCACAGACTTTTGTCAGGAATAGATAAAAGTATAGAGGATATAATAAAAGATGTTGGAACCTATTTTTCTGTTAAAGAGTTTACGGGAGCTGATAAATTATTAAGCAAAATAGATATGTTAGATAATCCGAAAAGCGTCTTAGGCTTATTCCACAAAGAATCTAATACTGGATTACTACTAGAGTTTAGAGCCTGGGATATGCTAGAGTCCAGGATGGCAGATAAAAGTCAATCACTGAGAGAGCTAGACACCAATATTTTACATAGTTTTTTGCTTAAAGATGTGTTTAACATTGATACTAATAAACAAGAGGATCTTAAATATCTTTCTTACTTGCGTGGGAACAAGCCGGCTCTTAAAATGTTAGAGAAAGAAGAAAACTATGATGTGGTCTGCTTTGTTAGTCCACCATCATTGGATGATGTGTTCAGCATTGCAGAGTCAAGAGAGACTATGCCACAAAAATCAACATATTTTTTTCCGAAGGTTTATTCTGGACTAGTTACCAGATGTATCAATAAATAGGAATTGTAGATATGACACTATTAAAAAAAGAACTAGAAAAGCTCATACCGGAGGTACAACAAGATATAAAAAATCTTGTTTCAAAAAACGGAGAATCACAGATTAGTACCGTATCTGTTGCACAGGCATATTCAGGCCTAAGAGGGATAAAGGCTTTCGTGTGTGATACGTCATCGGTCTCTGCCGAAAAGGGGCTAATTATCAGAGGATATCCATTACTAGACATAGTTCATATTTTACCTGAAGAAGTTTTCTTTCTTCTTCTAACGGGCAGGTTGCCAAATAGCGAGGAACTTTCTGACCTTCAGACACAGTATTCTGAGCACGCTGACATTCCTGAATATGTTTGGTCCTTGCTAGAGGGGATGCCGAAAGATAGCCATCCTATGACGATGTTTAATCTTGGGATTCTAGCGATGCAGAACGAAAGTATTTTTCGTAAAAAATATGATGAGGGAATGCATAAGTCTGAATTCTGGAAATACATTCTTGAAGATGGTATACAACTGATTGCAAAGCTTCCTGCGCTTGGAGCTGGTATATACAGGATGAGGTTTGAAAAGGGTGAGCGCCTGAAACCAGATCCTAGTTTAGACTGGTCTGGTAATTTTGTGCATCTGATGGGTATGTCTGATCAGGGAAAAGATTTTCACAGGCTTATGCAGCTTTATTTTATGCTGCACTGTGATCATGAGGGAGGAAATGTTAGTGCCTTTGCAGCTCACACGGTTGCGTCCGCTCTATCAGATCCATTTTATGCTGTCTCTGCAGGATTAAATGGGCTGGCTGGTCCGCTTCATGGCCTAGCAAACCAAGAATGCTTAAAGTTTGTGCTAGAAATACACAAACACTTTGCAGGGGCTCCGACAAAGGATCAGTTAAGAGATTTTTGCTGGAACAGGCTTAATTCAGGGCAGGTAATCCCTGGTTATGGGCATGCTGTTCTTCGTTGTCCAGATCCTCGTTTTACCGCGTTTATTAATTTTGGTAAAGAGCATATCCATGATGATGATATTTTCAGTATCGTAACATCCTTATTTGATGTTGCCCCTGATGTGCTAACAGAACAAGGAAAGGCCAAAAACCCTTGGCCTAATGTAGATGCTGCATCAGGATCACTTTTATACTATTATGGACTAAAGGAGTTTAATTTTTATACGGTCTTGTTTAGTATTTCTAGGACTATGGGGATGATTGCTCAGATGGTATGGGAGCGCGCCCTTGGAATTCCGATCACTCGTCCCAAATCAGTAACTACAGATTGGATAAAAAAGAATTCATAAAAAGGTTATATATAAAAGTATTTTTAATACTCCTGTCAATAAATATTAGTCAGGCTCTTTCTCAAGAGATATATAAAACTATAAGGGTCTGGGATCCTGATGCAGAAAAAATTCTCACCATACAGAAATTGGGAATAGCACTCGATCACAGCATAATCAGGCCTGGTTTATATATTGATATCGTTGTGTCCGAAACAGAGGAAACCATTTTATTATCTGAAAATCTTGGCTATGATATTCTCATAGACGACCTCACAAGGCATTATCAAGACCAAAATGTTCAAGCGATTGAGAGAGATTTTCCGCTTGGGAGTATGCAGGGCAACTATACCTGGGAAGAGCTAAACCAAAGATTTTTGCAGCTTCGCGATCTTTATCCACATATTATATCTGAAAAATTGGTTATTGGCCAGTCGGTAGAGGGTAATGATATCTGGGCATTTAAATTATCTAATAATCCTGAGCAGGATGAGGATGAGCCTGAGGTACTCTATACAGGGCTCACGCATGCGAGAGAACCCTTAAGCATGATGAATCTTTTTTACTCTGTTCAAAAACTTTGCGAGGGTTACGAAACCGGGAACGATCCAGAGGCTTCCTATCTTATTCGTAACAGAGAGATGTGGTTTATCCCTGTGATTAACCCGGATGGTTATATATACAATGAATCAATTGAGCCTTATGGTGGTGGGATGCACAGAAAAAATAGAAAAGACACGGGCTGTGGATCCGGAACAGAACGAGGTGTTGACCTGAACAGAAATTATAGCTATAACTGGGGCTCAGATGATACTGGTTCTTCTCCAGATTCTTGCTATGCAACTTATCGAGGCGAGGAAGCATTTTCTGAGCCTGAGACACAGGTTGTTAGAGATTTTATTGAACAAAGAGAATTCGTAAACGTTTTGCACTACCATAGCTATGGGAATATGTATATCCATCCATATGGTGATGCCTCAGTTCCCGATGAGCCTGATCTTACGATTTATCGTGAGCTTGCTAAGGATATGGCTTTACATAACAATTTTAATATTGGTACTGGATATGAAATGGTAGGCTATACAGTAAATGGTGACGCGGTTGACTGGTCCTATGGTGAAAAAAACATATTTTCCTATACTCCTGAGATAGGTTCCAGTGGCCAAGGTTTTTGGCCCTCAAGTGATCAGATTGAAGCCATATGTGCAAATCAGTACATGCCAAATAAGATTTTTTCTTTTTCTGCAGGTAGTGATTTCATTCTAGATGATTATAGTTTTAGTAGCGACATTATTAATCCAGGAGAGAGCGTGAGTGTTGAGATAACAATAAAAAATAGAGGCCTTGCGCCATCTAGTGGTCCAGTGACTGTCACCCTAGAGCCCTTAAATAATTTATTTATTGTTCCAGAAACGATTGGAGAGGCAGATTACATAGGACAGTGGGAAACACACACCTTAAATTTTGAGATAGAGGTATCTGAACAGATAACATACTATTCTAAAGTGGCCATGAAAATTATCTCTCAAGACAGCGTTAGCTATAGTAGGTTGGATACAATCGAGTTCTATATTGGAACGCCAAGCTTAATCTATGCAGAACACTTTAATGATGGACTAGGCCAATGGAGCACTAATGGCGAATGGGGACTAACAAATAATCCTGCATATGGAGCATATGCTTTAACAGATAGTCCTTCCGGTGACTACGGTGCGGAACAGACAACTACAGCAACACTGACTGATGAGTTTGAATTTAATTTTATGACCGATCCTTTTGTGTCTTTTAATGCAAAATGGGACATTGAAGATGGTTTTGATTTTGTTCGATTTCAGGCTCTTACATCAGATAATGGATGGGTAAGCCTACAAGGTAGGTACACTGTACCAGGCAATGGGGTCACTGTACAACCGTTAGGTGAGCATGGTTACGATGGAAGTCAGTTAAACTGGGTAGAAGAAAAAATATTTCTGAGCCAGCTTATTGGACAGGTTCCAACTGCATTTAGATTCATTCAGACCTCAGATGAGCTTTATGAGGGAGATGGGTTTACAGTTGACAACTTTAAAGTTATGGGGTATTTGCAAGGCTCACTCGGAGATTTTTTCCCAGATGGTAGCGTTAATATTAGTGACATATTAGGACTAGCAGATCTAATTTTAAATGAAGATGAAGCTAGCCCTTACGTTTTATTATTCTGTGACATGAACAGCGATGGACAAATCAATATTATTGATCTACTTATTTTGGTAAACTCAGTCATTGGTATCTAAATGAAATTATTAATATTTATTTTCTTAGTATCAAATCTAATTGCGCAGACCTCTAAGCTGGATCATTTGGCTCCTGGTAAGAGAGATGATGGGTATCGTATTTGGATCTATTTTGATGAGAGAGATCAGGAAAGGTTTGTCAATCTAGACCCTGCCTCAATTAAGCGAAGAAAAAAACATGGTATAACCGAACTAACCAAGTACGATTATAATATTAAACAACGTTATCTTGATGCTGTCAAAAAAACCGGCGTTATAATAAAAAATAAAAGTCACTGGCTGAATGCTGTCTCTGTATTCGCAAGTAAAGAGCACATCAATTTAATCCAAAATCTGCCATTTGTTAGAAAGGTAGAGCCTGTTTATCAACATAAAAAGAAAAAAGCGATACAATCTGTTCAAAATAATAATCAAAACAGAAACTTAGATTATGGCGGATCTCTGGCACAGATAGAGCAGATCAACTGTCACACTGCTCATGAGGCAGGTTATTATGGCCAGGGTGTTAGGGTATTATATCTTGACACAGGATTTAATCTGGATCATACTGCTTTTGACTCTCTTAATCTTGTTGCAGAGTATGACTTTATTAACAATGATCAGAATACTGCTAATGAGACAGCTCAAGAAGTATCAGATAATCAGGATGACCATGGCACCATTTGTCTAAGCCCAATGGCAGGATATGCCCCGGGAAATCTGATTGGACCTGCTTTCAAATCAGAATATTTACTAGCAAAAACAGAAATTATGGCTGAAGAGATCCAGCAAGAGGAAGATAATTATGTAGCAGCTCTTGAATGGGGAGAAGCACTTGGAGCAGAAGTTATGTGTGCTTCTCTTGGCTATCTTGACTGGTATACATATGCGGACCTTGATGGTAATACAGCAGTCACAACAATTGGTATTGACATTGCATCAAGCCTTGGGGTTATTTGTGTAAACTCAGCTGGAAATGAAGGCGATGATCCCTGGTACTATATTATCACTCCAGCAGATGCTGATTCAGTCATCTCTGTTGGTGCAGTTCTCCAAAGTGGAATCATTGCATCTTTTAGTAGTCATGGACCAACATTTGATGGCAGGATAAAGCCTGAGGTATGTGCTTTAGGCGTAAGTACATACTGTGTTAGGTCTAATACCCAAAACGATTACAGAACCGCTAGTGGCACATCATTCTCTGCTCCATTAGTTGCTGGAGCAGCTGCGGTAATATTATCTGCAAATAGCAGTTGGACCAATATGCTGGTAAGAGAGGCTCTGATGATGACTGCCTCACAATATAGTAGCCCAGATAATACCTATGGCTATGGAATTATCAATACCTGGGAAGCGATAAACTATCAAACTACAGTGTCTACAGAAAATGGTACTATTGTTCCTAAAAGTGTTAAAGTAGGACAGGCTTTTCCAAACCCGTTTAACCCTTTACTTTCTCTTACTATAGAGTGTTCTTCCAAAGAAATGATAATAAACACAAGCGTTTTTGATATCCGTGGAAACTTGGTAGATCAACTTTATGATGGGATCATTTCAAATAAAAAAATGCATCTATTATGGAATGGGGATCAGCATTCTAATGGCATCTATATTATCCGTACGCGTTGGGCTGGCGCTAGTCACTTTCAAAAAGTGACCCTTCTTAAATAGAATTCTCATCAATAATTAAACACTTGCCATATCATTAAATATGGTCGAAATTGTAAGTTAAAACGTGTAAACATTCATGAAGCGGACACTTAAATTTGTATATTTATTTAGCCTTATGTCAGGGCTTTTGTGGTCAGAGTCAATTGGCTCTGACAAGCAAGGATTACATCCTATCAACCTTAAGGTTTATGATGGTGCTGGTTCCCTGCTTCTAAATTGGTCTTTTGCTGATACAATACAGGTGAATGAGGTAAGTATATATAGGCGTAGTACCCAAGAAGATATTTTTACTCTTATTGCTAATATCGCTCCTGATTCAGATCGTTTTCTTGACAAAAAATGTGATGTGACAGAGCGTTATTTTTATCTTGTTGAGATCAAGGATATTAATGGTAATATATACAAGAGCGATGATATTAGGCCTTCCTTCGGGACATGCTTAGCAGGCTTAGAAGGAAATGAAATCTTTACCCATTCATCTATCTGGGATATAATGAGCCATGTAATAGATAGATCTTTCACAAGTTATTATCCAGAGATTAGCAATGAGTCAAAGGATGGTATTCTGAGTCTTTTATCAAGTGACAATATCCATAAAAGTTCCTGGATTGAACACTTTCCTTTACAATATTTCCCTGACATAAAATTAATCATGGGTAACCCCGCTAATTTGGTATTCCAAGATCATATTATTGAAGAAATGTTTGTTTTTGAAAAAGAGTTTCGTAATCAGCTTCTTTTTACTCCAGAAGAGTGGAGTAAGAATGTAAATGATCTGTTTTCTTTAACGAAGGATAAATGGTATTTACTAGTTGATTCATTTCAAAATTGTTTAGAGCAGGTAAAAAATGCTTCTCCAATACTGATTTCTGGAGTAGAAAAATATGATGACAATAATATAGAGGTACTTATTTTTGTTATTGATCCTGATAAATTGAACCAGAAAAAAATTAATCTGTATAATAATGATGAGACTATTGAGGTTGAGATAAAAACTACTTTATTTCCTGGTTCTGAGATTCGTATTGAAACTCCAAGCGAGTGGGATCATGCTATACTATCGATTGATAACCAAGTAATAGATAAGATAGATTTTATTTCAGATAAAAATATTATGAAGACCTTAGATAAAGATATTATTCCAGTTGAATCTGTTAGAGGTATAAGAGCATCAAGAGAAAAAACAGAGTTATGGCTTAATGAAATCTTTTGGGATCCAAATACTGCTAAATTATCTATAGAGATTGCTGGTCTACCCACAGGTTCAGAAAAATTCATAATAAGCATCAATAATGATGATCTATGGGAAATACAGTTAGACCATAGTTTTGATATTCAATATTCTGATTCTACGTTTAATATAGATCTTTCCAATTACGATGAGCCCATTCTTTATTATGATATTTTAGATGATCAAAGACGTTCTGTAGAACTTTTTAAGCTAACGTCTACAGATCTATTAAGGTCACACCGTTTTCCAGATGGAGAAACATGGAAAGAAACAGAGCAAAATACTTTTGGTGAAGAAAATATTGATCAAAGAAGTATTATGGACGCTACTCAAATCCCTGAGCTTTTTGTGCTCTATCAGAATTATCCCAATCCATTCAATAGTAATACGCGAATATCATTTGATCTATTGCAGGATGCGACTCTTTCACTTTATGTGACAGATGCAACGGGTCGTATAAAAACTATTTTTTCTGAGGAAAATTTTTATAATAGTGGTAAATATAATTTTGATTGGAACGCGGAGAGTTTTTCTACTGGAGTATACTTTTTTACGATAAATGCTGAGGTAGATGGCTATGTACCAGTCGTTTTTAGTCGAAAAATGATATACCTTAAATAATAGACTTTTATTAATATTTTTTTTGAGTCGTATACTAACCAACATATTAATGCAAAAAATATATTTAATCGTTTTTATTGCATGTGCTCTTTTTTTTAGCGGCTGTGCCTCTCACCCTGTTGTACACCCAGGCTCACTAAAAAAAGATGAACAAGTCTGGGGCTTCTCAATTGCAGCCGAAAATATTTTTCCAGTAATGTGGTTTCGTAAGGGCCTAGATCAGAATACGGAATTAGGTTATAGAATCGGTCTGCCAATCTATGGATCTGGTGTGGATCTAAGCCGTGTAGTAATGAGAAAAGAAAATACCTGGGACGCAATGAACCTTGCATGGAGTTTAAACCCAAACAAAAATTTTGATGTAACCTATTTTCGCTTTAAAGAAAGTGCAGGAGGACTACTAAGTAAGCTGAAGAAAAAAAAGAAGAGCTCAAATTCTGTATCTTGGAAGGGTGCCCGATTTATGTATATACCCGAGGGGATTATTCCTGATAAAAGAGCCAGTATGAGAGTTGGATTATTAAAAGGCGGAAAGCTCTCTGAGAAATTTGGATATGAGATTGGATATTTTCATGATTTTAGTTCCATGCCATTGTCAAAGGTATTTGATTCGAAGTGGAATATTACTGGAAAAAATTGGCAAAATTCAACTCGTTTAGATTCTTCCTATAATGGAAGATATGCTGATTATGATCCAATGTACAAAGGAAAAGGATCTGGTGTCCCTTCAGAATATTCTAGAGCAACAGGTTTATCTATTCAGGTATTCTATTATCTCGGTCGTTATAAGAAAAAATCCGAATAGTTAATGAATGAAGTTTCCTTATTTGATCTATTAAGGGAAGGAAAAATTGATAGTTGTCATCAATTTGTAGATCAAGCGTCTTCGGGAGGTGAGAATCTAGTAAAATATTTAAACACACTACTGTATTATTCTGTTTCAATTAAGTGGGTAAATAGTATAGAGAATCATCCTCTTATTATTGTTAACTCTATAAAAAATATTATTGCGGATAATCGAGCTAATCCTTCAAAAAAATTACTTTTTTATTGTCTTCAAATTTTAACTGAAAAACCAATTCGTGATAATGATGATGAATATATAAATGATATAATAAAAGATGGAGTTGGTTCAACAGTCTTTGTAGGTAGTCTTGAAGATGCTATCCAATCTGGAGACTGGGAAAAAGCAAAAATATTAGCAGCAAAGATTTTTTTGGCTTCAGATCATTCTCGTGCGGTTATTGATTCAATAGCTGATCTTGGGCTGCAGGATATTGATAATAATGGCCTATTTATTTTTCATTTGCTAAGAGCTTTTCATTTTAAACAAGAGAAGCCTCATGCATGGACCTATGCTTGTTGTTTAATTGACATGTTACAATCAAAACCATTACCAGAACCACATATTAGACAAGGTCTAGAACCAAATAAATTATTTGACCTGGTATTGTCTTATTGTGATGCTGAACTTTTAGTAACATACGCATCTATATTGAGAATATGGGGTGGTGATTATGTAAGGCAGGATAGTTATAATCGTGAGATATCTCACTGGCTATATTCAAAACAGTCTTCAAAGAAGAAGATAATTGATAAGGAAGAATCAGAAATAGTGTTAGAACAAAGCATCAATCACAAAAATTTTATTCAAATTGCAGAGAATATTATTTCCAAAGGAAATCCTATCAGTCAAAGTTCAAAAAATATTGTTATACTTGAAGCACTAAGACATATAGCTAAAATAAAATCTAATAAAATATTATACTATTATGTTAATGAACTGATAACCTCATGAAAATAGGACAATACAAATTATACAGTATTGAGACCAGTGAATTTGGTTTAGATGGTGGAGCAATGTTCGGGATCATTCCCAAAATAATGTGGGAAAAGAAAGCACCCTCCGATTCTTTAAACCGGATAAAAATGGTTACACGATCTCTACTTCTTGTAAGCGATAGTCATAAAATACTAATAGACACAGGCAATGGTTCGAAGTGGACAAAAAAATATTTAGAGCTCTATAATATAGATCTAAGTATGTATAACATTGACTCTTCATTGAAAAAATATGGATTTACGGTTGATGATATAACTGATGTTGTTTGTACACACCTACATTTTGACCATGCTGGGGGTAATACTATTTATCATGAAAATAATTTAGTACCAACATTTTCAAATGCAACTTACTGGATCGGTGAAAAAAATTGGAATCTTGCAAACCATCCCAGTCAAAAAGACCAAGGTAGTTTTATGGAATGTGATTGGGAAGTATTAGCTCAAAATAATATGATCATGTTAGTCAAAGATAAGTTTTTACCTGGGTTGGAAATTTATTTTACAGAGGGGCACACAGATGGGTTAATGCATCCGGTTATTTCAGATGGAAACAAAACATTATTCTATGGTGCTGATATTTTTCCAACTGCTGCGCATATCCCAGTACCTTGGGTAATGTCATATGATTTGCGTCCTGCTGAGACTATTAAAGAAAAAGATAGCCTGTTAAAAAAGATGCATGATGAAGAATGGATATTATTTTTTGAACACGACCCTATATATCAGGCCTGTACGATTGGCGTAGAAGGAAAACATTACTGTATAAATAAGCCGGTGATTATTAGTGACTGATAAAGAAAAAATAGAATCATTGTTTCAGGAAGGGTTGAGTTATTATAGAGCTGGTGATTATTTTGAGGCTCATGAGTCTTGGGAGGAGTTATGGTCTGACTATTATTTACCAGACAGGAAATTTGTTCAAGGTCTAATACAATTGAGCGTTAGTTTTGTGCACCTAGAAAATGGGAACATTAATGGAGCAAAAAGTCTTCTAAATAAGAGCACTGAAAAATTTGAAGAGTTTAGTGGCTTACAGCGTGGTATAGATGTGAATAATCTGTTAATGCAAATAAATCAGGTAAGAGATGCATATGAGAGCTTAATTTTAGGGGATAAATTCGATTGGAAAATTATCCCAGGCATTTAATTAATATGGAAAACATTTTACTCTTTATTAAAGATTTTGAACTTGGATCTAAGGTCTCTAGCATTTGTGTAGACTATGAAAAGAATGTAGAGTTCTGTGATGAAAATACTAGCCCGGATGATTTTATTGAAAAGTCATTGTTTGCGGTTATAGACTTGGATGAGTCTGTATTTTTTTCAGTTGGACTAATTTCTGAATTGAAGCGTCATGGTATAAAAATTATTGGCACTATGGACGCGGTCAAAGCAAAAGAGTTAAAAAAACTCAAGTCAGCTGGTTGTGATATAGTATTGCCTAGATCTAGTCTAGTAAAGAATATTCCAAAATTATTAAAAAAATTGATCTCTTGATTGAGGCTCTAGAAAAAAAAAGAGACCGAGCATCAAAAATATATTCTTTATTAAAAGAAGAATACCCAAACTCAAAATGTTCTCTTCATTATACTACGCCTCATGAGCTATTAGTTGCTACTATATTGTCTGCACAGTGTACAGACGACCGTGTAAATATGGTTACCAAACATTTATTTAAAAAGTATCATTCACCAAAAGATTTTGCTTATTGCAACCTTGAAAGCCTATCAGAAGATATTCATTCTTGTGGTTATCATAATCAGAAAGCAAAGAATATACAGGGTGCAAGTTTAATCATTGTAGAGGAACATAAATGCGTTGTGCCATCTAGCCTAGATGAGCTAGTAGCGCTACCAGGAGTCGGACGAAAAACAGCTAATTGTGTATTGGGTGAAATATATAATGTCCCGTCTATGGTAATTGATACCCATATGGTGCGAATTATGAATCTTCTTGGTTTTACTAGGAACAAGGATCCAAAGAAAATTGAGCTTGAGATCATGAAACTTTTTGAGGAAAAAATTTGGGTAAAACTAACACATCTGATAATTGACCATGGTAGGGCTATTTGTATAGCAAGACGACCACAGTGCGGAGCGTGCATTCTCAGCAGATTATGCCCTTCATCAGACGTTTAGTGTTTGTTCCATACTAATAAAATAAAGTAAATTTATTGCCTACAATTAATTGTATAATACAAATATGAACTATCCAATTATTACAAAAAAATATCATTTTTGCGCTTCTCATAAATATGGAAATGACGAGTGGTCAGAAGAGAAAAATTTGGAAATATTTGGAAAGGATTATAATACTCACGGGCATAACTATATTTTAGAAGTATCTGTCACCGGTCCCATTGACCCTGGGTCAGGATGGCTAGTTGATCTACAAAAGCTTAATAAATTAGTGAAAGCAAAAGTGGTTAAAGTTATAGACCACTCACAGATAGAGATAGACATTGAATGGTTTAAAAATAAACAACCATCATCAGAAAATATACTAGTTTGGGCATGGGACGAAATCTCACCTGGAATTAAAAGCGGTGAGCTTCATAGGTTAAGACTGGTTGAAACCCACTCAATCTATACTGACTATTATGGGCCAGCAGACTAATTTTAAAGATCAATTTTTTTTAGTGCTAACAGGGATTTTTATTGCATCCTTAGTGACCTGTAATCTAATTGCAAATAAGTTTGTAACTGTTGATCTGGGATTTAAGATATTCATTGTTTCTGCTGGTATTCTACCATATCCATTAACTTTTTTGGTTACAGACTTGATCTCAGAGTTGTATGGGCAGAAAAAAGCAAACCTGGTCGTTTTCTCTGGCTTTATTGCATCATTATTTGTTTTGCTATTTTTATGGTTGGGAGGACAGTTTAATGCTATACCGGATTCATTAGTTAATGATGCGACCTATGATTCTGTGTTTAGGAATGCTTGGAGGCTTATAGGTGCGTCTATGATTGCCTATTTATTTGCGCAGTTTGTAGATGTTCGAATTTTTCATTTTTGGAAAAAATTAACAGATGGTAAACATTTGTGGTTAAGAAACAATGGCTCTACAATAGCTTCTCAATTAATAGACACTACCTTAGTGATATGTATACTTTTTGTTGGTGTTTGGAATGCAGATCAAATACTATCTGCTATAATAGATGGTTGGGTATTTAAAATGCTTATGGCACTTTTAGACACACCAATTATTTATGGTGTTATTTATTTGTTAAAGGGGAAGATTGATATAGCAAAAGATTAAATCAATAAAAGGAACAATAATGAAGGAACATGAAAAGATAGCCGATTTAACTAGAAAACTTTTAGAAGAAATAGGAGAAGACCCAAAAAGGGAAGGGTTGGTCAAGACGCCATCACGTGTCGCAAAATCTTGGAAGTTTTTTTCCAATGGATATAATCAAAACCTAGATGATATAATTAATAATGCGATCTTTAGCGAAGGTGGTAAGGACATGGTAGTAGTACGCGATGTTGAATTTTTTAGCTTGTGTGAGCATCATCTTTTGCCTTTTTTTGGTAAAGCACACGTTGCGTACATACCGAATGGTAGGGTTATTGGGCTATCAAAGGTTCCAAGAATAATTGATATGTTCTCAAGAAGATTACAGGTACAAGAACGTTTGACTAGGCAGATAGCCGAAACAGTCAAAGATGTATTAGCCCCTATTGGGGTAGCCGTAATCATGGAGGGTCAGCACATGTGTATGCAAATGCGTGGAGTAGAAAAACAAAACAGTTTGGCAACAACTTCATCGATGCTAGGCAAATTTAGAGAATCAGCTCGGACTAGGTCAGAGTTTTTGTCAATTATTGGTTTATAAGGTAAAGAGATATAACTAAATAACCTATGGCAGGACCATATAACATTCAAGATTTAGGTAAGTCACATTATAATGATACGTGGGACCTGCAGAAACAATTACAGTCCGAGAGAATATCTGGTCAAATTGATGATCAATTGTTATTGGTAGAGCATTTTCCTGTATATACTTTAGGAAAAAATGCTCCTAGAGAACATTTGCTTGTAGAAGAATCAGATAAAATAGCGATAATCCAAACTGACAGAGGAGGAAACATTACATTTCATGGACCAGGGCAACTAGTGTGTTATCCCATTTTAGATCTGAACCAATACAAACGTAGTGTGAGCTGGTACATGCGTGAGCTTGAACAATTAATTATTGATCTTTTAGCAGAATATGATATTAAGGCTGGTAGGAAGAAAGGTTTGACCGGTACATGGGTCAAGGATAGAAAGATTGGTGCAATGGGTGTTAGAATCAGTAAGTGGGTTACGATGCATGGATTTTCATTAAATGTCAATCCAGATTTGAATTACTATCAGGGGATTATACCATGTGGAATATCAGAATATGGCGTCACATCAATGGCGGATTTATTAGGAAATGATATTCCTAATATGTCAGAGATAAAAGAAACGCTAGTAAAACATTTCATAACACGCTTTTCTATCTATTAAAGCTAATGGCTAGATTAAACGGATTTACAAAACAACAGCTTCTTGATGTCTACAGGATAATGCTCTCTGCCAGGGAGTTAGATAAGAAAATATTAATTATGTTAAAGCAGAATAAGGGATTTTTTCATATGGGCTGTTCAGGGCATGAGGCAGCACAAGTTGCTGCCGCTCTAACAATTAATGAAGGTAGAGACTGGTCTTATCCTTATTATCGGGACGGCGCATACACATTAGCTCTAGGGATGACTCCTAAAGATCATTTTCTAGCTTTTTTAGGTAGAGCAGCAGATCCTAATTCAGGAGGACGTCAGATGCCTATGCATTACGGACAGAAAGCGCTAAGAATAGTATCTCAATCTAGCGCAACAGGGACACAGTATCTGCAATCAGTAGGTTGTGCTTTAACAAGGCAATTAGAGAATAACAGAGAAATAGTTTATGTTTCTTCAGGAGAAGGTACAACTAGCCAAGGAGATTTTCATGAGGCTCTTAACTGGGCCAGTAGAACAAAAGCTCCTCTTATTTTTCATATTCAGGATAATGAGTATGCTATAAGCACACATAAGTCTGAGCAAACCGCTGGATCTGTTTATTCATTGGTAAGTGGATATGAAAATCTTTCCAGATATGAGGTAGATGGTACAAACTTTTTTGAAACACATTTGGCATTTAAACAAGCTACAGAGCGAGCAAGGAGAGGGAAAGGGCCATCGGTAATTATTTCAAATGTTGTAAGGCTTTTGCCCCATTCTAGTTCTGATGATCAAAGAAAATATAGGACCCAGGAAGACCTAGAAAAAGATTTACATAGAGATCCAATTTTACTATTCAAGAATAATTGTGTAAAAGAAGGGATATTTACTGAAACTGATATAGAAATAATTGGACAGCAAGTTAATAAACAAATCGATGAAGATGCGATATGGGCGGAGGAGCAAGATCATCCTCAACTAGAAACGGCGTTAAACCATATTTATAGCGGGGAGAATTATGGTAAAGAAAATGATTTGAATATAATAGCTGAAAGGATTGTGATAATAGACGCGATTAACCATGCCCTACATGAGGAGATGGCTTTGAATGATAAAATGGTTATCTATGGTGAAGATATCGCAGACCCCAAAGGAGGCGTGTTTACTGCTACTAAAGGTCTGTCCACCACATTTGGTAAAGAGAGAGTTTTTAATTCACCTCTGGCAGAGTCAAGTATCGTAGGAACTGCGATCGGAATGGCGGTTACAGGATATAAACCGGTAGTCGAAATTCAGTTTGCAGATTATATCTGGACAGCAATGATGCATATAAGAAATGAGGTTTCGGTAATGCGATATAGATCCAATAATGATTGGGACTGTCCCCTAGTAATAAGAGTACCAGTTGGTGGATATATCCATGGCGCCTTATGCCACAGTCAATCTATCGATGGTTATTTTATGCATATGCCTGGTATTTATATTGCTTATCCTTCTAACGCAAAGGATGCAAAAGGTTTATTAAAAATGGCATGTAGAATGAATGATCCAGTAATCTTTATGGAGCACAAAGGGCTCTACAGACAGCCTTATGCAGCTACTGAAGAGCCAAACGAGGACTATTTACTACCCTTTGGCAAAGCTAATTATGTAGCTCAAGGTGAAGATCTAACAATCATATGTTGGGGAGCCATGGTTCAAAAAAGTATAGAGGCTATCCAGGAACTAGGTCTTGGAGAAAATTCCGTGGAGGTTGTAGATCTCCGTACTCTTAATCCCATTGATTATGAAACAATAACGCATTCACTTAGTAAAACAGGTAAGATTTTAGTTGTTTATGAGGACAATTTAACAAACGGACCAGGTGCAGAAATTTGCTCTGTAATCACAGATAAATATTTTGATTTATTAGATGGCCCGGTTAGAAGAATAGCTTCAAAAGATAGCCCAATTCCGTATAATTGGTTTTTAGAGGAAAAAGTATTAATCCAGATGGAAGATATAGCAAGTGCCATAAATGATTTATTGGAGTATTAAATGGTTGTAGATGTAGTAATGCCTAAAATGGGGGAGAGTATTATGGAGGGCACTATCCTTGAGTGGTATAAGAAAGTTGGTGACTCAATTGAAAAGGATGAAACCCTTTTAGAGATTGGTACGGACAAAGTTGATTCAGAAATCCCCTCACCGGCATCTGGGACAATATCTGAAATATTGGCAAATCCAAATGATATTGTTGATATTGGTAAGGTCATCGCCAAGATTGATACTGCTGGAAGCGATATTCAGGAACAAAAAACAGAGGTAAAAGAACCAAAGTCAGCAAAAGATAAAGAAGTAGCTATTCCCTCAAAATCAATGCCTTCTACTGAAAAGAAAGTACAGAAAACTCAGAAAAATATTATAGTCAAGATGTCAGATAATACAAACAGTGCTATCCTTACGCCAGCAGTGATGAAAATTGCAAGCCAACAAGGTGTTAGACTAAGTGAGCTTGAACTAATTGATGGGACCGGTGCAAATGGAAGAGTCACAAAAAAAGACTTACAAAACTATATTAATACAAAGACAGATTCGGATTTTAAGCCTATCAAAAAATCTGTTACCAAGCCAGTTTCATTACCAAGCATTCAGGGTGGCAAAAAAATTCAGATTGATCACATGAGGAAAATGATCTCTGAACACATGCGCTATAGTCTTGATACATCTGCGCATGTATATATAATGAATGAAGTGGATATGACTAACATTGTGCAATATGTTGATGAAAAAGAAGAATCATTTTTTGCTGAAGAGAGGTTTAAACTTACTTACACACCATTTATTATTCTTGCAACCGTAAACGCATTAAAAGATACACCTGAAATGAATTCTTCTATTGATGGAGACTCAATTATTTATCATAATAGTATTAATATTGGAGTAGCCGTGTCAGTTGATGGTGGATTGATGGTTCCAAGCATATTTAACTGTGATGAGAAAAATCTATTGGGAATTAGCCGCGATCTGAATGCGATGGTTGATCGGACTAGGAAAAAAAGTATAAGCCCAGATGAACTACAGGGGTCAACATTCACAATATCTAACTTTGGTGTGTTTGATGCTACTATAGGTACACCTATTATAAATCAACCTAATGTTGGTATACTTGGAGCTGGTGCTATAAAAAAACAGCCAATAGTCATAGAAAGAGACAATTCTGATATAATCGCTATACGTAGTATGATGATGCTATCACTAGGCTTTGATCATAGACTAATTGATGGCGCAGGTGGAGCTATTTTTATTGCTAAAGTTAAAGAAAATTTAGAGAATATGGATTTTAAGGATTTATTATAGTGTCTGAATTAGTATCAAAAGAATATAAGCCTAAAGTTAGGCTTCAGATTGGGGAAGGTTATAGATTTGTAAATGGTGTCGTAAATAATTATAAACTAAACACAGTTTGCGAGGAGGCAAACTGTCCAAATATTTATGAATGTTGGAATAGAGGTACCGCCACGATCATGATTTTAGGAGATGTTTGTACTAGAGCGTGCGGTTTTTGCGCAGTAAAAACAGGCAAACCAACTTGGAATGACCCACTAGAGCCATTTCGGACAGCTATGGCAGTGAAAAAAATGAAACTCAAACATGTGGTCATAACCTCAGTTGATAGAGATGATATTAAAAATGATTTTGGTGCATCCATATGGGAGAAAACCATACGAGAGATTCATAAATATGTTCCTGATTGCACTGTTGAGGTTCTAACGCCTGATTTTAGGGGTGATAAATTGTTACTAAAAAAAGTATTTAATGCAAAGCCTGAAATATTTAGTCACAATGTTGAATGTGTTGAGCGAATCAGTAAGGTAGTAAGAACTCAAGCAGATTGGAAAAGAAGCCTTAATGTATTAAGATACTCATCTGATCATGGATTATTGACCAAAACCGGAATAATGGTCGGACTTGGAGAAACATCTGATGAGGTTATTAAGACGATGGAAGAGGTTCATGATGTAGGCGTATCAATCTTTACTATCGGCCAATATTTACAACCAACAAAAAATCATTTAAAGGTGAAGTCATACATTACCGAAGATATATTTGATCAGTATAAGAATATTGGGATTGAAATAGGTTTTGATATAGTAGAATCAGGGCCCTTAGTTCGTAGTTCGTATCATGCTGATGAACAAGCAAGGCTAGCAATAAAATAGTTATATGAATATCAGAAGATAAATTGTTTGTGTTTTGTACGCCATTATTGCAGAAAAAATAATTATTAAACACATTTTTATATATAAATTGTTTTGGCATAATGATTGCGATAATAATTAATCATAATTAGACAGGAAAAATATGGCAGATAAATTATCTGAAAAAGATATTGACAATATATCAATACAGGGTACAGAAGAGTATGCAGTTATGCCCCTTCGTAATACAGTATTGTTTCCTCAGCAAGTTATACCAATATATATTGGCAGAGAGAAATCACTGAAACTCATATCTGATCTTGAATCAGAAAAAAGCAAATATATTATTGTTGTTGCTCAAGAAGATGGTTCTATAGAAGATCCGAATCCTGAAGATTTATACGCTTATGGAACGCTAGCAACAGTACTGAAAGTTTTTGCAATGCCGGATAATAGTAAATCAGCTATTGTACAGGGCATTACTCGTGTGAAAATATTAGACTATATTAACAAGGAGCCTTATTTCAAGGCAGCAGTCAGTACAATAAGTGATGATCCTATAAGTGATGAGCTAGAGATTGTCAGTATTGCAGATAATCTTAGAAAAACGTTTTCAGATTTGATTAAGGTTGCTCCAAATCTTACAGAAGAGCATACTGGCATGCTTTCTAATATCCAGAAGCCAAATAGGCTTGTAGACAGAGCAGTTTCTCTAATGACATTACCTAATCAAGAAAAACAAGATATACTTGAAGAGTTA
>ERZ651768.453-NODE-453-length-30987-cov-4.523843_pt1 | contig 30987 bp, 20 predicted proteins | sample MGYA00514754_ERZ651768 | MGnify/ENA metagenome assembly ERZ651768
GAAAAGGGTATTTTTAAATAGAAAAGAATTTTTTATATGTATCGTTCAAATAATAATAATTAGAGTATGAAAGTATTTTTTTTGGTATTTTTTGTTTAACCTATGATTAGACAAACCGTAATATTTTTTTTGATACTTGAATTCGCTTTTGGTCTGGTGCCAAACCCTTGTAATGATGAACGCTATTTGCAAATTAAAGATAAGAGTTTGGATGATATGTCAGACAGAGAATACTCTTACTTCTTGCAAAAGGAAAAAGAATGCAATGAATACACCATGGCCCAGATCAGTAAAGGGTCGATCGATATATCAGAACCTGAGCCAGAGGCATTGAACAAGGATCAAAAGTTGAATGTATTATTAGGTCTGGATCCCGATATTAAGCTTGATGAGACCGTATTCAAAATCTTTGTAAAAAAACTGGATTCGTTGAATGTGGATATATCTGAGTTTGAGGATGGATATGAGTGGTCGGGTGGCTACTATGGAGTTAAGACCTATATCGATGAGAATATCGATGAATTATTGAATATTTTTGCTGGTAAGAAAAAATTGGTCCTTACTGATACAAAGGTCAGCAATGATGATGATGATGATGATACAGAGCGTGAACCACTGAGGGATAATGAAATAGAAATTTCTGAGGATGAACCGATTGCTGAACCCAAGGGTAAAAGATCCGGGTTCAGGATCGGTGGTACACTGATCCGACCAGTAATGACTGGAGCGTTTTTTTCGGAATATTCACCATATTTCGATATTGGGATAGTAATCAATACTCCTATTGGAATAAAACTTGGTCCAGTTTTCGCATCTATAGGCCTTGAGCTGAATAGATATTCATTTGCCAATCCCAGTGCAGATGATTCTTTATCCTATTTTGGAAAATATATAGCAGGTGTAATTGACATAGATATATCTGAAGTGATCAGATTTGGCGGACAAAACAATGAGAACCATATTCTTGGTGGTCTTGCAGATTATGATGATGGTATCGGAATAGTTGGCGGTGCGAACCAAATAATAAGATTAAGTAAGAAGCTTCCTATCTCATTGTCTATCATAGAAAGATTCAACCTTGTAAAACTGGATTCTGGCTCTATCACTTATTGGGTCTCCATGGGCGTGAACATCGGATTTCATTTCTGAGATCTCTTTTTAAACAGACTATTAGATAGTAACACTATAAGCATGAAGCCCCGCGCTACTACGGGGCTTCATGCTTATTATTTTCTACTTCAGGAGAACCATCTTCCTGGTCTGCCTGAAATCTCCTGCCCTTATCATATAGATAGAGCGTGGCCGAGGTCTGTGCTAAAAGGGAGACGGTCAACAGGATAACAGTTACAAAGGTATTTCGGATTATATTCATTTTATGATCCTCTCACTTGATTGTTCGATCGAAAGTTTGTCCACCATGGTCTCTAAGAATGGTGAACCGTATGGAAAAATTGGAAGGGGTGATAGTTGCGCCGTATATATCTTGATTTACTCACTAAAAATATATTTTTGTTAAGTAGCCAAGAATGGCTTTGTGGCGCTACACCTAATATATATATATAAAATATGTTTCTTAAGCAATCAATACGGAGATAACGAAACCATCAAGGCTCAGGGTCACGATCGATCAGTAGATGAACGGAATGAACAGACTGCTCCTGCGCTTATAGTCAGCGAACCCCGGATAGCGTGAGAGTGATCTTTCCTTGCGCACCATGTTCGGGAACCAGACAATGATCATCATCAGGGACAGGAACAGGATCGGGACCCAGTGCATGGCCAGGACCGCAAAGGACACATAGATCAGCAGCTCTCCAAAATAGTTGATGTTCCTGCATCCTGACAGGATCCCGCCATGGATAAGTTCTTCCGGTCTCAGTTCGAGCATGGTATGCTTGTACATGTCGGCGGAAAAGTGCAGGAAGACGCCAACAGCGAACATGCTCGTGGAGAGCCCGATCAGCCATACCGGTGCCTGGACCGGTGCACCCCCATTGAAGAACCCGGAATTGATGATCCAGGCCGATGCCCAGTACAGGGTGAGACCGAACCACATATAGAGCCCGTACCAGACAGATGTATCCTTTTCCCAGGTCTTGTCCGGGAAGATCCTGCTTTTAAGTATCCAGAGGATCCCGTAGGTCCCGTGCAGGGCCAGATAGGTCCAGGATGTCACACTCTCCCAGGTGCCATAGGCCTGCATGAGCATCAGGATATAGAGTCCTGTGGCTCCCTTGTGAATATCGATGAAATGTCTTTCTTTGAGCTTCATGTGCACCTCATAGGTTTGGCCAGACCGGCCTCTTTTGATCTGTCAGATCGAAGGCCTGTTCCAGTATTTCTTATCTTATGATATCCTAACCGAGTACACGGGTCAGGAACCGCCACAGGCGCCAGTTGGCAAGGCGGGATAGTCTTGACCAGTCCTTCCCTGGCAGCATTGGCGGCAGCTTGGAAGCATCAGGCTCGTGCCAGCTGTTATCATAGCCGGTCACATCCCAGAGAAGGTCGGAGCCAGCGAACCCTGATTCCACCACGATCCCCGCAGGGTCACTCCCGTTGTTCGCGTACTCATTATCATGGATCCAGCATGACTCGGGTATCGGGTCCACATCATAGGTGTTACCCTGGCCAAAGAGCAGGTCCAGCCCTATCAGCCCGATGCCAAAGGAATTATTATTGATGATCTCGTTACCGGTCACCTCCACCGAGTCGCCGGCCATGATCAGTATCCCTGTTCCGGAGGGCACCTGGCTAACAATAGCGGTCGGGTCAGCAAAGTTCTCATGGTTATTATCATGTATGAAGTTGTTCACTATCCGGCAGTTCATTGACACCTTGGACGGGTTATTGGGCAAAAGAAATACCAGGATACCCCCGGCATTGTCGAACACCTCATTCTTCTCTACCAGTGCGTTGACCGAGTTCTCGATCTCTATTCCCGTGACATTGCCATAGGCCACGCTATTCCGGACCACGATATCCTTGGACTGGCCCACATAAAGGGCCGCATCGCGCACACCGGTAACAGTACAGTTCTCTATCAGGACACCGACACACTCGACAGGATAGATCCCGTAGAGCCCGGTATTGTGACAGGCAACATCACGAAAGGTCACGTTCGTGGACTGGTTCAGCATGAGACCATTGGACGTAAAATCACGCGCAATGATTCCCCGGATCTCGATATTGCTGCCCGACCCTACCGCTGCATCCGGAAGGATATTCTTGCCATCCAGGATAGGCAGTCTGCCATTCTTTTCCACTCCCATGATCGTGATATCCGATTTGTCGATCGAAAGGGTCTCATGATAGATACCCAGCTCTATCATCACACTGTCACCCGATCGTGCCAGGTCGATACCGTCCTGGATGGACTGACCCGTGCGCACGTAAATGCGGGCACCGACCCGTCTAAGATCGGGCCATTCCCTTTCCTCTATGATTGGTCTGAAACTCGCTAACTCAGGGGACTCATTATCCAGTGGTTCCACCACTGGAAGACCCGATGGTACAGAACCTGGAATGGTCGGTCTTTTTGATTCATCGGTCAATGTATGCAAGAAAGCGATCAGATCATTCTTCTCCCTATCACTGATCTCGAACGGGCGTATCTTGTCATCCAAAAGTTCCTGATCGATACCATGGGCCACACCACCACCATCGGAATAAAAATCGATCACATCCCCGAGCGTCCTGAACCGCCCGTTGTGCATGTAGGGAGCCGTAAGAGCAATATTTCTCAGGGTCGGGACCTTGAACGCTCTCTCGTACCCCTTTCCCTTGATCTCGAACCGGCCCAGGTCCGGGCTATTCTTATCCAGATCGGGTACCCCTATCACCTTGAAATCAGGATTATTGAATGTTGGGATATTGTGACACTCAAAGCAGCGGGTCTTGAGAGAACGAAATACATTCAGCCCGTGCCGCTCACTCTTTGATATGGCATACTGGTCCCCCCTGGTATACCTGTCGAACCTGGAATCCTTCGAGATGATAGTTCGCTCGAACGATGCGACCGCATAGGCCGTGTTCTTAAAACTGACCGGTCTCTCACCCCCGAACGCATCCATGAACCGGTCCACATACTCAGGGATAGCAGAAAGTTCGCGCTCGAGCTCTTCCCGGTCCTGGTCCATCTCAGTGGTGTCTGTGATCGGAAAGATGGCCTGGTGCTCCAGATCATCCGCCCGACCATCCCAGAACTGAGCATGGTTAAAAGCTGTATTCCATATGGTAGGTGATCCCCGTCGCAGGGTTGTCCCATCCTTTCGTTCAGGGCCCACTCCCTTCCCGTTCTTGCCCATAGAGAGTCCCCGGTTATCCGTGAACCCCAGGTCCGGATGGTGGCAGTGTGCACACGAGATAGTATTGTTACCGGACAGGATGGGATCAAAGAAAAGGAGCCGGCCCAGGGCTATCTTTTCCTTGGTGTCAGGATTATCATCCCTAACAACCATCCTTGGAAAGGGACGGTTCAGGTTCCGAGCGGCAAGGATGGTATTGAAATAGGTCTCATGGAGAGCCACATCCTTTGCAGATGTTGAAGGGTCGCCCTTTTCACCATCCAGGACAGACGATGGCAGATACAGAAACGCAAGAAGGATGACCAGCACAGTGCCCGCTGCAGTGTAACCGATCTTTTTTCCTGATGGCATGGTTTATTCTTGCTCGACCCGGATCGAATGTAAACCGTGTGATATGGAGAATGAAACCATTTTCAATTCTCAGCTATCGTGTCACTATCATTGAAGAACCGGGACCAAACTTCCTTTGGTGGGGCCGGTGTCAACAGGCTGACCAGCACAAGCATCAATATCGATAGCCCAGCGGCCGGGTAGGTAAGCTCCTGCAGGAAAGGATGCAGGTCCCCGAACCCATCCCAATGGGGCAGAACATAGGTCCACAATAGTGTCACCGTGGCACCAGTTATTATGGAGGCCACGGCACCCTCTTTGGTGGCCCGTTTCCACAAGAAGGCAGCCAGCAGTGCTGGTGTCAGTGAGGCACCATAGATATTGTATGCCGTGAACGCAGCATTCAGAACGGTCTTGAACTGGCTGACCAGAAGATAGGCGATCAGACCCAGACCCAGGACCAGACCCCGGCTAATAAGGAGGACCCGGCGCTCGCTCGCACCGGGATCCATATAGCGCTGGTATACATCCCTGGTCAGGTTAGTGGCAGGGATAAGTAGAAAGGAGTCTGCCGTGGAAACTATGATGGCCATCATGGTAGAGACCAACAGCAGCCCGATCACCAGCGGCAGACCACCATACTTCGCTATCGCAGGTATGACCGATTCGCTCCCTTCCTGCCTGGCTGTAAGCATTGCCCTTTCGGTAGGCTCTATCCCACTGACCTGGGCCTCAGCCACAACAACAGCCTGACTGTTACCCACAAGGTCCGGGATCATACCCTTTTCCGCGGCCACACTTCCAGTAAGACCCAGCATCGTTATGGCCGATTCCAGTACGATCACACCAATGATCCAGAACATGACAGCCTTGCGGGCCGAGCCGCCGTCCCTTGCGCTAAAGATACGCTGGTACATGTTGGCATCTCCCATGAGCAAGAGCATTGTCGGAACAAAAAAGCTTATCGCAATAATTGGACCCGAGATATCTCCGGTCCTCTCTGCTGCCCAGTTGCCGAAAAGGCTCCACTTTCCCGCAGATTCCGCTACCATGACTATCTCACTGAGTCCACCCACCCTGAAGGTCATGTAGATGAGCGCTGCCAAGATCCCCAGGGTCATGAGCACACCGTTCACAACATCGGTATAGACAACCGAGAACATCCCTGCCAGTACCGTATAGGTGATAGCAAACACTGCCGTGATAACGATCCCTGCTTCCAATGAGATCATGCCATCAGAGACCATGGTAAGAACCTTGCCACCGCCCCGGAACTGATAGGACACGATCGTAAGATAGGCGATCACCGTGGTGATAGTTGCCAGTATAGCGGCCAACCGACCATAGCGAACCTCAAATATGTCCGGGACCGTCACCTTTCCAAAATTTCGGATGCGCCGAGCTATGAAATAAATGAAAGCGATACCAAGCCAGGCCCCACCGCTGGACCATACACCAGCCAGCCCGTTCCGATAACCAAGTCCAGCCCCGCTGAAGAGTGATCCACTGCCCATCCATGTGGCCAATAGTGTGCCCACTAAGATATACCATGGAAGGGTCCTCCCTGCGACCATGAAATCCTCACTGTTGCGCACTGCCCTTGTCTTATAGACCCCAACTCCTACCAGTGCAAATAGATAGATGGCAATGAACACAGTATAGATCATGAGCACAGAAATTATTAGCAACAGTTTCCTAAATACAGGAATATTTATGTTGGTTCTTATGAATAATATGGATCTGAGCATGTCTCGAACAGATTGGACCGGAACAGCAAGCAGGGTAACTTTCCACTTTAAGATCTTTGACCATGAAAAAACATTTACTCGTTTTAAGTTCAGCTTTGATTTTGACCTGGACCTGTTCAGGCGAGACCGCTCAAAAAAAGGTAAAAAAAGAAGAGCCAAAAATGGCTGAGACCGAACCCGAAAAAGAACCTACAGCTACTGATAAAGGGACAGGACACATCGATACAAAAAAACCTTCAAAACCAAAAGAGATGACACCTCTATCACCGGACACGGACCAAGAGCACAAAAAGCCTGAGAGTAGAATGAATCGCCTTTCCTTCTCACAGAGTCCTTATCTTTTGCAGCACAAGAATAATCCTGTGGACTGGTACCCCTGGGGAGACGAAGCATTCCAGAAGGCAAGAACTGAGAACAAGCCCATATTTCTTTCCATTGGCTACTCTACCTGTCACTGGTGCCACGTGATGGAGCATGAATCGTTCGAAGATGATGATGTGGCAGCACTCATGAACGCTGATTTTGTTTCCATTAAGGTAGACCGGGAAGAGATGCCGGAAGTGGACCATCTCTATATGTCTGTTTGCCAGGCCATGACAGGACGGGGCGGCTGGCCACTGACCATTATAATGACCCCTGACAAGGAGCCCTTCTTTGCAGGCACCTATTTCCCCAAGAATGGCCGCGGTCAGCGACCGGGAATGATGGAGCTGATCCCGGGCATGGCCAACGCCTGGAAAAGCAAACAGGGCGATATCCAGAACACGATCAAGCGGGTAAGAGAATACTTGAACAGCGTCAACAACAGTAAACTGGGGGATTATTGGGAAGAGACCATGCTGAACGAGACCTATTCCCAATACGCTACAAGATTTGATGATCAGTATGGTGGGTTTGGCCGAGCACCAAAATTCCCATCACCCCATAATCTCATATACCTATTGCGCTACCACCATATTCTCAAGGATCCTAAAGCACTATCCATGGTAGAGACCACCCTACAGTGGATGCGTCTTGGTGGTGTTTTTGATCATGTTGGCCTGGGCTTTCATCGCTACTCCACAGATGAGCGCTGGTTCCTTCCGCATTTTGAGAAGATGCTTTACGACCAGGCCATGCTATCAATGGCATACCTGGAAGCCTACCAGGTCACAGGGAGAAAAGAGTATGCTGATGTTGCCCGCGAGATCTTCACCTATGTTCTCAGGGACATGACCGATAAGGATGGAGGCTTTTACTCTGCTGAAGATGCCGACAGTGAAGGGGAAGAAGGAAAATTCTATGTGTGGGGCAAGGACGAGATAATTGAACTGCTTGGTCCTGAAAATGGGGAAAGGTTCAGCAAAATATTCGGGTTCACCCCAAGCGGTAATTTCAAGGACGAAGCAACGGGACATTTATCCGGAAACAATATCCCTTACTTGCCCCAAAGACTTCCGGATATAGCTAAAAAAATGGAAATTTCCCTTGATGAGTTGGGATCATTCATAGAAGAACAGAGACAGATCCTGTTCGACCAGCGGGAAGGAAGGATCCACCCTTTGAAGGATGATAAGATCTTGACAGACTGGAACGGACTCATGATCGCTGCCCTTGCTTTAGGCGGTGCTGTATTGGATGAGAGCACCTATAGAGCGGCTGCCGAGAAAGCAGCCCGTTTCTTACTATCCAATCTCAGGAACGATGATGGAAGGCTCATGAAACGCTATCGCCAGGGTGTGTCCGGTATCCCTCCCCATCTGGATGATTACGCTTTTTTGATCTGGGGTCTTCTCAATCTTTATGAGGCAACATTTGACCCTTACTATCTGAGCTCTGCCAAAGAATTGGCCGAGGTCATGGTCACCGACTTTGCAGATGAGAAAGGGGGCGCTTTCTTCATTGGTTCGGATAATGCAGAAAAACTCATGGTACGATCCAAGGACAGCTATGATGGTGCGATCCCTTCTGGAAACTCTGTGGCGGCCATGGATTGCATTCGCCTGGCCAGGTTCACCGGTGAGCCCCGCTGGACAGAACTGGCTGATAACATTTTTCGCTCCTTCTCCAATATTGCGAAACGGGCTCCAACCGGTCATGCTTACATGCTTAGTGCCTTTATGTTCGATCAAAAAAGCCCCAAAGAGATCGTGATCGTAGCTAAAAAGGGCGAACCGGAAACAGCTCGGATCCTGCGCTCCATACAAGACCACTATGTTCCCCACCGTGTGATCCTATTTAAGGACATGTCCAGCCCTGGGACACTTGAAAAAGTTGCACCCTGGACCCGGTCACATACTATGAGGGATGGAAGACCAACCATCTATGTCTGTGAGAATTTTGCCTGTCAGCAGCCAACAACAGATATCAATGTTGCTCTGGGTCACATGGATAGATAAACCTTAGACCCTAAATATAAAAAAATGAATAATTCGTAAATGTGGCCATCACAATTAAATTCAGAGCTATCATGCTAAAGATCAAATAATGAAGAAGCTGCCTCTGCACCTGCAGATCATTATTGGTATGGTTCTTGGCCTGGCATATGGCATACTCAGTTCTGTGTCCGGATGGAGCTCATTCACATCAGACTGGATCGCACCATTCGGCACGATATTTATTAATCTTCTGAAACTAATTGCCGTTCCCCTGGTCCTTTGTTCACTGATCACTGGGGTCGCTTCCCTATCAGACCTGAGAAAACTTTCGCGCATTGGTGGAAAAACGATCGCTATTTATCTTGTCACGACCACCATCGCCGTCACTATAGGTCTGGTCCTGGTGAATACAATGAAGCCAGGGGATCAGGTCCCAGAGGACATGAAGACCCAGCTCCAGGAAACATACCGGGACAAGGCTGAATCACGGACCGGATCCGCACAGAAGGTGAAAGAGCGCGGACCTTTACAACCCATCGTGGATATGGTCCCGAGCAACGTGTTCCAGTCAGCAAGTAGCAATCGAAATATGCTGCAGATCGTTTTTGTGGCGATCCTAATGGGCATTGGTCTGATACAGATACCTGAAAAAAGATCAAAACCTGTCCTGGCGATCTTTGAAGGATTGAACGATGTTATCATCAAGCTGGTGGATATAATAATGCTTATGGCACCAATAGGTGTTTTCTCTCTTATTGCTCAAACCATTAACAAGGTGGCAGGGAATGATCTGGGACAGGTGCTTGAACTCCTGAGTGCTCTCGGTTTTTATATGCTGACCGTTATCATTGGCCTTGTTGTCCACGCCAGCCTTACTTATAATGGTATCCTCAAAATTTATTCATCCATGCCGCTTTCTTTTTTCTACAGGGGTATCGCCCCAGCACAACTGCTGGCATTCTCCACCAGCTCGAGCGGCGCCACACTGCCGGTCACGATGGAACGGTGCGAGGACGAGCTTGGTGTATCGGAAGAAGTGTCTTCTTTTGTTCTTCCTCTTGGTGCAACGGTGAACATGGACGGGACCGCACTCTACCAGGCTGTTGCAGCTGTGTTCATTGCCCAGACATTAGGCATGGAACTGACCCTGGTAGACCAACTAACGATCGTTCTTACAGCGGTCCTAGCATCGATCGGCAGCGCAGCTGTACCAGGTGCAGGGATCATTATGCTTGTGATAGTATTGGAAGCGATCGGTGTACCCAGTGCCGGTATCGCCCTTATCCTTGGTGTTGACCGGATCCTGGACATGATGCGAACGACAGTGAATGTTACCGGCGATGCCACGGTCGCAGTTGCCGTTGCCAGTACGGAAGATCAACTTAGACAAACAATGAAATAATGTTTTATACAAAAATATTCGGGAATAATTTCCAATATATCTTTAAAAACTATCGGGCAGGTTCTGTTATTCCAGGATCTATAGTAATATCCAGAGGAGGCTGTACTCCGTTCTCAAAAAACAGGCCTTTTCTGGCACTCGATGCCAGGATCAAGGAAGTTTGCTGTGGACGGGAGGCCACCACCGTTCTATTAAACAAAGATCGGTCCTGAAAAACTACCTGCCCGATAGTGAATGAATTTGTAATAAAATAGAACCCATCATGGCTAAACCAAAGAACGGAAACAACAATAGAGTACCCCGCGGTTATGAACGCAAAGATACCGAGCGCCGGTTGAAATGGCTGAAGGAAGAAAAGGGTATTGATTTTAAGGACCCACCAGTGAATGAGCCTGAGGAGCTGAAAGGGATCATAGAGAATCATATCGGGTTCATGAAGCTGCCCATGGCCATAACGGGCCCGTTATTGGTTGATGGCCAGTATGCCCAGGGGGAATTTGTTGTACCTATATCCACTCTGGAGGGTACCCTGGCACTTTCTATGAGCCGGGGCATGTATTCGACCTTCGCATCCGGAGGTATACGAGTAAGACACGTGAAGCAGGAACTATCTCGCGCTCCCGTATTCTTCTTTGATAATATTAATGATTCATTCGAATTCATGGACTGGGTAAATAAGCATAAGGATAAGATAATAGAGACCGCTGAATCCACAACTCGATTTGGCAAGGTTCTAAGGATCGACCAATACCCGATCCAGAATTATCTGATTCTGGATTTTGTGCTGGATACTAAGAATGCTGCTGGTCAGAATATGGTAACCCTGGCAGCAAAGACCGCCTGTGATTACATCAAGGAAGAGACAGGATATAATTACATGGTCGAGTCTAACTTTAACAGCGATAAAAAAGCATCGACCCGGAACATGATATTAGGCCGTGGGCACAGTATCGTAGCTGAAACGGTCCTTAAGAATTCTGTATTGAAACGCGTCCTTGGTATCACCGCGGATCTTGTACAAAAGCTTCAACGACCTGGCCCAACGATCAGTGCAATGGCCGGTACGACCGGTACACACTTACACATCTCCAACGCTTTAACATCGATATATCTGGCCACGGGTCAGGATACAGCCTGTGTATCAGAGAATTCCATAGGTCATTTTCAAACCGAACCAGCCGAAAATAATGGATTAGCTTGTCGGCTAACGCTACCATCGCTAACTGTTGGCACGGTTGGCGGGGGGACCCGGCTTCTTCCTCAGAAACAGAACCTCGAGATGTTAGGCTGCGATGGGGGTGAATATTCATCAAGAAAACTGGCAGAGATCATTGGTGCTTCCACCCTGGCACTGGAGATCTCTCTCATGTCAGCGTTAGCGTCAGATACATTCACTGGATCACATATGAAATACGGCCGCGAGTAAATGGACCAACCATCTGTACTTGAGGATCCAAAGTATTCTTATTTGGTCAATGTACAGCCCTTTTTATTTCGACTCTGGAAAAAACTCTTTGATATCTACTGCCGGTTCGTCTTTCTCTGGTATACACCACTGAAGATAACAGGGCAAAACAATCTCCCGGATAGTTCTTATATCTTTTCGTGCAACCATAATAGTCACATGGATGTAGCGATCCTTTCTGTTGCATCGGGAAGGGGATTCAATGATTTTGGTATGCTGGCAGCGAAGGATTACTGGTTCGATAGCTGGGTCAAACGTTTTGTGGTCAACATTGTTATGAACCTGATCCCTATCGATCGGAAAGCAGATGGCATCAGAGCGTTTCCGATCGAGGATACCCTATCCTTGAGTAGATCATTCATGAGCCAGGGTAAAAAGAATATCATAATGTTCCCAGAAGGGACCCGCGGTGAGCCAGGAGTCATCCTGCCATTCCGAAAAGGAGTAGCTAACTTTGCTATCAATTTAGACGTTCCAATTGTTCCTGCATTCATTGTAGGTTCGGATAAGGCCTGGCCTAAAGGGAAAATTTTCATCAGACCAAGATCCATTCATGCACATATTCTTGCACCACTCTATCCAAAGGATTTCATCGATGTTTCCCAGAACGGTTCTATGCCCGATCAGGTATTAGAAAGTTCTATCAAACATATGACCCAAGAGCTTGAGAAGCGAATTCGAGAAAAAGGAGAAGAGCTTTATGGATAAATTGTATAAACCAAAAAGCAAAAAATTCTTCGCCAATGACCATGAGACCTGGGGTCATAAGTGGGGATATAAGGATTCCCGTTTCATTCTGAACGATGATCGGACCGTGCGAATGCTGGGTGACCGTTATGAGCTGGCCGGGATCGATATGCCTGATTTCATACCATATGTTGAAGAGATGCTGGAAGTAAAGATAGACCCCGAGGATATGCTCAAGCAGAATGAGAATATGCCTATCGGTCCGTCAAACATAAATGAGCAGTTCGTAGAAAGAATCAAAGAAACATTCTCCGATGACAGGTATACCTTTGCCGATGATGACCGATTGATCCATAGCCATGGTCAGACAACATCGGATGAGGTGTATAAGGTCCTATACTCTCGAATAGATTCAACTGTTGACATGGTCTTTTATATTGAATCCGAAGAGGACGTCAGCAAACTCATTCAGTTAGCGGAAGAATTTGACGTATGTCTTGTCCCCTTTGGAGGAGGAACGAGCGTCAGCAATGCTCTGCAGATACCAAAGAATGAAAACCGTATGATAGTAGCGATCGATACACGTCGAATGAATTCAATTGAATGGATCAATGAAAAAGACCGCCGGGTATGTGCCCAGTCTGGTATCACTGGTAGCAGGCTTGAAGAATTGTTGGAAGAAAAGGGCTTTACCGTTGGTCATGAACCGGATAGCATAGAACTCTCAACTCTTGGCGGATGGATCGCAACGAACGCCAGCGGGATGAAGAAGAATCGGTACGGGAACATTGAGGATATCGTGGAAAATGTTACCATGATCACTCCAAAAGGGGATATCAATCAGGTAGAACCACTCACTAGGGCTTCCATTGGCATGAAACCACAGAATTTATTATTCGGATCAGAAGGAAACTTTGGGATCATCACCAAAGCAACCCTAAAGATACACAAGCTGCCAGAAGTACAGAAGTTCAACTCTGCTGTATTTCCGGATTGGAGAACCGGGGTTGATTTCATGTACGACCTCTCCCATACTAATTTTATCCCTGCCAGTGCCCGATTGGTGGATAATGTCCAGTTTCGGTTCGGACAAACATTAAAGGCACGACCTGAAGGTCTTCAAAAATTAATTGAAAATATTAAAAAATTCATGGTGCTGAATATAAAGGGTTTCGACCCATACCAGATGGTGGCCGCTACGTTCAAGATGGAAGGATCCCGGGAAGAAGTCGATTATCAGGAAAAGAATATTGCCCGTTTAACAAAGAAGCATGGTGGACTGGTCGGTGGTGCAGAGAATGGAAAACGAGGTTATATGCTTACTTTTGCGATCGCCTATGTGAGGGATTTTCTAACTGACTATAAGGTCATCGGTGAGACCATGGAAACATCTGTACCCTGGAGCAAGATCCACCAGGTCTGCGAAGCGGCAACAAAGCGACTCTTTGATCTGCATGAGCAACACGGGATTCCCGGGAGACCATACATGTCATATCGCATACCCCAGATCTACCATACCGGTGTATGTATTTACTTCATGCTTGGAATGAGCGTTAAGGATGTTGAGAATGCGGCTGATCTTTTTTCCAGTATGGAGCATTCGATACGTGAAGCCATCATGGAGAATGGCGGATCCATTTCCCATCATCATGGTGTGGGTAAACTACGAAAAGACTTCATGCAGGATACTATCTCCCCTGCCAGTATCGATCTGCTGAAACAGGTCAAAAGATCCCATGACCCAAAAAATATCTTCGGGATACAGAATAACGTTTTCACTGATTGATCTTTAACCAAGAAACATGGAACTAAAGGGTAAAACCTGCATTATTACTGGTGCATCTTCCGGGATAGGTGAGTCACTGGCCAGGGAAATGGCAGCACAGGGAGCCACTGTAGTGCTGGCTGCTCGGCGGCAGGAGAAACTGGATAAGATCACTCATGAGATCAACAACTCAGGAGGTAATGCACTCGCGCTGCGAACAGATCTGACCGACCCGAACCAATGTAGAACACTCATTACCAATACGATCGAAACTTATGAACATCTGGACATATTGATCTTGAATGCAGGTGTGAGCATGTGGACCCCCTTCGAGAATATTGAGGATGTTTCCTTTTTTGAAGAAATAATGGCAACCAATTATATGGGTGCTGTACACTGTGTCCATGCCGCGCTACCGCACTTGAAAACTGTGCGCGGCATGATAGTGAACTGTTCCACGGCACAGGCGCTGATAGGTTTTTCGAACCACTCGGGCTATGTTGCATCCAAGCACGCCATCCATGGATTTCTGGATACCTTGGATATGGAACAGGAAGGATCGATCCAGTTCCTGGAGGTCATCATGGGTTGGATCAGGGGAACGAACCTGCGGTCGAACGCGTTCGGAGATCATGGCCGAAAAATGGGTAAGACCAAACGAGAACATAGCAGCAATTCAGTTGGATTAGAAGAATGTACGAATGGGATAATTCGAGGCATCATCAATGAGAAGAAGACGGTCTACATACCTTGGAAACTTCGATTGGTCCCTTTCCTCGATCTCTTTATGAAGGGATATATCAGGCGTAAGATAATTCGTGCTGTAAGGTCTGAATAGAACCCTTTAATATTTGAAATTATGGGGTTTCTTATGTAATGGTGTTTGTTATTTTATTACTATTCTTCCTCATCGGGTAAAATATCTTTCGTATCTTGATCGGATGATGGACCATTGGCCCAATTGTAGATCCCATACCCTATTGCCCCTAACAAGAAAAGCCAAGCAATCACGGTCATATTCATTTTATTACTCCCTGAACGATCAACCTGATCATTTTGTTTGTGTTAAATTATTCTGGTTAACCCGAATTTCATATACCCAGGTTCCTATCTCTGTGATATCGCTATTGAGATCTTTGATCCTTTTATGTATATCTTCCGAAAGGTATAATATCTTTTCAGGCGTCTCGGACCTCAAATAATCAGATCCTTTTTCTGATAATGTGCTCCATGGATTATATATCCTATGGGCTGAACCCATTAACATCATGGATCCGGTAGTTAGCAAGACACCTGTTATTAAACCTATAAGATAATTATTCATTTCTTACTCCTCTATTCAACCAAATCTAACTGTACACATAGAAACAAAAAACGCCGCTATTAAGCGGGGCTTGATGTTATGAAAAGGGTAGAACTATTTCAGCAGTACCATCTTTTTGGTCTGTCTTAGTTCCCCGGCCTTTATAATGAATAAGTAGATACCCGCAGATACTGATTCCCCAAGATCATTAGTACCATTCCATACAAATGATCTGTAACCAGCAGGCTGTTGATCATTAATAAGTGTCACTATTTCACGTCCCATCATATCGTAGATGGTGATATTCACCAGGTCATCCTCTGGCAGATCATAGCGAAGTGTGGTCATGGGGTTGAACGGGTTAGGATAGTTCTGGTGTACAGCGAATTTTTCTGGAAGACCATCATCATTAACAACTCCCACATTATCTGGATCGGTGATCATAACAATATCGACCGTTTGAGACATAGCACTTCCTTCAAGCCAAAAGGTAGTTGTCAGATACTCGTTCTGATCTTGTTGGGGCATCATGGTCAATGACATGCTCATCGTATCACCTGATACAATTTCACCTGAAAGTCGTTCCCAGGATAGCCAATGGGTCTCGTCTCCCTGGACAACGTATGCATTGTCTACTCCGATACCATAACCAAAGTTTCCTCCACAATCCTCATAACGTACTCCAACACTGAACACACCCGCGCTTATGTAAGGAGTGATATTGTACATTAAAGTATGCCAGTTTGCTTCTCCCCAAACATCATACCAAGCGTCATCATATGTTACGTTCGTTGCAAAGGTGCTGTCAATAACGGTCCATGTTGCGCCATTATCCGTGGAAACTATGATGGATGCATCTTCAGCATATTGATGACCGCTGGAACAGTCCCCGAAAACATTTGGAAAAAACATGTCTAAAACAAAGAAAACAGGTGCCCCACCCGCATAAGCGATCGGCTGGGACTGGAGAATTGCACTGGTCGGTTCGTAGTAAGTGTAATAGTAAGCAGATGCATCATTGTAATAGTAGAACGCTCCATCGGAGTCCTCAGGATAGCTCAAATAGGTGGCATTTGCATCATCAACCGTTCCAACGTTCCAAAATCCATCAGAGTCAAAAAAGTTGGTTGATGTCCCCGAATTAAAATCATCACCTAATAAAGTGTTCTCCGTGGTAGCACCGATAAGTACACTACTCGAAAAATGAAAATCATGACTGGCTGTATCCATATTGATCAGTGAGAACTCGAACACAGAATATTCACCAGCGCTATGGTCTAACGTATCACGAAAAGTCGTCATTGTTAGCTCAAAAGGATCTACAGGAGCGAAACATGCTTCAACGCACTGATCCGATTCGCCTTCACTATATACAGCCGATATACTAAAACAATAGTTCACATTATTTGTTAGACCGGTCACGGTATAGGAATTGTTATCACTAGAACCCACATTATTACCATCCTGGAAAACGTTGTAACCGGTAAGTGTTCCACAGGGATTGGAATAATCACCAGCACCTCCGAAAACCCGGATATTGTCTATCTCCCAGTTCTCATTATAACCAATACTATCATAGAACCGAAAACCAAGATAAATGGACTGCCCTGCGTAAGTAGTTAGATCCACAGAATTGATAACATAACCATCCCCAAGTTCCATGGGGTCGGAATAGTAGACCGTCGTCCAATCTGACCCATTGGTAGATATCTCGACCCAGTTGCTATCATGGGCATAACTGGTATAGGTATAGTATTCATCAAAGATGAGGGTCGCATTAGCATAGGATGATAGATCGATAGGACCTGTACTCAAACGACTGTTCACGGGCGCAAGAGTGTCAGACCAGGATGCAAAAGCGCCAAAACCATCTGAACCCCCATCGGCACAGGCATACATGTTCGTACCACATTCGACCGCTTCACCATCCTCATCCTGGAACCAACCTCCAGATGTATCCTGTCCCATGTGTTCGACCGTAAAACCCTCAGCGGCGGTAGCACAAACTGGAAAACATGCTGAAAAAACCTCTTCACCGAGACCGCCAAGAGTGTCTGGCATCTCCCAGGTTAATTCAATAGCACCATTCAGAGGTATGCCATTGAGGAAAAAGGGAGGACACAGGTCTTGACCCTTGATCGGCACCATAGTGAAAAAATAGAAAATGAACACTGGCAAAAATGTTGTTCTAAGAGTGGATAAGGATTTTGTCATGTTGGGTACCTCCAAAGTAAATTGAAACATCATCTAAGTTCCAATGTTAGGATCATTGCTCCAATAATGAATGAAATTTAACCAAAAAACAGCCTAGCAATCGATGGAAAAACGGTCAATTGTTCTGATTACCACTCTATACTTTTTAATTCTTACTTCTAATGTTTTTGCGGGTGCTACAGGAAAGCTCAAAGGAACGGTAAATGACGACCAGGGTAATGCTTTAGTAGGGGTCAATATTTATTTAGATGGCACAGCGATCGGCACCGCATCGGATGAGAGTGGGAACTATTTGATCATTAACGTGCCCGCTGCTACCTATACCGTGGTAGTATCCTATGTAGGGTTCCAGACCATAAGGATGACGGATGTGATCATCAATGCTGATCACACCATAGCACTGGATTTTCAGTTGATGGTCTCAGCCGTGGAGGGTGATGAGGTGATCGTCGAGGCCAAGAGACCAGTGATAGTAAAGGACCAGACCGCGACCACGACCACGGTCGAGAGCGCCACCATCAACAACATGCCAGTTAATAATATATCTGAGGTCCTATCTACTATGGCGGGTGTTCTTGAGAACCACGGTGGTAACTATATTGTGGGTGGTGGGTACCACTTTCGTGGCGGACGAGCAGGTGAGATAACCTACCTTGTTGATGGTTTTGTTGTGGAGAACGCGCTCTATGGAGATATGGGCCTGGATATTTCCAGAAACGCCATATCAGAAATCTCCATGATCACGGGTGCTTTCAACGCCGAGTACGGAGAAGCAACAAGCGGGGTGATCAACATTGTGACCAAAGAGGGAAAAACGGATTATTCATGGAACCTTCGATCGGTATCGGATCAGTTTTTCAATCCCAGCTTCCACGCACAGGACCTTTCACGCTTAGAAGGCACGATAAGTGGGCCTCTGATACCATTCAAGCCCAACCTGGCCACTTTCTTTTTCAATGGTGATATTCTTGATACGCGTACGGCAATGTGGAAGAACGAGCTACCATGGGATATCTTGAAGGTCGATATAGATGGTGACGGAGTGTATGACCCTTCAGATGGTGATGTCATTGCGGTCGCTGACCTGACCGCTGATGATGAGGATAATCCTATCGAGCTCAGAAAGGGAGCGGTCGAGGTCAATAAAACGTTCACGAAACAAACGCGCTATAATAGTAAGATAGTACTTAGGCCATGGGAGAAGCTCAAGATCGTCGCTTCCTTTAATGATTTTTATTCTACTGGAAAAGGGTTCTCAATGGGATATAGGCTGATCCCGGAAATGAACTCCACAGGAGTGGACAGGACCTGGGACTTTCAGCTAAAAAGTTCCTATACTATTTCTAAGAACATGTTCTTTGACCTCAAATATCATCGTTATTCCAGGACCCAGTGGAACGGGTTTGCACCATACCTGAATAAAAAGCATGAGCTATATACTAAGATCTTCGAGATCCCGGAGGATTGGGAAGGTTATATACCACCATCTCTATCCGGGGGTGATGATTTTCTATGGCTCAGTTATTATGCGGAACCTTTCAAGGATCTAAATGGTGATGGTGTGTGGAGCGAGTCTGCCGCAGAGTTTTGGCATGATACAAATAATAATGGCCTGCGGGATCCTGGAGAATATTATAATGATTGGAATGGGGACGGCATCTGGAACATGATAGATCTTGATGGTGACGGCTTGCCAGATATTGAGCCCTTTGGCGATATGGATGGAAACAACGAATACAGTTTTGGGGCCGACCCTCCCTCAGACAGTGATGACGCATATGATAATACTGCTGGCTATTGGTTCTGGGGAGATTACCAGATATTCAATAATTATGGTGACACGGTAAGGATCGCCAGGTCTACGAACCATGATTACTGGTGGTATCACTCTGATTATATAACCCTTGGCGGAACATTGACCTGGCAGTATAACGATCGTCACCAACTAAAATCAGGGTATGAATCACGGCAGTATGACCTGGGGGAATTCTGGGGCTCTGGTATAGGTGGTGGATTCTTTGGTAACTCTTCCGACGCTAGTTTCATAATGTGGAATCATAGGCCAAGGTCTCTCAGCTGGTATATTCAGGATAAGATAGAGTACAGTGATATTGTTCTGAATATCGGTCTCAGGTATGACCGGCTTGATCCTAACAGTACCTATCCGGATCCAGCTCGGGAACTTGGGTATGAGTACACTGATGACAGTGGCTCTGATCATATTATAGGCCCCAGTGAATTGAGTCTGCTGTCAGATAGTGAAAAAGAAACACTTCAGTGGGGATATCTGGATCGGAATGATGATGGCGACCTGATCGGTTTTGATAGTGCGCCAAGAGCGCCTGTTAAGGACCAATGGAGCCCCAGGCTTGGTGTCGGTTATCCCATAACGGACCGGACCGCATTCCATTTCTCTTATGGCCAGTTCTACCAGTTTCCTGATCTCATAAATATGTACAACTATTCAAACTATCAGGGTGTGGGTATATCCCCTCCTGGTTGGTCAGAGACTGCCAACTCTATGGCTCAAGACTATTTGTACGGGAACCCATACTATCCGTTCCCCTATAATATCATTGATTGGTATATACCAGAGGTGGGTACACCAAATGTCAAGCCCCAGCGCTCTGTTCAGTATGAGACCGGTTTGCGCACACGTATAGGAAACCAATACCTATTGACCGTTAATCTTTATTATAAGGATATGTTCGATTATATCGCATCGAAAAGATATGATGCGGACCCCAGCCAGTATGCGATATATGAGAATATGGACTATGCTAACTCACGGGGATTAGAGATCACCTTTAAAAAATTATTTTCTTCTGGACTGGACTGGGATGTCAACTATACTCTTTCCAGGGCAGAAGGGAATGCCCCCACTAGTGATTATCACTGGTATGTTGCAGAGTGGGCAAACGGCTACGACTGGAGAGATTTTAACCGTACCTATACCATGCCATGGGACCAGACCCACACCCTGAACTTTAGGCTAAACTACTTTAGCCCCAATGGATTGGGTCTTAGTACGATCGGCAGTTACGGAAGCGGATTACCTTACACTCCGGAAGACGCACGTGCGCGGCCCATCGATGAACAGTACTCTGGTCGAATGCCAGCAACATCTAACATAGATCTAAAACTCTTTCATGATCTCAAAGTGAAGGACATCGACATTAGACTTTTTGCAGATATTTCTAATCTAATGAATAGGGCCAACGTTCTGGCCGTAGATAACACCACTGGTGAGCCTGACGCTACCCTGGATTCGGGTCAACCGCCCATGTATGTTTGGAAGCCATACTATATTAGCCCTCCCCGACATATTGAGATAGGATTAAGTGTAAGTCGTTAGTATGAGGAAATTCACTTTAACTCTTGGTATCTTGGTTTACTCGGGCATATTTGGTCAGACAGAAGATCTTACCAAGTTAGAATATTATGAGTTATATATCGCCAAGCCCCAGACTCAGACCAGAGCACCGAAGGTCTTCAGTGCGCAAGATAGAAAACGAAGTGTGCTTGATAAAGGCAATGTCGTACTGAGGCTATCGAACGCAGCAATTTACGGGTATGATCCCTGGGGTCTGTGTCACGAATTCCCTGCAGGTAGTATGCTTATGGATGGCTGTTGTACCTATTACTGGACCGCGGGACCCATTGCTGGGGCATTAAAGAATGGTGTTCCAACAGTGAGCGTGGGTACCAAGTATTCTGCCAGGGACCATGATGAAGAGTTCGAACCTTTGCCAGCCTATGATGCAGGATATGTCGACACGGATGCGAATATTGGTATAGCCTTTAGTGATATTCCTGAATCGTGGCCAGATCAGTGGCCGATCGAATCAGCAACGGGTGACACTTTTATGTCTGTGATCTATAATGCATCCAAGGTACCAGAGGATACACTCTATTTCCCTGGCGTTGAGCCAGAGCTAGGTCCTGATGGTTTTCCTGATGCACCATGTGGGATCGGTGTACAGGCCGACCGGGAGGCCTATTTCGTTGTGACGGATAATGACCCGGAATACGGGAATACATTTGCCAGTAATAATGGTGTGGGTCCACTGGATATACGTATTGACGTCTGGGTACTGAACTATAGTAATACGTTTGGCAATGATGGATTCATATTCATTCAGAGAATGACAAACGTTGGTAAGGATACCCTGCAGGATCTATACTTCGGGGTTAACAGTGACCCGGACACTCCCGAGCAAGGCTGGAACGAATGGACCGATGATCTCAGCGTGTTCATTACACCAGACGATCCTCATATAGCTGAAAAACTCTCTGACACGACGGATGCCCATCTGCTGGAAAACTTAGCCATTTTATGGGACCCGGATGACAAATCAGAAGGGTTTCTCTCATCGGGTATCGCATGGGCAGGATTAAAATTTCTTGAGTGTACATACTACAGCAATGATGGCACCACACGTTCCTACGGTATTTCTGCATTCCACACTGTAGAATGGGCCAATGATACCCAGAGTGATGTGGAAGCCTATAATCTCCAGATGCTGGGAGGCATTGAGGAACCCGATAATATTTCACCACACTCGTCAGACATGTACAGCAAGCCCTACTCTTACGGACCCGATGTTACCTGGATAATGGCTGCTGGTGGTCCAGAAAGAGTTAATGCTGATGGGGAAACGGTCCCCGCGCTCAACGTTGCGCCCGGAGAATCCGTACTCTTTACCTTTGCTGATATGATGGGCATTAATGAAGCTGACCTGCTCCGAAATGCAAAAGTATTTCAATCGTTATATGACAATAATTGTTCAAGCCCAAAGCCGCCAGATAAACCCATAGTACGCGCGATACAGGATGACAAACGTATAGTTCTTTTTTGGGATAAGCGCAGTGAAATGTCACTGGACCCGGTCACGGGGAATAATATGTTTCAGGGGTACCGTATATATCGCAGCACAAACCGTGGTAGCACCTGGGGAAATGTTATCACGGATCTTAACGGAAATCCCACAGATGTATACCAGCCGCTGGCCATTTATGATAAGGTGGATGAACTCTCTGGCCCTTATACTATGTCCGATCCACTTATCTATTATAATCTTGGGACAGAATCGGGACTTCAGTATACCTATATCGATGAGAATATCGTAAATGGCTACGAATACTGGTACGCAGTAACTGCATATGATGGACCTGATGATTGGGCAGGTGCGCTGGTAGACCCAATGGAGAATTCAAAGTCCAAGGATGCTTCGCTTGCTAATGATAATACCGTTGCACTGATCCCTCAGGCAGTTCCTGCTGGTATGGACAAAGGTGGCGTGGAGAGTGTGATCCATACAGGTTCATCCACAGCAGATTTCAGTGCGATCGAAGCGGACCCATTCATGGTCCAGATACTGGGTCACTCAGAAGTAACATTGGATGATCTTGTAAGTAAGGGATATACCTATACTATAGATTTTCATCAAAAGATAACCTCGATAGACTCAAGTAATGACGATCCTGCTGAATGGGACACAACATTCAGTCGGTACTGGTCCTTGGTGAACTCTACTTTCGGTGATACAATTATTGATGAAGAGACCGATATTACTTCCGAGGTTCAGCATGTGGTGGATGGTTTTATCCCATCTTTTTCGAATGCAGTGTGGGAGATCGAGCGGGAAGATTCGGCAGTGTTCACAGCCAGTGATATGAACTCTGCGAGCAATGTTCCATTTGCCGGTCTCGGGCATGCAAGTGCAAGTGAAGGATCCTGGCGTAGTTATCTCTCAACCCTTCCTCCAAGCTCAGTGGGTGATCTTGGCAAAGAACCGGCCTTGTCGGATCTTTGGCTTGACATAGAGCTTCGGTTCAGTGATCAAGGCTCTATAGCATCCTATTACAATATTCTCACGCTCTACGGCATGCAGGAGATCGGATCCATTCAGGTTCCGTTCGAGCTGTGGGATATAGAGAATGATATGCGTTTGAATATTGGTGCGTATCAGACGGCAGGAACGTCTCAACCAGAAGGGCAGATATGGGAACTGGACAGCGTGATCGTTCTGGATTCTACAATTGTTTCTGGATCCATAGTTGTGGATACATCGTGGATATTTGGATACAGATTAAACACGGATTTTCAGTTCATCCCCGGATACACAGCATACTCTTCCAGTACTATACTGCACTATGCTGAGGATACAGATAATATGGGATGGATCATCAATTGGAACAAAGATGATTCCTATTTCAACTCGGGAGATAGGCTTCGTATACATATAGCAAATCCTCTTATACCAGGGGTGGACTCGTATACTATAACCACCACAGATGATGACAATGATCTTTCTGATGGGGACCTTGATCAGATAAAGGTCGTTCCAAATCCTTATAAGGTGACCTCCGTCTATGAGCAAGTGGCATATAGTAAAGAGCTGCACTTCACCCACCTGCCAACAGAGTGCGTTATACGTATCTATAACACGGCTGGTGATCTGATCCAACTCTTAGAACACGATCCAGCAAGCCCAGGATACAGAGGACCTAGCGTTGAGGCTTGGAATCTTGGCACATATAATAATCAGGAGATCGCCTTCGGGGTCTATATTTTTCATGTTGTTTCTGGAGGATTTAAAGGCGGTGAAGAGTTTATCGGAAAATTTGCGGTGATCAAGTGATACGATATCTTACAATGAAAATTCTATTGTGCTCTTTACTGATAGCGCAGTTCGATAATGCTGGCACATCAGCAGCAAATTTTTTGAAGATCGGTGTTGGGGGGCGTGCTGTTGGAATGGGTGGAGCTATAGTTGGAGATATAGATGGTCCCACCAGCTTATTCTGGAACCCTGCAGGGATCGCTAATGCTACCGGAGTTGAGTTCATGGTGAACCAGACAGATTGGATCCTGGACCTGACCCATAGTTATTTTGCGATCGTGTTCCCTGGAGGAAGGATCGGGCACTTCGGATTCAGTGTGAACTATCTTGATATGGGAAGAATGACGCGCACAACAGAATTCGAGCCAGATGGTACTGGAACATCATTTTCTGCATCCGATGTTGCAATTGGTTTTGCCTTTGCAAAACATATGAACGACCGTTTCAATGTTGGTTTTCAGCTAAAATTGGTTCAAGAGTCCATCTCATTCTCCTCTGCTAACGCGGTCGCGGTTGATGCAGGATCACAATATATCACCAGATTCTCAGGATTGAAGATCGGTATGGCCATCACCAATTTTGGAACCAAAATGCGCCTGAATGGTACAGATCAGAAGGTCGATACTGATGCTTATGAGGACCTGGATGGAAACCCGGACGTTATATCGAGCCTCCGTACAGAGGACTGGCCTCTCCCGATGGCTTTCAGGGTCGGATTATCGTTCAAGCCTGTTGGCCCTGGATCGATCATTAATAATACACTTTTGGAAGTGACAATGAACACTGATTATTACGATTCTCGTGATCTGAACCCATATTACTTAAGTGGCGCTGAACTAAGGGTGGCAGATCTGTTCTATTTACGGACAGGATTCAGACATGAGTTCACATACTATAGTGAGTCAATAGATGATATGCTTACCGAAGGATTGGACGACCCATCCTACTCAGAGCTTTATGTGAACAAATGGTCCTGGGGTCTGGGTCTCTCTTCCGAGAGTTTTCCTATCATCCCTTACAATTTCGATCTGGACTATTCCATCTCTGACCTTGGAATCTTAGGTATCAGCACCCAAATAGGTATTACCTTTAAACTATGATCTAAATTATCAGGAACGTACTTTGTTGTTAAAAGTATCTGAGCATGACCTAACTGGATCAATGAGCCCAATTATTGATCGAATGATCAAAGAATCTCCAGATCTCTTCGCTCGTATTAATATCAGAGTTCCCTGAATCATAGGGCCAACCAGGTGGCCACTCGTGACCGCCATTAACGATCTTGTAGAACCAGACCTCATTATTGTTGGTTCCTCCTTCATGCTTTTCTCTTATTATGATGCTCCCATCATTGGGATCGTTATCTGGGAGTGTATCAATTATCGATCGTATACAATTGTTTCGCTTGACCCAAAGATCGATCGTTGTTTCGACGCCCATGTAGGCACCCCACTCATCCTTGTTCTCAACATCACCGTCCCAAAGGGTCGTATTGTCCGCTGTACCGTGAACATGGAGAACAGGTACTGGTTCATTTTTGTTGCATGATTCATAGATCCATCCCATCATACAACCAGTGATAGGAGCTACAGCTTTGAAGACATCTGGAGCTTCACAGGCCAATAGATAGCTCATGTCACCCCCATTCGACATACCAGCACAGAATGTTCTTTGAGGGTCAAATCCATATTTTTTTTGTAGATATCCGGCAAGTGACGTCAGAAACTCAACATCATCAACATCTTCATTCTTGTGAACATCATATCCTACATTCCAAAAATTCGTTCCTTTTTTTGTGTGTTTAGTGTCCTCGGTCCCACCGGTTCCCTGAGGATAACAAACGGCAAAACCATTCTTATCAGCAACCTGATCCATCTGACTATAATCCCTGATCCAGCCCGCTGTACTACCTAAACCATGTAGTACGAAGACCAATGGGCTATTGGGTCCAAGACCATCAGGTATATGAAGCATGTATTCTCTTAATTGACCGTTCATATCAATGGTCAGGATTTCATAATCTTTGGATTTCTCGCACGAGATAATTAGAATAATTGGTAAGAGAAAGCGAAATTTATTCATATGGCGTTCTGAGCAAACTTTTAATAGATCTAATCTACCCACCATCCAGTAAATAAAAAATCACCCTGAAAATAATGGTTGTATCTACAAGAGTATTTCGTACAATTATGATACAATTTTTATCATGAAAGCACTATTGAGACATAATTATCACCTGAAAATATCAAAGGAAAGAATATGAAGAGATCGCTCACAATGATCATCACTTCAATTTTCATATCATGTTCAACTGGTGTCGAAAGATACTATGACCTTAAAGAGATCAGACCTGAAATGGTTGGGTTCAATGGTAATTCACTAAAAAAAATAGATGATCTTATTCTGCGTTCTATCGCCAATAAAGAGGTCTCTGGTACTACTGCGATAGTCATTAAAGATGGAGGTATCGTCTATCACAAAGCATTCGGTCTATCTGATATTCAGGATTCAAGGACAATGAAAAAAAATTCGATCATGGCCATTGCAAGCATGTCCAAACTAATGACCACGGTCGGAGCCCTTATATTGTATGATAGAGGTGAATTTGATATGAACACGAGACTGGATGAGATACTTCCAGAGTTCAAGGACCCTAAGGTGTTTATATCCTATGATAAGGATCTTGGATCATTCTCCCTCAAAGGATCATCAAGACCAATTTTAATGAAACATTTATTTACACATACATCAGGCATTGTCTATCCCATTTTTCAGCCTGATAGTTTGGGCCGACAAGGTTATATAGCTGCCGGAGTTCAGGATGCCTGGCCTGACATAAGTATCACTCTTGAAGAGAATATTAAAAGATTAGCAGCGCTTCCTTTAAATAATGAGCCAGGGGAAAAATGGCATTATGGACTCAATATGGACGTATTAGGCAGGGTGATAGAAGTATTGGACGGCAGACCCTTCGCACGATTCATGAAAGAAGAACTATTTCATCCTCTCGAATTGAAAGATACCGGGTTTAGCCTTCCTGAAGAAAAGTGGGAAAGAGTGGCAAAGATCTATGATCCAAGAGATGAACAGATAAGTGAGTTCATGTGCTGTCCAGAGTATACGGATGATGAAATTGAAAGGATCGGGCGTAAAAGATTCCCGATCAGATCATACAAACAGAATACCAATATCATTGCAATGGGTGGTGCGGATATTTTTAGTACGGCCTATGATTATGCAAGATTCCTACAAATGTTGGTTAACAAGGGTTCACTGAATGGAAAAAGAATCCTAGGTCGAAGAACTGTTGCAATGATCAATAGGCCTTTAGAACACCTTTTTATGCCGGAAGACACCAATATTGCCATGGGTCTGGGTGTGGGAGTAGTAAAGGATGAGAATTCAAGCTATGAACCACACTCGTCCGGCAGTTATTGGTGGGGTGGTTATTTCTTTACTTCATTCTGGGTAGATCCGGAAGAAGGTCTGATAGGTGTCATCATGAACCAGGTCAACCCAACGACATCCAAATTGGTCGACAGATTCCATCAGCTGGTATATTCTGCATTAGGCGAATGAACCAGGGACCATGGAACCTGGCCTTTTTTGATAAAGATTATTTAATGAATATCATCTTTTTGGTCTCTGAGAACTTGTCTGTCCTGATCTGGTATAAATAGACACCATCACTGACAGGACCACCTTGGTCATTGGTAGCGTCCCACCTGACCGACCAGCGGCCAGCTTCCCGTGCTGCATTGACCAATGTTCTTACTTTTCTACCAAGCATATCGTAGACCGTGATCTTGACCATATTCTCTTCCGTTAAAGAATAGATCAGTGTTGTCACCGGGTTGAATGGGTTGGGATAGTTCTGCTGCAATAAAAAAATATTCGGTTTCTGTATTTCATTTTTATTGGTGATACCCAGACTATTATCAATAAAGTTGGTAAAGAAGTTCCAGATCTCTTCACTGGAATTGATATCCATATTACCGTAAGCACCCGGCCAGTCATGGCCACCATTAACAACTTCATACAGCCATACTTCATTGTTGTTGACTCCATTGGTATTTTTATGGCTGATCACATAACTGCTATCGGAGGTATTTATGTCAGGCAAAGTATCCATAGTGAAATCAGTGCAACCATTTAGCTGGATCCAGAAATTAAACGTTGTATCCACACTTTCCCATGGACCCCAGCCATCATTGAAAATTTCGTCTGCACCTTCCCACCATGTTACGTCATCATCAGTCCCATGGATTTCAAATACGGGCATAGGATTTGCAGGGGCACAGGAATCATAAATCCAGGTCATCATGCAGCCAGCCACTGGTGCAATCGCACGAAACACGTCAGATGCTTCACACGCCAGTAGATAACTCATGTCACCGCCATTGGACATTCCTGTACTGAATATATTATCGGTGCTGAGGCTGTACTCTGCCTGCAGATATTGAGTCAGTGATATGATAAAACCTACGTCATCCACTGTTTCATCCACATGCCAATCATAACCCACATTCCAAAAACTATCATCCCAATCATCGATAAGACCCTGGGGATAACAAACAGCAAAACCATTCTCATCTGCAATTTGATTCAGGCCGGAGTAATTCATTATACCGCTGGCAGATCCGGAATACCCATGGAAAACAAATAAAAGTGGAGAATCTACTTCCATTGAGTCTGGGAGATACAGGTAATACTCCCTGTTTAGACCACCATGAGAAAATTGGTGCAGCTCAGGCTGGGCCAGGACGAACGGTAAAGGGAACAGCAACAGAAAAAGGAAATATTTCATCCACACTATTCGTCATTAAGATTAACCAATGGAACAGCCTTGGAAAAATCATCGTCGATATTATCGGTGTATCTTAAAATATAAGAAAAATGATAGGAACCCGGCTTGATCAGGTATTCTTTATGGGTTCGGGGGTTCCAGCTGTCATCGCCTCCCAGTCCCATTATTTTATGATCAATATTTACTGTTACAGGTCCATCTTCCTTAACCATATAAGTATGGGTTGCATCTGTAATGTTTTCTAGCGTGTAATGGTGAGTGCTCAAATTGAATTGTGGCAGGCCAAAAATAATAACTCCGGCATTGGTTGTATTGGATATTGTGGCCCAGCGAACGTCTGTTTTATTTCCATTCTCCTGAGGCCGGATATAAGGGAAATATTGTTCAGCAACGGTTCCTTCATAAATCCCTAAAAAAGCATTATGCTTGCGGTCGCTGTAGGATTCATGGGGGCCTCTGCCGTACCATTTCAGGTTTGAAAATTCTTCAGGGATCTTAAATGTGATACCTAATTTTGGGAGAACGGGCAAAATGGGGTCCACAATAGACTGCACATCCACATGCAGATCTCCATTGCCTAAGACCGTATACACCATTTCTACATGGATGTCACCTTTTTTACTAATGTGCTTTTCTGAAATCTTGATTTGTACCATCTGATCATTCGGTTCTTTCACTTCAACAGACTGTACGCTACGCTGGAGATTATTGTAGCCCGCCTTCAGCCAGCGGGACGCGAAACTTTTATCGTCCCCGCCCTCATCATTATCTGTTGGAGCCCGCCAGATATTGTGCAGCAAAGGAGCAGACAGATATTGTTTGCCATTAATGGCGACATGCAGCAGTTGACCAGTATTCAAATTAAACTGAAATTTTTTCTCAGCAGCAGTGACGACCAACCCATCGCCGCTGCGTTCTGTTTTTAATTTTGGCAATGCTGATATATCCGGTATACGACCAAAAATTCGTGTGCCGGGTTGTATCAGGATCTGGTCCGCAGCAACAATATGTCCCTTCTCTGCCCAAGATGTTGCCTGCTGAAGAGAAAAAATAAAATTGACTGCATATTCTTTAAATGGATCCAGCTTCCGGCCGGAAGAAATGGGCACAGATATTGTTTTGTGAGAACCGGGATCAATATTGGAAAGGTCTAATTCAAATTCTGCAATTATAAACCCATTTTCCAACAATTCACAACGGCCCAAAACATGGCTTAAATTCTGGAAAAAATTCCTGTTCTCCACCGTATAAACATTGGGAGCATCCTGCTTGCCATACACTTTAATATTTTGCAAATGGTGCTTTACTTCATAAAGCCCCGGGTGGGGCTGGCGGTCGGGTGAGACCACACCATTGATGCAGAAATTTCCATCATGAAGTTTTTCGCCAAAATCGCCTCCGTACACATAGTAACTGCCGTGTTCATCTTCGCGCAGCAGTCCCTGGTCCACCCAATCCCAGATAAATGCACCCTGGATGCGTGGGTATTTATATATCGCATCCCAATACTTGAAGATGTTTCCGTTACTATTACCCATGGCATGAGAATACTCACAAAGAATTACAGGGCGTTCGGGATTTTCATCATGAAGCTTGATCATAAGATCCACAGAGGGATACATATTAGCGATGATATCATAATGATTGGGCAAAGGTCCATAACCTGGTTCCTTGCCTTCATAATGGATCAATCTTGAAGGATCATATTTACGAATCCAATCAGCCATCACATCATGATTGGGACCGTAGCCAGCCTCATTCCCCAACGACCAGACAATAATTGAAGGATGATTGACATCTCTCAGGACCATCCGCTGGGCCCGGTCCAGGAATGCTTTTTCCCATGTTGGATCCAGTGTGAATTTGGACCAAAAGGCATGAGATTCCAGATTGGTTTCATCATAGAGGTAAAGCCCGTATTCGTCACAAAGCTCATACCAGCGAGGATGATTGGGATAATGAGATGTACGGACCGC
>ERZ651768.454-NODE-454-length-30972-cov-7.919210_pt1 | contig 30972 bp, 24 predicted proteins | sample MGYA00514754_ERZ651768 | MGnify/ENA metagenome assembly ERZ651768
TCAAAATGAAGGTGGGTACAGATCACATCCGTGATATCTTCCGTAGAAAAACCATATTTGCCCAGTGATAACTCAATACTGTAACGGTCCGTATCAATATTGTATATCTTTTTGTATTTCTCTTCCCATTTAGTTCCGTTTCCTGTATCAATCAGAATCTTAAGGTCATCACAGGTAAGCAATAAAGATCGTGTTACCATTTCAATACGGTTCAAATCATCACTGGGAGCCTGTTTTTCCCAAACGGGTTTTGGGATAATTCCAAACATGGCACCCCCATCCAGTCTAAACTCGGAAGTTTCAATACTATATAATGTGTATTTACCGATATTCATGATTCAAAAGTCGATCCATACGAGTCCCTAAAATGGCCAATTGTATTTTTGAAGCGGATTTGGAAAGGGCTCGAATAGATTCCAAAATTACCAATTCAATTACTTTTTCCGACTTGGATTTTTTATTCTCCACGATGGTTTCAGCCAGTTCGATAAATTTTCCGCCATAATTCCCGTTCACAAGCCAATGATCCAAATTCCCATCAATAGAATCTGATTCAGCCACAAAAACCTTGGCACACCAATGACTCAATTCCCGGTTGTATCCGCGAATCCTGACATAATCTCCATACCACAACCTTTCAACGGCAGAGAAAAGAGTCAAATCTCCAGACTCGATTATCTTGTCTTTTACATCCTCCGGTGTTTGCTCGCAAAAATCATGGGGTTCAGGAAATGTAGAGCCTGCTAAATAATCCAGGAGGCATTTTGTATAGGTCCAATTATCTCCCTTGATTCCCTGGAACTGGAAAGCACGGAGTAAATGAAAAGTAAACAGAACATTCCGGTCCGTATCTTGGAGAGCAAGCTCAACTAAAGCGTCCAAAACACCCCGGGAATAGTCTGAGGCAACAAATGTATGCGCGGCCAAAGCATTGGCTTTTTCCCAATCTCCATTCTGGCAGGCGTCTTCCAGATCACCAATAAAGGCGGTCAACCCAACACCATCCACCACAGAATCATTTAACTGTTCCTGATCATTTTTTCGAAATTCAAAACCCAACATATATTCAACCGCAAATTCCAGTAAAGCTATTGAAGGATTTTTCCGGTCATCCCCAATGATATTTTTCATAGAATTCATGAGAATCACAGGGTGAATCCCCGGTTTCTCATTTTCTGATACCAAAGCACTTACGAACAAGAGGTCATCTAAAATAACAACAAGATTTGCATCGGGTTTCAGGCTGGTTTTTAAATAGAGTTTGGATTCAGGAATATCCCGGGTTACTAGACAATCCCGGAAAGAAAACTCAGGCATAAAAAAAACTGTTTATTGTTTTTTACCCAGATACATGTAGACCTGAAAAGACAGTCCGGTCAAACGTGAATATTCTGATGGAAGCCCATTATTGGTAGGCGGAAAATTAACATAAGTATCGCCGTATTCATTAATCACTTTTGGCGATTTTGGGTTCCAGTCAAACGAAAAAACCTTGCTGAATGGCATGGCCTGAAAATCATGATAATAGCCAAATTCTATACCCCATTTTTTCCCTATCTGCCGTCCATACAGCAGACCGGCACGTGTGCTGGCACTGTACAGACCTTCTGTATCCTGCTGGCGAAGGACCCCGTTGGGGATGATCATGATCCTGAAACCCATCCAAGAAACAGGTAATATTCCTCTATTTTCTTTTTTGGCCCGACTGAATTTCATATACGTCACATCAAAATTTGAATTGGGGTTAAAACTCCAGGCCAGATTCAGGATATCCCACTTACGATCGTTCCTGAATAATACACGGTTTATATCCACCCCGGTTCCCGATAACGGAATGCCAATTCTAAGTCCAACATCGGTATTTTTATTTAAACCGCGGCGATACCAAATAACAGGGATTACATTTTCCAGGGATAAGCTGAATCCCATTTCTGTTTTCCCTTCTTCCGCAAGATGAGGCTGTATAGCCGGATGGGAAGCACAGCCGGGGATCCAGATCAAAGCTGCAAGAAATAGAATAAACAGGTTCCGTGTCATCATACCTGCGGAAAAATACTGAAATCTCTTGAGAGATTAAATGGAAAAGGGGGGGTTTATTTCAGGTAGATCATTTTCCGACTCATGACAGCCGGCGGAAAATTCCCAGCTCGAGCTTGGATAGTGAAAAAATAAATTCCCGTGGACCTGTTTTCACCACTCCATTCATAATTGTAGGTGCCACCGGTCATGAACTGATCTTCCACAAACACATCCCGTACCCGTCCCTTGGCATCGGTTACATATAGAGAGACCGTGGCGTCTTCCAGCAGATCAAAGGTCAAACGGGTCAAGCCATTGAATGGATTTGGATAATTTTGATAGAGAACAAATAGCTGCGGAATCAATTCTGTATTTATCTCATTTAAATGAGGATCATTGGTGGAACCCAGTGTTGCGTAATTTAATTCACTCCATGTTTTCCCATCCGGAAATCGGTGTACAGCCATGGGCAGAGAATCTAGAATCATATATTCAACAGGTTCCCATTGATCCTCATTCCATTTATTCCAGGATAACAAAACAGGAAAATCGATAGCTTGATCCAAAAGGATCGAAGAATCCCTGTACTGAATTTCAAAGCCCGGTTCCCAATCCAATTCCCAGACAAATTGATCCTGTAATATGAAGGCATAATGGTCATCAAAGCCCGGCACACCCGACGCTTCCAAATCTAATTTCATGGTTTTTGGCGACCAAATCATTTCATTGAACCAGGCCGACGCCGGTTCAAGTCCCGCTTTTATGGTATAAACATTATCGCTGGGCAACAGGTCACCTTCCATGGTGTTGCTTACTGGACGCGGGATCCATAATGGAAACCGCTGATGAAATATTCCATTGATCATCAAATCAGCATAGGTCCAGTGCCCGGGTGCAGGAACAGAAATAAGTCCGGATGTATCCTTTGCGAAGGAGGATAGATCCAGATATTCATCCCCGTAGAGGAGATACGATTCCTCCAGGTCCACCCGGTCCTCATGCACCACCTGCAGAACAAAATCTTTCTGGCCGTCTTCCAGCGGTTTTGCACCCAGGATATGGATAGGCGGCATTTGGAATAAAACCAGTAAACTTTTTTCATACTGTTTAAAAAGGTTTGTCCATCTGTTATTCATTAAAGAGAATGCGCTATTGATTTTATCCATCCATTCATTCGGGATAAGCAGAACTTGATTACGGTAAAGCAATTCTTTTTTCATGATCGATTCCAAAAAACTGGAACGATTCACAACTTCATCTATCGCTGAAATTTCTGATTCAATGTTTTTCAGCACATTGAAAGGAATTTCTTCCAGCCATGCGGTTTCTGCAGATTTGGTACCAGCCATAAGGCGCAAAATAGGATCAATATCCAGAGTCGGGTCCATATTTCGGACACGGTTATGAATTTCAGACAGAATCAACTCCTGCACCGTGGAAATATGCGGATCAAATTGACTCGTGTCCGCTGCAATCACGCAGGAGCCGAATACAGGAACCTCACTATCACTGGTATACAGATTACCGAAATGATCTTCAATTTCAATGAGATAAAAATAGCGCAGGCCAATTTCACAGTTCTGAATCAGATAACGGGATTGTTCAGGTTCTAGTTCCTGAATGGTACGGTATTCAGCATCTATTGTATTGCTTGATTTAACGGCTATTGTTTTTGCATCGATGCTGTCAGCGTAAGACCAGTCCAGGAGCAGGGATTTATGACCTTCAAAGACAGACAGATCCACCGGAAAAGGCTGTACCTTCCTTTCTTCCGATTGTGCTGGAAAAAGCAAGCCGGAAAATAAGGCGACTTGCAAAAGAATAATATGTGGTCTGGGAATCATTTAGAATATGGTCCAGGCGAGATGCAATTTCGAGGTCTTAACAGAAGGAGGCAAGTGTTTCCTCCCCTGATTTTTTCTATTTCAACAAGGTTGCCTTTTGTATATGGGACCGGCCATTTAGGGTAGATCTAATAAAATAGAGTCCCGAGGGGATACCATCTGCAATCCAATTTATTTTGTGGGTCGAAAGGGCTACATTCTCATTATAGAGTGTTGAAATCATTCTACCATTAATATCCAGCACTTCCACAATGAGATGACCGCCAACCGCTGCAGTGATATCCACAGATACGGATGGATTAAATGGATTCGGATAAGCTGTGGAGATTTGAAAATCCGCTGGATTTCCTTGCCCTGGTTTTACACCTGCATTTTGTCCATAATTGATGGCAGCCATGACATCTATAATTCCATAGCCATAGGTATTGTCAGGGTTTTCATACTGTGACGCAGTCATCATCATTGCCTCCCGTACCTGCATTGCAGTCCAGGAAGGATTTGCACTCATAATCAATGCCGCAGCTCCACTTACCAATGGCGATGAAGCGGACGTCCCACTGTAGACAGTAATAAAATCATTCTGGGTTCCCGGAGAAGCACCTACAACTCCTATACCCATTGCACAGACTTCAGGTTTTATTCTGCCATCATATGTTGGTCCTCTGGAGCTAAAGGAACCGATAATTCCTGAACTATTCACTGCACCAACTGCAATTACCGAATCTGCATCAGCCGGAGCGGATATATAATGAGTAATGGGCGGCTGACAGGGGTCTTCCGGAGGTGTAGACGCCCAATTTCCAGCTGACGTCACACACAACATACCCAAACTAGATGCAACATCCACAGCTATTGTAGTCACTGCCGTATTCCCATCCATATCGCAATAAGAATACCAATCTAGATAACCCAAAGATGAAGAAGTCACATCAGCGCCTAGTCCTTCACCCCATTCCAATGCCGCTACGTAATTATCCTCCTCAACCTGGGTCTCGCTGCTTACATCTTCTGTTTTGGCCAATAAATATTCTGATTGGAATGCCGGTCCAATTAATTGACCGGGATAATAACCGGCAACAATACTTAACATGCCAGTTCCATGGCGGTCCTGTTGATAATTATCATTATCTTCATCTTCATTGGCAGTATTGTCATCGTTATTAATAAAGTCATATTGTGCAATAAGATTGATGGAATCAAAAGCCACATGGGATAGCATGTAGCCAGTATCCAGAAACAAAATTCTAACACCCTGCCCAAAATATCCTGCTTCATGGGCTGTATGACAATTGATTTGCTCAATCTGGGTAAAGGAATTACCATAGTCAAAATCACGTTGATTATCGTCAGGTATTTGATTAGTCCCATTTTCATTAACTGGAACAATTGTACTACCTTTAACGAAATTATGTACAGGTTCTACCTTTTTTATAAAATCAAATTTTAATATAGTATTTAGAGTATTGATATCCGTTTCTATTGAAACGGCATTAAGCCAACGACTCTGACGACGTATTATTATATTTAATTCTTTTAATGTTTCAATGTAATCATTTGGTATTTTTAGATCTAGCCAGAGATTATCTGATTGGATATTATTTTTTGACCTTCTTTGCCGGGCTCGCTCAGAAATATTCGCCTGTGCTGATCCCGCCTTATCCTTGAAATAAACCCAGGCCCGGTACTGGTCGTTTCTTTTTCCCGGTTCCATTTGTTCAGGGGATATTTGACCCTGCATGAAAGAGACAGCGGCAATGAGCAAGAAAAATAGTTTCATTAAAATTCCATGATCAAGTTAACCAATAAGAATATATCAAACAGGTCTAAAGTGCCATTACCATCCAAATCGCTGATAAATATCTGGTACGGCGTGGGTTCTGCATTGGAAAGAATCATATCCGCCATCTGGATCACATCCATAATTCCCAATATGTTATCACTATTTAAATCCCCCTGAAGCATTGACGGGTAAGCGGTAATTGTAAAATCATCCACACTAAAACCATCTCCATTATTGTAATTATCAGATGTTTGTATAAATCTAAATGATGTGGGGTTTGACTCTCCTAACTGGTCCAGTTCTATCATTTCCTTGACCCAGCCATCAGAGTTACCATGGTATCCAGGATCGCCTGGCGGCTGGGCATCTTGCCCGGAGCCCATTACAGTATATTCACCCGCCAGGCTGATCCAGCCTTCATTGGGTATGTATGCCTGAAACTGTACGAAATCATCGTATAGTTCAATCTCCCAGCGGGTCATATACGAAATGCGGACACCATGGTAATATGATAAATCAAAATTTATATTCAGAGTTGCGCCTGTAGACTGGTTATTGCCATAATTCCCATCCGGACTGTCACTTAAGGCCCAATTCCCTGAGTAGGAGACATCCGTCAATCCCCAATCACCCTCTAATTGCCAATTCCCCAGATCCATTTCAAAGCTATCCAGAATAATAACGTCCGGGGCACCTATAAAAAACTGGATTGTATCCTGCCGGGGGTAGCTGGAGCCATCATACACCGTGGTAATAAATCCGGTCTCTGCGCCGCGGGATGCATCTGCAGAGATAGTAAAATCCAGAGCAGCCACATCATCATCCCGTGCTTCCAATTCATCTACCCCGATAGAATCCGTATCCAAAGAAATAAATGAATTCACAGGTTCCAGGGCAATGGAAATATTTCCATCCGAATCCATTAAACCTCTGTTCTGGATATGTAATTCCGCAGTGACTGTTTCTCCAGATAGGAATTCTTCAACCGGGAACTGCACATCTTGCAGCACAATATCATTGCCGGCTACAAAAGAAAAAACCATATTCGGGTGCAACTGATCCTCACATAGCGGTACAATTCTATCTTCAGATGGCCAGAAATAATCATCGTACGATCCTACTTCAGGGGTGAATGTGACCAACCCCTGCCCCCCATACGTCCAGTCCACCGCATCCCCATTTACGGTATAGCCAATGGTTTCATAACCTGTGCCAACCGCATAGCCATTTAACCGGGCCATTTCCGCACCAATTTCACGATAGGTTGTAAGATCCGGCTCATCAGGGAGAGACGCATTGCCATAGGGATGAATGTAAACGTTGGAGAAAGTATGATAATGAAGTACGTTCATCAATGGCCGGTTTTCGATAAAATCCCGGACCGCCTGTGTTTCCGGCTCAGAAAATGCGGATTCGCCACGATAGGTCTCCTCACAGGGATCGGGTGATGAACCGGTATCATTCGCTCCCCAGCCATAGCCGTAGTTACGGTTCAGGTCAACCCCACGGTTTGTACCATTTCCACAATACGTATCCCTACGGTTTTTCCGGTGCATTCCACCGCCATTGGGCTGTATAGATTCATTATAAACGTAGCCGTCTGGATTAATTACAGGGAGAAACCACATTTCTCGATTGTCTACCAGGTAGGTCAGTTCCGGATCCGAGCCATAATTTTCCCCTATCATTTGTACAAAATAAAATAGATTCATCATGCTCACCGGTTCCCTGGCATGGGTTAATGCAGTATACAATACTTCCGGATCTTGTTCATCCTCAGCAGGATTGTCAGAAACCTTAAAGGCCCAGATATCGCGTCCTTCTGTAGATTGCCCTAAGATGAGACGTTCAGAAATGATTGCTCCGTATAATTCTCGCAGCTCATCAAAGCGGCTGTTCAATTCATCCCAGGTATAGTTACCCTGCATGGAACCCAATGGAAAATCCCGGGATACAGCAGGAACATTCCTTGCCCGCATATATTGTGTAAGATCATGGATTAATATTTTATGTTTAACATCATTTGAATCCAACTTCTCAACCTGGCTCTCAGAAACTACAATATCGAGATATACACCGGCTTTTCCGGTAATATGATCCAATGGAATTCCAGCCTCGGTCAGGAGCTGGATAGTTGCAGGGGACGGATTAAAAATCCTTACGGATTGATATATTTCATTGCAGTAAACCAGCTGGGAGGAAAGGATCAGACCGGTCCAGATTACCGGTAAATATTTCATGGTGTTTAAACGGTTTGTTTAATCCAGTCTGTGGTCACCGATTTTGGCCGGGTAATAGGGATACCCAATGCCCGCTCCCAGACCATTTGGGAAATCATACCCATGGTCCTGGAGATACTGAAAAGCACTGTATAGAAATTATATTCTTGTAGGCCGTAATAATAAAGCAACGATCCCGAAGCCGCATCCACATTGGGCCATGGGTTTTTTGCTTTTCCCTGTTCTTTCAGTACATCAGGAACAACATGGAACAAACCAGTAACAATATCAAACACTTCGTCATCATGGATATGCTTTTTACCAAAATCAATAAACGCTGCAAACCGGGGATCTGGACAGCGCAAAACGGCATGACCATATCCGGGAATCACTCTGCCGCGCTCTAAACGGTCCCAACAAAATTGACGGAGTTCTTCTATGCTGGGCGCACCTCTGAATTCATCGCGGATATTCAGTACAAATTTCAGGCATTCCTGGTTTGCCAGACCGTGAAGCGGGCCGGCCAAGCCGTTCAGCCCTGCTGAGACTGCATAGTAGGGATCTGACAATGCAGATGCAACTGTATGGGCAGCAAAGGCACTCACATTCCCGCCTTCGTGATCACAGTGGAGCATAAAGTATAGCTGCATCAGTTTATGAAAATCACCACTATCATCCGAAATTCCAGTCATATGGACAAAATTCCCGGCCCAATCCTGTTCTGGATCCGGAGCAATTCTTGCACCTTTGTTGAAACGCATGCGATAAATGCCGGCACCCAGGGCGGGGAGCTTCGCCAAGAGACGAATTCCATCTTCTAAAATGGCCTCCCAATATTCTGTCTTCGGCACACCTTCATCATATTTTTTACGGAACACACTTGTACCCTGCATGGCCATTATCCCCGTGTTGAACAAGGTCATGGGATGGGCATTATCGGGAAATTCGCTCAGGACCTTCCACACATAATCCGGGACCTCCAAATGAGCGGAAAATTCCCGCTGCAGGTCTTTAACTTCATCCTTGTTGGGCAACCTGCCGGCAAGCAGCAGGAATAATACCTCTTCCGGCAATATATGAGTGATATCCAAAAGGGGAATGCCCCTGATGATAAGCCCCTTGTCCGGGTCTACAGAGGATGTATCACATACAAAAGCTTTTATGCCTCTTAAACCCGAATAAGCCTGGGCCACCGTCACATTGCTGATCTGACGATCTCCATTCTCATTGATTAACGCTTTTATATCATCTCTTATGAGGGGTATTTGCGTCGCTAGTTCTTTTTTTAACAATGTCATTTTCTATCCTATTTTTGAAAACAGCGCGTCACCAGTCCGGAGTAGATTTTTGGGAAGAAGAATGTTGATTTTTGCGGCATTGTTTCCCCTGATTTTGCAATATCATACACATCTTCCAAAGATGGCGGATTGACAAAGCAGGCCACATCATAGTGGTGTTCTTTTTTCAACATATCCAGGGCAGGTTCATTCCCGCGCATATAGGCCACGCGATTTAAATCTGTTTGTTTATTGGAATCAATATTGAAAACCTTATTCAATACAAATACATGTAATATATTCGTGTCTAATTCCCGATAGGTCTTACTCTTTTCTGGGAATTCAGTATCCAGGATATTCCAATCCTTAAAATTTAACAATAAACCTGTATTCGATTCACGGTGGTATAACCCAAGCATCCCTTTTTCATCTGGTCTTGTATTCATAGCATCCAGGACAGCTGCTGCGCCAGTGAATTTTCTGATATGAAAGAATTCAGCCAGACTATTTTCTATATTGCCAATAGCTATATTCACTCCCGAAATTATTCTATGTGTTGGCAGGATCTGCATTCCGGAATTTTTACTGTTTACCAGGGTGACCATTACCTGCTTTGCAGCACCTGATTCGGGATGATCCGCTGCATATTGTAAGGCTGTTTTATAGCGATGGTGACCATCCGCAATGATAAGCGTTTTATTCACCATCCCTGCCGCAAATTGACCGATCAATTTTTTATCCATGACCGGCCATAAACGATAATGTATATCCGATAATACTATATCTACGACCGGGTCCTTTTCAATTTGCTTATAAATATTTTCCAGGATCATTTCATCATCACGGTAGCACATAAATATTTGCCCTGTGTTCGCGGATGTTGCCGCCATCAGCCGGAGCCGGTCAAGCAAATGTTTTTGAATTGTCAGTTCGTGGGGCAGCACAACCTTCCCCAGTTCAGTGAGTTGTAAAGAGCAAATACAGCCAATTCTTTCTACTGTCTGGTCAGATTGCTTAAAGGATTGCGATAAAATATAAATAGCATTCTGTTCTTCCTGGATTAAAACTCCATTTTTTTTCCATTGCTCCAATGATATGGCTGCATCTTTATACCGATCATCGCCTGCAGAACGGTTTAGAATTGCACGGATGTAATTATACGGGGATTGATCATAATGTGAATCCTGCTCTATTGCTGTAATTACATCATATGGAGGGACAATGACTCCCGGCTGCTCTTGTATAAGGTCGTTATGATACCGCCAACCGCGAAAAGGGAATATTTCTGCCATAAAATGTCTAAACGTTCAATAGTTTATAATGTATTTCAATACAGTTTACGTGCTTCCTCAAGATCTTCCACAAAATCAATTTCCAGGCATGGGAATTCGGATACATCTTCAAAATGGACATCTACTTTTGAAAGCAGCGGCTGGATCCCAGCCTCAAAGTAATCATTTTTACCTCCGGCGGTGATTAATTGTTTAAGGGATTCCGCTAACATTTCCGTAAACGAATGGGATAATTTGGCTACACCTATAAATTCACCCAGACACTGGGCTTCAATAAGATCCTTGCCTATGTCTACTATTTTTTTCTCCCCTCCTTCAATGACTTTCACTTCCTCGCGCCCACAGGGCTTTACGTCCACAGCCAATACATTTTCGAAGGGTGAATTGACGACCTGCCGGAGTAAATCTATAGGGTATACCACATCTGCATTCATAAGAACCTGACTATCAGAACACAAGGCTTTCCGGGCAATATAAAGTGAATAGGCAGTATTGGTTTCAAAATAATGATGGTTGATCAGAAAGGTGAAATTCAAATGTGGGAAACTGTTGGTTACATGATCCATCAAAGTTTCACGGAGATAACCAATAATCATGGTTATGTCATAAATACCCAGGGCTTCCAGGGCTTCCAGCTGGTAATGGATAATGGGTTTACCAGACACATCCAATAGGCATTTCGGCGTATCGTAGGTATGGGGATACAGCCTCCGGGAGACACCAGCGGCCAGAATAACTGCTTTCATAGGGACGAAAATTAAGGATTCAGTGACAAATTTCTGACTGCAATTTCTACATCAGATCGGGAAATTTGCTGCAGACAAAGTAAGGGTTCTTCTTCATTACAGCATATGTTCTTTCGACAGGGACTGCAATGAACATTGTTATTTACAATAGTTGTTCTGGCTCCAAGCGGTCTTGTCATTGTGCTAAGTCCTGCACCAAAAAAGGAAACAGTAGGTATATCCAGTGCGGCAGAAATGTGCCCCAGACCGCTGTCCGCTGCCAGTGCGTATTTACACAAAGATATGAGAGCAATTGATTTCCGGAGGGAATATTTACCGCACACGGATATAATTGAACTATCATTACATTCATTAATAAGAGCCAAAGCCCGGTCTGTGTCTCTCTCACTGCCGAACAGGATGTAATTTTCTTCCGAACCATGGAGCCATTTTTTTAGACTGCTATTGGGTATTGTTCTTGAACCGGCCACACTGAACGGGCACAGTGCTATTGGCTGTTTTAATTCTAAAACAGCCAATTCTTTTTTTGCCCAAGCTACTTCGTCATTCGTCAAATATATCTGGGGGATTTTTTCAGAATTTGATTCTGGATTAATAAGCGCTAAATATTTTAGGGAACGATGCATCCTTTTCGCTGTCAACTCGACAGCGCTGGTTAACAATATGGATCGCAGCTGGGTGCTGTAACCAATTCTTTGCTCTGCCCCGGACCACCACAAGATTGCGGCACTTCTGAAGGAGTCTGTTAATGTATAAAAAACATCCAGATGAAGGGATAGCAATGATTTTCCTGTGCTGCGGGCGGACAGGAACCCGCTGGTATTTGACTGTGGAAGTGCAATAATCCTGCCGGCAGCGGGGTGATGCTGGAAAACAGAGGCTACCGAATCTTTACATACAATGGTGATTTTCCCATCCGGATACTGGTCTTGCAGTTGCTGGATGAACGGCAGGGCCATCACTGCATCCCCGACCCAGTTCGGGCAGTAAACGCCGATATTCATTTTAAATTCTCTTCAATGGCATCTACCACCCTGGCAGAAGCCCTGCCATCTGGTTTGTATAAATATTGGTTGTGGGCTGTTTGACGCAGGGATTCCATTGCGTCTGGATACTGCAGGGCAAATTGCACCCGGCCGATTACATCTGCCGGGTCTACTATTTTGTAAGCAAAATCCACATTCTGCATTCTCTCTACATCAAGTTTTCTCCAGAAGCGGCGGCGAAAAATTCTATGCTTTAACCTTAAGGAAAAACACTCCGCCTGGATGATCGGCCTGTTCAGGGGCAGAAATTCAAACATGGTAGAGGAAATATCGCTGATTAATACATCAGCTATTTTGTAATAAGGAAGTATATCAAAGGTTTCATTTGGTAATAATTGTATAGAATCATGTTTTTCTGCCAGTTCAGAACACAATCCGCTTTGATAACGATACCGTTTCTGCTCCCAGCTGAATCCGTGCAGCTTTATGACGATATTATAGTCTGCGCTTAACACGGATAATTGGGGACAAAGTTTTTCAATCGAGGTAGGATAGAAACTTGGAGCGTATAAAATTGTTTTTTTATTCCGGTTCAAATTGAGTTTCTGTTTAAGCTGTTCAGGCTCATTCTCGGGTATGGTATACAGTTTATCCAGTTTGGTGAATCCGGTGAGTACCAGATTGGTATGTCCCTGTTCCTTAAGCTCATGCAAGCGCTCCATAGATTCCACGGCCCTTATGTTGATACGATCATCAATATCCCTGTAGTAGGATTGTTTGAGACCAATTCCATGATAGACCATGACCGCTAATGCATCAGGGAGCACGATCTGTTTCAATTGGCCTACATTGCCTACAATGATTACATCGTAAGCCTCCCTGATAATTTTCTTAATACGGTCTGGTTCACTGTCTGCGGCAACAAATACCACATCCAGTTCAGAGCAGGCCTGGCTTAATATGGTCTGCTGAACATCAGATGACCGCCTGGGCATTGAAGCATGGACAATATAGCCGCCGCGATCCTTCAGCTCTTCTACAATCGGCACAAAGTTAGGCCAGTAATACAAATGATGGGTTTCAAAGAGAACTTTTTTCACTGGTAGGTGTCAATCAAGAATTATGACAGCCTGGACAAAATAGCGTCCCGGGCCCGCTCGGCTGCCTTTCCATCCAGCTTATAGAGCATTTTCTGCTGATACTCTTTCACAGCATCTAACCGGGTATGATTGTTGTTTAAGGCTGTCTCGATCATTCCGGGCAAATCCTTAGGCCGCTTCGTCTCAAAACAAAAATTAGCGATATCCTGATTCATTTCCCGGTTCAGCCGTTTCCGGTATAATCGGTATCGAAATAACCGATGGGACAGCTTTAATTTGAAAAAACGGTTTACAATCACTGGTTTTTCCAACGCAATCATCTCGTAAATAGTACTGCTGGCTTCCGTGAGCAGCAGGTCCGAAATTCTATAAAATGGTATAATATTGTAATGCTCAGGAGTGAGTAATGTGATATGATCATATTTATTTGTTAATTCATAGAAAAGGTTGCGCTGAGGCTTCAGGTCTACCTCCCCGAATTTGTCCAGGAAATATGTCCATAAATGGGGCTTTAAAATGACATTGTAATCCTGCGTATACTCTCCCAGTCGTATTCCGATTTGTTCAATGGAACTGGGATAAAAAGTCGGGGCAAAAAGAATAGTTTTTTTATTATTATCTAATCCCAGTTCCCTTTTTATTGCCTCATTGTCGATTCCAGAACCATTGAATAATGGATCCAGTTTTATGAAACCGGTAAGTACCAGATCCGTTTCTATGCCATGACTGCGCAGCTGATCTATTCTATAGGGACCTTCCACAAAGCGCAGATCCAGGCGCTCATGATTATCCCGCCAGTATGAAGGTTTTACGCCAATACCGTGGTAAATCATCCCCACCAATGTTTTATTGGTCACAAAATGGTCTATATCATAGCGGGACCAGCCGCAGATAAATACATCAGGATCCAACCCCTGTATAGAACTTGCCCGTTTTTTTTCATCTTTTTCAGAAATGACCTGAAGGCCTTTTTGGGACAGTATTTTTTCTGTTAATACTTTTTCTTCCTGTTTTATTCTACAGGACGTAGAAAGAAAAATTTCAAATTTATCATCAGACTTTAATAAATCAATTACAGGATCAAATTGAGGCAAGTGGTATAAATGATACACATCAAATACAATTTTGATCGGGCCGTTGGTCGACATGCTAATATTTATTGTTGTGTTGGGTTAATAACGCTGTTATGATTAAACCAGACATATTGCGTTTGGTATCGCCAATCTTAAAGCAACCTTTGATATGATAACAATAGTTTACGAATATTAGAGTTCCCAAATTCTTCCCATGGATAAAAGTTATTGGAATAAATATTATTCGAAAAAACTGGGGGTGCAGGAGCCCTCCTCTTTCGCTGTCTATGTCCTCAAAATGATGTCTGACGGGGATTCTATCCTTGAACTGGGCTGCGGGAATGGGCGGGATTCCTTTTTCTTTGCAGAGCACGGAATTCAGGTATTTGCCCTGGATCAATCTGAAATTGTGATCAACCAGATCAAGAAAGAAAACATCAATCCCAGGTTTATTTGTAAAGATATTTTGTCTGTTGAAGAATATTTTCCCTATAAAATCGATCATGGGTATGCCCGGTTTGTTTTACACGCACTCAACCAGACAGAGGCCGATAAAGCAATCAAAATAATGGGCAGGATTCTGCCCCCCAGCGGTATTTTTTTCTCAGAAAGCCGTTCTGTAAAATCAAGCCTATATGGAACAGGGCAGGCCCTGGACCAGGATGTTTATGAAACAGACCATAAGAGAAGGTTTATACACAAAAATGATTTAATTCATCAACTTGAGTCAAATGGTTTTACAATAGAAAATGCCATTGAGTCCAATGGGTTGGCTATATACAAAGACGATGATCCTGTGGTGATCCGGATCACGGCTAGAAAAAAACCTGATAGCTCATAAATACAGACAAACAGTGATAATCTATAACGATTTCCTGTGATCCAGACTGTCAAGATGATTCATTCTCATGATGAATCTGTCTATGACTTTATATCCTATTATAATAAATAGAAACCAGAGGACCGTCTCAGGCTGATCGAGGATAATAGCAAAGCTGATCCAGAAATAATAATCTATATGATTGAAATTGAAAATTTTCTTTTGTCCCTCAATCATATAATCAAGGGTAGAAACCTGCCTGTCTGATAAATCCTTAGCCCCGGGATTCACTTTCGTAGACTCCCCCAGAGTTTTATGCTCATAGAATGCATAAGACCAGTACATATAACAGATGATCAAATAAAAACCGGCCGCCGAAGGACCCAGCAGTAAATAATATGCAGGATTGCCCTTCAGGTATGCATGCCAGGATAGTGCGGAAAGAATAATCAAAATTGAAGCACCGTCAAGAATCCTGTCCATAAATCCGCCCTTCATTGTGGCAATATTCCTGTACCTGGCAAGGTTTCCATCCATATGATCAAACAGGACTCCTGCCTGCAAAAGGACAGCTCCGGTTATAACCATTGATCGGTCTCCAAAGGCAATAAGTGCTGAAGATGCGACTTTTGACAGAAAAGTAAGCATTGTCAATAAATTAGGGCTGATCAATTTCCAGTCAGCGATTGCCGCAAGAATTATCCAGCTGACCGGATCTCCAAATGTTGCCGTCCACCAATCCTTTGCACTGCGGCTTTTCAGCAGCTGATACCGTTTCATGTATTTAGAAGACATAATGGGGAAAAAGATCCTTTAAGAAATTCAGCTTAACTGGATATGATAAAGACGGCCGTAAAGCCCATCCTGCTGGATTAAATCCTGGTGAGTACCTTCTTCTTTGATTTCACCATGATCAAGGACGACAATTTTATCTGCCTTGGTCACTGTAGATAAACGATGAGCAATCACCAGGGTGGTGCGGTCCTGCATTAAATGTTCCAGTGCTTCCTGCACCTGGCGCTCGGACTGAGTGTCCAGAGATGATGTAGCCTCATCCAGGATAAGGATGGGCGGATTGCGCAAAATGGCTCGGGCAATTGCCAGCCTCTGCCTTTGGCCTCCGGAAAGTTTAACTCCTTTTTCCCCAATGATGGTTTTGAAGCCATTGGGCTGATTCTGGATAAAATCATAGGCATTGGCAGTCTTTGCAGCCTTTTCCAACTGCTCTTGGGTATAGGAACTGATTCCATAGGCGATATTTGATTCAATGGTATCATCAAATAGGATTGTTTCCTGGGTTACAATACCCATTTTCCCCCTGAGTGATCTTAAATCGATATCGCGAATATCTTTTCCATCGATTTCTATCACACCCGACTGCACATCATAAAACCTGGAAACCAGGTCAGCTACCGTTGATTTTCCGGCGCCGCTGGGCCCGACAAGCGCCACCACCTCACCCCTGGGAATGGAAAAAGTAATATTACGTAAGACAGCATCTCCCTCATCATACTTAAATCCGACCGCTTTGAATTCAATACCTTTTAAAAATTCATCAAGCGCAGGTGCACCCGGCTTGCTGATAATGGCCGGGGGGGTATCCAATATATCAAACACACGCTCAGCGGAGGCGATACCTTTTTGTATTTCTACACTGATATTGCTGAGCAGCCTGACTGGTCCCAAAACACTGAAAAGAATTAAAATAAAGCGAATGAAATCCTCGGACTCCATGGTACGATGCACCAGCACATCCATCCCGCCGATCCACAGCAGTACCACACCAATAAAAGCACCTATTGTTTCTGTAATAGGCGAGGCAATAAGGCGCAGTTTGGCTCTTCGGAAAATAAGCTGGTAATAGCGATTTTGTTCTTCGTTAAACCGTTTTCTCTCGAATTCTTCTGTCCCAAATGCTTTTACGACCCGGATAGAATTTAATATCTCTGTAATAATTCCCATAATTCCAGCAATTTGCTGGGCTGTGCGCCTGGATTTCCTGCGAATGCTGCTGCCGATCCAAAAAATAATTCCTAATGTTAGAGGAACAATAATAAGGGCATACAATGCCAGCTTTACATTGATAATGAACAGCAATACAATAAAAGTGATTATATTGATCGGTTCTACTAATATTTTATGGAAACTGGTTCCCAGTGCCACCCGCATATTGGAAACATCTGTCACAACGATTGAAGTGAGTTCCCCGCTCTTTTTATTGTCAAAAAATGATAAGGATAAGGAATGAAAATGACTGTAAAGTCTTTTTCTGATCAAGGTGATCAGATTGAATTGTATATAGGATAGAGTAATATTTTTAATATACAGGAAAATATTTTTTATCAGGAAAACACAGAGAATCGCCAGGCAGAGTACCTTAATAGTTTCCCTGGGAGTATCCCGCAGAATGAGTTCATTGGTCCAAAATTTTAATTGGTCATTTAAACTTAATATACTTCCTGATAATTCCTGGTGATTGCGGATTAGTACATCAAAATCTGTTAATATATTGTTAATGAAGGAAGCGGTAAGCCAGATTGAAAGGCTGTTAAAGACCACATAAATCAGTGCGGACAGGGTAGAAATGAGAAGCAGCGGCCAATGCGGAAGGACCAATTTCCCCAGTCGAGTATAAATATTTTGCGACATGTAGTAAAATTAATTAGATAAGATCATTTTCCAACGATGAATTTCAGGTTGGTATTCATACTTATAATGAACAATCTTTGTTTCCATTACCATTCCAGTAATTTCGCCCATTCAGGTGTTTATTCCATATGAAAAGATTAACGGCAGTGTGATCCCGGACCCGCACCTTAAATTCATTCATGAAATCGGCAGGCATCTATATCCATATTCCTTTTTGCGCCGTAAAGTGCATCTATTGCGATTTTTATTCTATTACGGACCGTGAAAATTCCATTCCAAGGTTTATTAATGCAATTGTAAAGGAAATTGAAACCTGCACAGTGGATGTTTCTAACTGGAAATTAGAAACCATATTCATTGGCGGTGGTACCCCCAGCCTTTTAAATGGCAGGAACATAGAATCCATTCTCAACGCCCTTGAAAGAAAATACAAACTGGCACAAAAAAAGGAATGGACCATGGAAGCCAACCCCGGGGAGGCACCATTGGAGCGCTTAAAGGATTTCCGCAGCCTGGGCATCAACCGGTTATCCATGGGTGTGCAATCCCTTGAGCCTGACTTGCTGAAATTTCTCACACGCATCCATTCCGCAAACCAGGTATTTGAGACCTATGAGCATGCCCGCAATGCAGGATTCGAGAATATAAATTGCGACCTCATTTATTCCATGCCGGGACAATCCTGGGAAATTTGGGAACGGGATTTACTTCGAGTGCTTGATCTTAAGCCCGAACATATTTCCGCTTATACACTGACGTTAGAAAAAGGGACAGAACTTTACCAATTCGTAAAGAAAGAACAGGTAACCATGCCCGATGAGGATCAAACAGGGGAATGGTTTTTAAATACACATGGTATTCTCAATTCACATGGCTACTCTGCCTATGAGATCTCCAACTTTGCCAGGCCAGGAATGGAATGCCGGCATAATCTCCATTACTGGCGGATTCATCCCTATCTTGCCTTCGGACCGTCTGCTCACGGGTTCGATGGAAGCAATCGTTGGGGCAATGTCCGATCGCTGGATCAATATCTAACACAAATCGAATCGGGGAATACGCTGATTTCTATGAAAGAATCATTAACTCAAAAGAATCTTACTAACGAATTGATCGGCTTTGGTTTGAGAATGAATGAAGGGATTGATTTGGCTCAAATTCCGGAAAGGTATTTAAACCAATTCAATACAAATCTTGAATCGGCCCGGCAAAAATGGAGTGATGTTCTTATTTTACGTGATTCATCGGTTTCTCTTACAAAAAAAGGGATGGTTTACACCGATGCTGTGGGGGTGGATTTGATGTTATAAGTAATAAAGTTCCTTCCTGTTGATGCGTGAAAGCACAGACCTGAACACCCATCAACTGAATCACTACATTAATACGTAAAGTGCTTTATCTTCTCTCCCTCCCCACCAATGCGGGTCATAGCCTCAATTCCGATCTCGATATGCAGATCTACATATTTCCGGGTTACTTCCTTGTCTGACTCTTCTGTTTTCACCCCTTCCGGAACCATGGGTGTATCAGAAACCATTAATAATGCGCCACGATCAATCCCGTTTGCGAAACCAGTGATAAAGACTGTGGCTGTCTCCATATCGATGCCCATTGTACGTACACGTTTTAGATAGTTTTTGAATTCTTCATCGTGTTCCCATACCCGGCGATTCGTGGTATAAACCACGCCTGTGCGATATTCCAATTCTCTTTCAACCAATACCTGCGATACATGTTTATGCAGTTTAAATGAGGGCATGGCAGGAACTTCCTTTGGAAAATAATCATCACTGGTCCCTTCCCCGCGAATAGCAGCAGTGGGGAGTATAAAATGACCCAGCTCTGTTGTTTTTTTCAGGCCACCGCATTTCCCCAGGAATAAAACACCTTTTGGTTTAATGCAGGCTAACAGATCCATGATGGTGGCGGCATTGGCGCTGCCGATGCCAAAGTTGATGATGGAAAGCCCTTTCTCATTCGTTGCCGAGGTCATGGGACCGCCGACACCATTCACCGGCACATGAAATTTTTCTGAAAATTTTTCGACATAGTTCTGGAAATTGGTGAGCAGAATCCATTCGCCGTATTCACCAGGGCTGGTGCCTGTATAACGTTTCAGCCAGTCTCTTGTTATTTTTTCTTTATTATCCATATATCAAAATCAAAAGGTAGATAAAAGTGTGAAAATTAAACAATAAAGAGAGGGATTTAGCCGAATATATTATAACGAATAATATGAAAAATCGCGGCCAGGCCATCCCGCCAGGTTATTTTCTTGCCATCATCATAGGTGCGCCCATAATAGGAAATAGGCAGTTCATAAATGCGCAGTCCGGCCCTGGCTACTTTTGCCGTGAATTCCGGTTCGAAACCAAAGCGGTTTGATTTGAACTCGATACTTTCCAGTATTTCTCTGCGAAACATCTTATAGCAGGTTTCCATATCCGTCAGGTTCAGGTTGGAAAACATATTGGAAAGCAAGGTCAGCATTTTATTGCCTAAATAATGCCAGAAATACAGCACCCGGTGGGTGCCGCCGATAAAACGGCTGCCGTACACAACGTCCGCCTGCCCTTCGGCGATAGGTTTGATTAATGCAGTGTAATCTTGAGGGTTATATTCCAGGTCCGCGTCCTGGATCACGATTACATCGCCGGTGGCGTGCTGGAAACCTTTCCTTAGAGAATTGCCCTTGCCCTGATTTTTTTCATTTTGGAGAAAGGTCACTTTCAGATCCGATCTTTCGCTGCACAACCGGTCTGTAGCCTGTTTAATTTTCTCCGCGCTGTTATCCTTGGAGCAATCATCCACAATCACAATTTCAGTGACCAGATTCTGGGCAGACACCGCGGTAAGAATTTGATCGATGGTAGCTTCTTCATTATAGACCGGAATAACCACCGACAGGGAAGGTAAATGTTCAATTGCAGTCATTATTGATTAATCTTGTCCATTTATTTCTCATTATAATCTGGAAATTCACTGCCGGTCAGGACGGAGTCAACATCAATAAATATTTTTTTTTCAGCGCAGACGCACGTGTTTTTTCATCCAGGAATTTCTGGTTCAGCTTGCTAACCCGGAAATGATCAAAGGCTGCGATAAGCTCTGGTTTACGGTTTTGGTTTATCAGGGTATTGTATCCTTTATCGCCAGTGTAAATAAGAGCATTCCCCTTGCCTGTTTCCCGGTCTGGGAAATCTCCGTCAATGTAGATTATTTCCTGGTCTAAGTAATAATTAAAGGACCTGCTCTTGGCCCTTTTGGATTCCTGGTAAAGGTAGAGATTCATGGAATTGTAATTTTGCTCCTTAAGATAGGCTGCTGCCTGCGACGGCGCCTGATAGGTAAGCAGGGGTGCCATAAAAAAAAGATTCAAGCTGTAATTCGCTATCACTGCAGCGGCGGCAGAGGGGATGAAAAATTGGACCAGTTTATCCCGGGATGCAACATACATGTAGCTCATCCCAGCCAGGAGTAAAACCATAGGAACAATCAATAAATAATTATCCAGCGGAAAGGCATAGAATGATATGCTAAATACCAGGCCGACCAGGAATAATCCCAGTATCAACTGCATAACAAACAGCCGCGGGTAGAGTTTCCCATCCTGCAGCCAGCCTTCTATTTCCCTGGCCATGACAATTGCGGCAAAAGGCACGGCGCAGTAGATATAATGAGGCAGTTTGTAACTGGACAATGAAAGCATAACCAGGGGCAGTAAAAACCCGGCATAGGAAATTGCTTCCTGATCACGGGGAATCTTCTTTTCGCGGATCAGATCTTTCGTTCTTGCATAAAACGCCCGTATAAATAGAATCGTCCAGGGCAGGAAGGCATACAGGAATACATTAAATAAATAGAATGGACCTGTATCATTGCTCCAGCCGCTGGCTCCGGTGACGCGGCCGAAACTCTGGGTCCAGTAGAAAAACTTGAGCCCTGCTGCGCCAAACTGGGTATAAAGGCCGTAAGACATGGGCAGCAGACAGAGGGCAATAACCCCCAGGCCCCACAGGAGCTTGATGTCCAAAACCTGGAGCAGTTTGCGCTTCAGCAGCAGGTCAAACCCAAAGACAAGAACTGGTATAATCATGCCCAGGGGCCCCTTACCCATCATTGCAAATCCTACAGCGGCCGATCCGATCAGGAGACTGGACCACTCTCCACTTTTAAAATAGGCACTGATTTGCCAGACAGCTACCATCATGGGAGCAATCATGTACATATCTGTGCGCACATCGGCATTCATGATAAAAAAGGCTTCACAGGATGAAAGAATAAGTGCTGCTATCAGAGCGGTTTGCCGGGAATAGTACAGCCTTGCAAATTGAAACACAGCATAAATGGTCAATACAGAAAAAAGGACCGACGGCAGCCTGTAGACAAAATCAGAAACGCCAAAGATCTTAAAGAACAGAGCTGTAACCCAGAATATAAGCGGCGGTTTGTCCAGGTATGGCTGACCATTGTCTAGTAAATGCAGAAAATTTTCACCGCGCAGCAGTTCCCTGCTCATGGAGGCATACTGCATGGCATCGATCTCCATGATGGGGTTGAACATACCGGTGATGTATCCGCATACGGAAATGATGATTAAAATATGCATAGCGGAAAAATGCAAATTATAGATCAAGCGTCAAGGAAATGGGACAATGGTCGGAACCCATTACATCATCATGTATATCTCCATCCAGGCACAGATCCTGCATATCTTGGTTCACAAAGAAATAATCAATCCGCCAGCCCACGTTTCTTTCCCGGACTCCAAAACGATAGCTCCACCAGGAATATCTTTCGCCCTCATTGTGGAACAGGCGAAAGGTATCCACCCAGCCCTGGTCAACATAGGTGTCCAGCCGCTCCCGCTCAATGGGCATAAATCCGGATGTTTTGATATTTTCCCTGGGCCGGGCCAGGTCAATGGGGTGGTGGGCTGTGTTCCAGTCCCCGGTCACAATCACATTGTTCCCTGATTCCACCTGCTCATTGATGATGGGCAACAGGTCATCGTAAAAATCAAGTTTATACTGCAGCCGGTCGCTATCCTTCTGGCCATTAGGGAAATAGATATTATACAGTAAAAATCCCTCGTGTTCCGTGATCAAGACACGTCCTTCCCGATCATATTTTTCTATCCCCAGGCCTTCCTGGACAAAGAGTGGTTCCTGCCTGCAAAAAGTGGCCACACCGCTGTAGCCCCGGCGCTCCCCCGAGTGCCAGTAGGCCTTATAGCCGTGATCCTCCAGTATTTCTGGCCCCAACTGGTCCGTGTGGGCCTTGGTTTCCTGGATGCAGCAGATATCGGGCTGCTCATGTTCCAGCCAGTCCAGGAAACCCTTTTTCACTGCTGCACGGACCCCGTTTACATTCCAGGAGATTAATCTCATTTTTTTTATTGATTTAAATAATAATTTAGAAATTACAGATATTCAGGGCAGGATCGGAATATAGGTCCGGTAAATCCCGATTGCGCCAAAGACACCAATGCCGCCCTCTATACCATAATTACGGCCGGATCCTCCCTGCCCAATAAAGAGATTGCTGAATTCCTGATCTTCCTGAGAATATTTGATAAAAAAGTCATAATAATTCTGATCCATACTCATCAGCTGCAGTGCCAGCCAATCTTCTTCCCAATCTTGCTCATCAAAATTTTGTTCACAGATTTCTCGGTGATAGGTCCAACTCGCTTCTCCGGGGTCTATTAACTTTTCCTGGGTTAATCCGCAACTGCCTCGATCAATATTATAGTAGCCATAATAGGAATATAAGTACTTAATAAGACTCAAGTAATTATCAACATTTATCAACTGATTATGATTTCCCAGCGGTTCCCAATTAATCTCCAGGTCTTGATTTACTTGAAAAGTATCAGGCAGCAGTTCTTCATGGATCAGGGGATGCGGTGGAATGATGGTTTGGCCCGTGGCATTCAGGCCTGATGGTGTGGTTACGGACAAGGTATAGGTTTCTCCAGGCTGCGGATTTAAGTCATTGCCATTATAGAAATAAGCGCCCAGCGATACGGTATCATCATCTTCCATATCGATATTGCGGTAATCAAACAGGTATTCTTTATCACCCAGGTAGACAATCACCTCCGCATTGCGGACCACAAACCGGGAAGCATAATAAATGTCTATTACACCATCAACCGTATCACGAACCAATGTATCCTGGGCTTCTTCCAGATCCAGAGAACGGTGTACCTGCACAAAGCTGGTCACCAGAGAATCTGGTGATATAATACCTAAAATATTTAGTAACGGATCATGATCGGAAGTCACATCTTCCCATTCCATCTCCGGAGGTACAATTGAACAGGATGAAAAGAATAGAAAGAAAATGATTGGGTAAATATATCGCATTAGAATTCTATTCGAAAACCCATGGTAAAGAAAAAGGGGAACATGGGCACCTCTGCCCGCTCCAAACCAAGGGTTTCTCCAGTTAACCTATTTGTTTTATTACGATACTGGTGGGTCAGAGGATTGATATGATTGGTCACATTTACCAGCTGGAAAAAGCGCTGGTAAGGCAAACCATAAAATGTTTTATTCTGTTTCAAACCAATATCCAATCTAAAATATGGAGAAAGTCTTGCGGAATTCTTATCTTCTACAAGAAATCCTGGATTGTAGGTCCAGTAATGGCCAAAGGCTCCATGCTGTGCATACCATTGGTCATATCTTCCCACCGGTGGTGTAAAGGGTTGTCCACTGGCAGCCTGCAGAGACGTACTAAAATGTAGCCCATCCAGTATTTCCAAGTCTCCCACCATGTTTAGAGTATGGGTCCGATCGTATTTGGGCTGATACCAGCCATGTTTTATTATATGACGGTTGGTTTCCGCGTAGGTATAGCCTACCCAGCCCCGGATCCTGCCTGCCGTCTTTTTTACCAGTAATTCCAAGCCATAAGCGTAAGCCCGTGTATCGTAAAACTCATTGAAAGGCGTAAACTGTAACTGATCCTCATCTTCTGTAAACAGTTCACCCTGCTTCAAAGTGATCAGGTTCTCAAAATGCTTGTAATAAGTTTCGGCCCGGAACAGCCAGTTATCCCCAGACAAATATTCCAGGCCCAAGATAGTATGATCTGCCCAGGTGGCCAGCCGGTCTTCCGGCAGGCCCATCCAGAAATCTACAATCTGCCAGCTCTCATCTTCCAGGTTCACAATGGTCAGGAACTGATGAAACCGGCCCAGAGATAGCTTTAGAGACAGATCCTGACGCAGGATATATTTCAGGCCAAACCGGGGGTCAATGTAGATATTATCATGTAGCGCATAGTCTGAGATCCTGGCTCCTAATTGAAGTGCAAGCCGCGGTGTCAGGTTCCATTTATCCTGAAGGAACACGGACATCTCACGGGTTGTATCCATCATTTCCAGAGGTTTCAGGTAAACGGTTGTATCCAAGGTCGAATATTCAAATTCCATGCCCAGGTTGTATTTGACCTGTTTGATTTGCAGACCTCCCATTATTTGATGATTTTCCAACCCGTGCCAGGACAGTTCTAATTCGACGGTATTATCGTTCAAAACATCATAGAAATCAAAGGAAAATTTATCCTTGTAGGAACCTGTTTCTGATCCTGAAGCCCAGTTACCTTCACTGGAAAAACCTAAGTCAAAATTAAAACGGTACCGGCTGTTAGCCACAAAGGTTTTCGCCACAAGCTGGGGACTAAGCAGCCAGCGCCAGGTTAGACTGTTGGTCTGGTTGCCCCAAGGCCAGTCAATACTAAAGGTCTCTTTTGTACTTTCCCCATAATCATTGATAATATCATAGTCTTCATAAGTATCCGAGAAACTGAACTCCAATACATCATCACCATAAAACCGGCTGTAGGTAAGGCGGTGGTCATTGTTCAAGTCCAGATTGACTTTGGCCTGGTAATCATAAAAATAATAAGGAAACTCGAAGGTTTCTTTCGGTACAAAAAGTCGAAAAAACTGGTCAAAATAGGTTCGTCTTCCAGCCAGCATCCAGGAACCTTTCATACCTTTAAACTTTGGCAACGGCCCTTCCAGCAGCCCTTTGCTGGAAATAATGGAAATGTTAGCATTGCCCTGAAATTTCTCTGTATTCCCTTCCCGGTTGACTACATTCAGGATTGCACCCATGCGGCCTCCGTAGCGGGCTGGAAAACCTCCGGCATGAAAATCTGCTTCCTTGATGGCATCGGTATTAAAGGTAGAAAAAATTCCACCAAGGTGGTAAGGATTATATACCGTAATACCATCGAGCATGATCAGGTTCTGATCCGGAGTACTGCCCCGCACGTAAAGAGCACTGGAAAAATCATTCAGGGTCTGGACCCCAGGAAGCATTTGCACAGTTCGAAAAAGATCGGGCTCAATAAAGGCCGGTGCAGTTTCAATGGTACGAAGATCAAGAGTAATACGGCTGGGTTCAACCATCTGACGCATTTTCTGAGCTTCACCAAACACATCCACCGTCTGGCCTTCGATAACGGTCCGCTGCAGCCGGAACTCAAGACGTATATTTTGTCCGGAAATAATTTCGACCTCTTCAATCACCATCTCATATCCAATAATAGAAACAGCAATCTCATACTTCCCTGCCGGTACATTGCTAATTACAAAATATCCATCCATAGCAGATGCTGCACCCATGCCGGTCTCTTTAATGAAAACATTGGCATATCCCAAAGGTTCACCATTGGAATCATCGCGTACAAAACCATTGATATTGGATGTGACCTGGGCCTGCAAAGAACAGGCCAAGACAATTAAACTGTATCTTAATAATTTCATTTATTTTCTAGAGAGGAGGAGAACTTACTTTGAGTTATTGATCACACGATTATGAGTAATCATCTCCACAATATTAACTACTTCCTACTATCTCTACCTATATAATCTGTATTAGTCTTAATATCATCTAACAATTCAATAACTTTTTCCATTTGTCTATCTTGATCTTTGTGTAATCGAATATGATTATAACTATACTTATCATATATTTTACCTTCATCCTCAAAAAACATACTTTTAATGATTATGAATACCATTAATAAAGTAAATACTGTAGCACAACCTGCAATAGTTGTCCATATTTTTTTCATATAAGAATCCAATTCTTTCCCTCCATTTGATTGAAAGTACATCATCATTCCAACTAGAACCAATCCTGGCACTATAAGTATGATTAATTTCATTCTAATCTCATTTTCATAATTATAATCTAATTATCTTATCTACAAATATAAGTTCCTTGGAATCTAAGCGATACTCCACCCATCGAGTTATGAGCATCTTTGGTATTCTTCTATTTGAACAGCCAGAGTTAATTGGATACTATTAACCACTAGTAAAACCAATAACAGTCCATTAATATTTTATTCCATAATAAAATGATTTATATTTTTTAACATAATTTTACCTATCCTTTCAGATAGAGACTTACTAAAAATACCATGAATCTAATTTCATCTATCCTGGATGTCATAAAAGACTTACCGGTTAATCATATCATTTATACAGTAAGTGCCATTTTTATTGTTCTGTTGTTGTTGATATATGCTGATTTAAACGAAAAATCAGAATTGAATAAAGTCGATAGATATCTCGCAGTATCCCCACTGGTTATTGAAGCAATTTTTCAAATAGCAACTATCTGGAATCACCAATGGCATATTACTAAATCACTGCCGTTAGAATTTTCTTATATCACGAGTCTCAGTATATGCCTCTATGCAATTAACCGTTTTGATAAACTGGACACATGGATATTTTTTGCTGGACTGTGGTGTGCTGCCGCTGCTTTTTTAAACACGAACCTGACTGGCCATGAAGTATGGTATGTAAGTTTAAGATACTATAGTCACCACGCTCTATTACTCTATTTTGGCATTCGCTGCCTCCGCAGGGGCTACAGGCCCGGTTTTAACGATTATTTAACTGCAGTCCGCAATACTGCATTAATCTTTGTTGTAATTGTTGCGGTGAATTATTTGTTGGACTCAAATTATATGTTCACAAAGTATCGACCTGAGGGTGCCAATTTCTCTAGGTTAATGCCCGCTTGGCCATTTTACCTCCTGTTTATTATATCGATCGGATTTTTTAGTTATACGGTTTTATACCTTCTTGCAAAACCAAAAAATAATAACTAAACATTAAGAAAGTTTTTCGTGATCACTGCCAAGTCTTATTTGCTCAATTCACTGGTTACTGCACTCTTGCTAACCATATTCGCTGAGCCCGCTTTAGCCAATGAATATGATACTACTGATAGTTCACTCATAATTAAAGAGCAGGCACGTAGTTTGCTCAATCAAATGTCTCTTGATGAAAAAATTAGTCTCCTGTCCGGCAGGGGTATGTATGATACCCAAAATATCAGCAGACTGAATATTCCGAGCTTACAGTTGTGGGATGGCCCTAATGGCATTCGCAGCAATAAGAATCAGCCTACAACGGCCTTTCCAGTAGGCGTAGCCATGGGGGCCACTTGGAACCGATCACTGATTAGAGAACTTGGGAGAGCACTTGGCCGGGAATGCAGGGCCTCGGGAGTGGAGGTACTCCTGGGTCCTACAGTTAACATTATCCGCACGCCTCTTGGCGGGCGCAATTTTGAAACCTTTTCAGAAGATCCTCACCTAACCGGGGAAATCGGCGTAGCATACGTCAAGGGACTACAGAGTCAGCACGTGGGCTGCAGCGTGAAACATTATATTGCCAATAACCAGGAAAAGAACCGTAACAGCATCAGTGCTGAGGTTTCGGAAAGGGCTTTAAGGGAAATTTATCTTCCCGGCTATAAAAAAATCGTTCAAGAAGCTGACCCTATGAGCATTATGGCTGCTTATAACCAAATCAATGGGGTATTTGCATCTGAACATACATATTTGATTGATGAAATACTGCGGGGGGTGTGCGGCTTCGAAGGTGTAGTTCTCTCCGATTGGGGTGCGGTAAAAAGTACAATACCTTCCCTGACAGCAGGACTGGATCTTGAAATGCCTGGTCCGGGAAACTTTTATGAAAAACCTCTGCGTAAAGCCCTCAAAACCGGTGAAGTCAGCGAAGAGTTGGTAAACAACAGCACTCTAAGAATGCTGGAATTGATTCTTAAAACCAGTACTCTTAATGAGAACATCAATGATACCACTTATACCCTCAGCAATGAAATGAAAAAAAACCGGGCACTGGCTAGAAGGGTCGCCGAAGAATCAATTGTGCTGTTAAAAAATGAAGGTGGTTTACTTCCTATCAATCCTGACAGTGTAATAACCATAGCTGTTGTGGGACCAAACGCTGATAGAGGGATTGGTCAGGGTGGTGGAAGCGCGCGAGTTATTTCTCAGAATAACATTACTCCTTTGGATGGAATAAGAAGTATCAGCACCAAACACAGTATAGCTGTTATTGCACACAAGGGTGTTGAAAATCATCCCACAGTTCCTGTAATTGAAACAGCTCTTATTCTGCCTACAGAAGGTTCCTTGGAATCGGGATTGAAGGGAGAATATTTTAAGTCGCCCGACTTTTCAGGCTCGCCCTACAAGACTGTGACGGACAAAGTGCTCCGGATATTTGGTCTTATTGAAGGAGTTGATTCTTTTGCTTCCATCAAATGGACTGGCATTTTTATGGCGCCGCAGACAGGAGAATATAAGTTCAGCGCCAACGCAGGCTTAGGAAAAGCAAAAATTTTCCTGGATCATAAACAAATTCGATTTACAGAAAAGAGTCCGCCCCTCTTCGGGGGCAGAATCCCCGGCGCAGAAATTGGAACTATATTTTTAGCCGAGGGCAATCATCCCATCAGGATTGAGTATTCGGCCAGAATGAATTTTTTCATGCGACTGTTGCTAAAACTGTTAATGCCGGGAATGTCGGATATTCTTGAAAATTTCAGATTATTAGAGATTGGGTGCCGAGTGCCGGAACCGGACATGAACGCTGCCATCGAAGCAGCTAAAAACGCGGACCTGGCAATCATTATTGCAGGGACACCTGATAATTATGAAACAGAGGGTGATGACAGACCCTCTATGAAACTTCCTGGAATACAGGATGAATTCATCAAATCGATTCTGGATATAAACGAAAATAGCGTGGTTGTCATCAATAGCGGCTCTCCCGTAGAGATGCCATGGGCTGATAAAAGTCGGGCTATTGTTCAGCTGTGGCTGCCTGGACAAGAAGGCGGAATTGCCTTAGCCAATGTCCTGTTTGGTACGGTGAACCCTTCCGGAAAAATGCCCATAACCTTCCCAAAAAATCTTGCCGACAACCCTTCTTTCAATAATTACCCGGGGGATAAAGCGGTTAAATATGAAGAAGGTATCTATGTCGGCTACAGGCACTATGAATCCAATCGAATAGAAACACTGTTCCCTTTCGGTCACGGTCTTTCCTACACGCGCTTTGATTTTGACTCTCTTGCATCCCCTGATTCAGTGAAGATAGGGGATGAATTTCAGGCATCCCTAACCATAACAAATGTGGGTGATGTTTCGGGAAGCGAGGTTGTACAACTTTATATAAGAGATGTAGAAGCTTCTGTTGATCGTCCTCTTAAAGAACTAAAGGGATTCAACAAGATTCACTTAGATGCGGGCGAATCAAAGCTTGTTTCATTCGCTATTAATGAACTGGATTTGGCGTTTTTTGATCCTGGCCAGGAAAAGTGGGTTACTGAACCTGGAGAGTTTGAGCTGCAGATTGGAAATTCATCAAAAGAAATAAAAATTCAAAAGACCATCTATCTTATCGAATAGCTAAATCATTCTACATCACTCTCACAAACAAAAAGCTCCGTCATTGGGCAACTATCCACCCATCGGGTTATGAGCCTCACGCAGCTTCTTCTATTTTAAATTGGCTGGAGGGCGAATAGGCGTCGAATTATCCTGCAAACAAAAAACCCCGCTGGGCGAGGCTTGATTGTTACATCTTATGTAGGTGGGTTAGTATTCTTTGACTTTTTTTACTGAACCATCTTCGGTGTAGTAAGTCCATAATCCATCTTTCCATCCGTCTTTGTAAAAACCTTCCATCTCTCTCTGGCCATTTTCATACCAATAAGTCCATAATCCGTTTTTGTTCTCATCCTTATAATTCCCCTTTTCCAACTTCTGTCCATTCATATACCACTTAATCCATAACCCATCTCCATCTCCATC
>ERZ651768.455-NODE-455-length-30944-cov-3.964266_pt1 | contig 30944 bp, 29 predicted proteins | sample MGYA00514754_ERZ651768 | MGnify/ENA metagenome assembly ERZ651768
AGAGATAGATCTATAAAAATCATTGATGGACTAGATGAGTTTATCAATATTGAAGCCTGTGATATTGCAATATCCGTTCAGTATCATGATATTCTACAAAAAGAGCATATTGAAAAAGCGAAAGAGATCATTGTAAATCTTCATATTGCACCCTTACCAGAGTATCGAGGATGTAACCAGTGTTCATACGCGATAATCAATAATGATAAGGAATTCGGAACAACAATACACAGATTGGAAGAGGGCATAGATTCGGGTGCAATAATGTTCGAAAAAAGATTCCCTATTCAAGATGGTTGTTGGGTGGAAGATCTATTCCAGATAGCATGTGATAATTCTTTATCACTGTTTCAAGAATCTTTGCCACAAATTATTTCTGGTGATTTTGAACTTATACCCCAAGCTTCATTATTACCTGAAAGAAAGACATCTATTCATTATAGAAATGAGATCAATGATCTTAAAAATATTGATTTATCTTGGAGCAAAGAAAAAATTGAAAGACATATAAGGGCAACTTATATGCCTGGGTTTGAGCCTCCTTATACTATCATTAATAACCGGAAAATATATTTTGGCAGAGAAAATTAAAATAGAACATATCCCTTTCGTAGACCTCAAAGCTCAGTATCACTCCATAAAAACCGAGATAGACACTGCAATTAACAACGTGATAAATGAATCAGCTTTTATTAAGGGTAAGTATGTCCAGCGATTTGAAAAAGAATATGCTGAAGCCTATGGTTCAAAACATTCTATCAGCTGTGCGAATGGTACCGATGCTATTTATATAACTTTAAAATGCTTAGGTATTGGGCCTGGAGATGAAGTGATTACTGTAGCAAACACATGGATCTCAACGGCTGAAACCATTTCACAAACTGGAGCCCGTGTTGTTTTTGTTGATATTCATCCTGATTATTACACGATTGATGCCGCAAAGATAGAAGAGAAAATCACTCCTAAGACAAAAGCAATTATTCCAGTTCACTTGTTTGGACAACCTGCCAATATGGAGATGATTTCAGGTATTTGTCGTAAATATGATCTCTTTTTGATCGAAGATTGTGCGCAAGCGCATTTTGCAGAATGGAAAGGAAAAAGAGTAGGGAAATTTGGAATCGCAGGTACTTTCAGTTTTTTTCCTGGAAAAAATCTTGGTGCGTATGGTGATGCTGGAGCAATAATCACTGATGACGATATTTTTGCTGATGAGGCGCGGAAATTTTCCAATCATGGTGCATTGAAGAAACATTATCATGATTTTGAAGGCATTAATAGTAGATTGGATGGTTTACAAGCGGCCATTTTATCGGTCAAGCTTCCCCATATCCATGATTGGAGCCAAAGAAGGATTGATATTGGTTTACACTATAATCAATTACTTAATGGGATAGAAAATATTAAAACACCCAAAATCCAAAAAAATGTGAAACATGTTTTCCATTTATATGTAGTGAGAGTTGAAAAAAGAGACCAGTTAAGGAAATTCCTGGATAATAAGGGTATATCAAGTGGCATACATTACCCGACCCCTCTACCTTATTTAAAGGCATATGAATATTTAAAACATGACCCAGCTGATTTTCCAATTGCGTATGGTTATAAGGAAAAAATTTTATCCTTGCCGATCTACCCTGAACTGAGATTTTCGGAAGTTGAATATATAACATCCATGATTAAGGAATTTTTTAATTAAGAAATTTTCTTTAACCAATTTTTTAAAATAGGTAATTAGTGGATAACGGAAAAATAAGTATTGCCGTTGTTACAGATAGATTTTTCACATCTAATCATGCAAGCGTTATTCGAATTAGATCGATTGTTAATGCTATTAATAACACAAATAAATTTGAGATAAAAATTTATTCTACTAAACAAGGCTATAAAAAAGAGATCTATCCTTCAAGTATAACTTTTTCTCCTCCACCATCAAATAAAAACAGCCTGGTTTTGAGGCTATTAACCGAGATCATGTTAGGGATCGAGCTTTTCATTCGTTTAGCTTTTAATAAACATGATTTGATCTTCACCACCAGCCCACCCTATTTAATGACGCTATTTTGTATCGCAATAGCTAAAATAAAACGGGTTCCATATATTGTTGATATAAGAGACTTATATCCTGATGTCTACTTTTCAGCCGGTATACTGTCAGAAGAGAATATTTTTGGTGTGTTCCTCCGTAATCTTGAAATAAAACTTTATAGTAAAGCATTTATAGTTACGACCGTGACCAAGAGTTATGTTGATCATATCAAAAATAGTACTAAAATAGAAAATAATGTATTGCTACTAAGAAACGGATACTCGAAAAATGTAATTCAGGAAGTTGAACATAAATATAATACTTTCACTTTGATCTATCATGGTAACCTGGGAAAGTTTCAAGATGTTGAATTGTTATTAAGATTAGCCGAAAGGCTTTCAAGATTTGATTCAGATATTGAAATATTGATTATTGGTTCAGGAAGCAAAGATCATCTAATTCGTTCTTCTTATTTAGAGAATATCAAGTATTATGGTCAATTAGAAATGGAAGATGTATATAGTATGATTCCTAAAGCTCATTTAGGCCTTTCTTTTCGAACAGATGATAAGGTAAGCCGGGGTGCCTTTCCTGTAAAAATTTATGAGTATATCGCCTTTGGTATTCCAATCATTGTCACTCCTATTAGCGAAGCGGGAAAATTTGTAGAAAAAAATATTATTGGTTGTCAATATTCTCATGAACAAATAGATGATATTGTTTCTACTATTATTGATTTGAAGGAAAATATCAATAATCTCCAAAGATTATCTGAGAATACCCATGCAATAAAATATAAATTCTCAAGAGAAAAGATCGCTGAAGATTTTGTAAAAATATTAGAACAAAGACTAAAGCTTTAATTTTTAGGAATGATGATTAATATGCAGATCTTTAATAGAATAACGGTACCCCTGTTTATAGTTTTTTTGTTATTCTTCTATTCTTGTGAAGATTTAAGGCTTCATACAGAAATGAACTTTACATTAACTCCTTCTGATAGTTTACAATTATTAAAGATAAATGGATCAACCGAGATAGAATTAAATCCGAATAATTTTGATGGCTCAAATATAACTGTTACTTGGTCCGCAAACACTGGAATGATCGTTGGTCATGGATTAACTGCAATATATACAGCTCCATCGGAACCTTGCACTGCAATTGTACAAACTCTTTTAACGGATGAATACGATTCGACAATTATGGATTCATTAGTAATTATTGTTTATAAACAGTTGATAATCCTGAAAGCTGATGATCTTATTTATAGTTCAGGATATATTATTCCATTGGGTTTTCAAAGATTTATAGATTATGTCGAACAAAAAAAAATAATGGCAAGTATTGGAATCATTGGTAATTCATTAGAAATAGATAATGATGACTATTTTACAATCTTGAGAGATATTATCAATGATGGTTCAATTGAGTTTTGGAACCATGGTTTTGATCATAAACTAAATGGCGTAAATCAAAACGGTGAAACATATCATGAATTTTGGAATACTTCTTATGAGTATCAAAAAGAACATCTTGAAAAAACTCAAGATTTAGCCCGTGAAAAACTTGGTATAAGCCTTCGTGCTTTCGGTGCTCCGGGTAATAATCACGATTCAGTAACGTTAGATGTGATCAATGGAAATGATGAAATCAAAATTTGGTTTTACGGTAATCCAGAATCAAACAAACTTATTTTAGAGAGGCATTATAATATAGAATTTCCAACCTCATTTCCAGATTATGAAGAATTTGTAAATAATTATCCTATTAATGAAGAATACTTAGCTTTGCAGATTCATCCGAATGTTTGGGATGATGAAAGATTTGATCAGTTCAATTTAATTGTTGATTATTTAATTCAACAAAGGGTCGCTTTTGTTACCCCATATCAATTTTACCGTTTGGTCCAGCGTTAGAGATATATTTTAGAAATTTTTCAATAAATTCTCAAGTTCAAGGAGCATTAAAAAGCACCCCAACTGCTATTTTTTACCTTACCTATTATCATTGATATTGGTATTTATGGCACAATCATTTATTCCATTATTTAATATATATTAGTTTTCCTGAATTTGAAAATTCATCTGTAAAAAGATTAATAAAATAAATACCAGAAGGATGATAATTATTTTTCCATTTGAACATATTCGTTCCACTTGGTTTAAAACCCTCATAATAGGTTTCAATTCTTTGACCAATTAAATTGTATATATTTATCTTAAGGAAGCTACGAATTGGTAAGAAATATTGTATATTAACTTCATTGTTAAATGGATTAGGAAAAATAGAATAAATGGTGATTCTATCCTTTTGAATATTTTCTAATTTAATATTATAACGTTTAACATTCTCAATGGCTAAAGATGGATAGACAAGAATACTATAATTTTTATCAACATCATGATGATCAATATTGATTTCTACTATGTTTGATGAATTTTTTTCTACAAATATGGAGCCTAATGCAACTATCCCATTCCTATTATAAACTTCAATAAAAAACTCATCGGATATCCACCCAAGATTTGACACAGTTAATTCTATATTATTATTAATGGATCTTAATATTGGATTTATATAATTCTTGAAGAAGACATTGAACTCGAGAGGATAAAGACTGGGAATACGTTCATTACGGATAATATTCAGTAATACATCATCATGTTTCAATTCAAGATTCCATACCAGTTCCTTATCAGCCGAAACTTCGAGAAGTTGTCCCTCATATCCTGTCGAAATCATCGTATTACCGTTTTCCATTCGTTCACACTCTCCTCTCACATGCGAGAACAAATTCTCTGGTAATAGGTATTCCCATTCTGACCTAAATTCATTTGAAAGCGAATCGAAACTAAACTCAATACATTTAGAATTTCTTGGTTCGAGATACGAGTGATTATCAAAAAAAAGTATATGTCCATTTTCAAGTAGTCTTAAGCTATGTTGTCCAGAAAAATCAAAATCCATGCTAACATTTATTGAATCATTCATCAATTCTGCTTGACCAATCTGCCAGTTTATTTCCTGAGTATCGTAATCTATATTTATAATTCTTGAAATATTCCGTAATGAGATATAAACGGAATTTGTATTTTGATCGAACAATACTGAATTGGCATGGGTCCAATCAACAACAATAGGGTTTACACCATTACAAAACATTGGATTATAATCTGTATGATCTAAATGATCCAATGTGCTCCATTCCCAAATAATTGATCCGGATGAATCATATTCAAGAAATTTATCCCCTTCCCAGAAAACATACTCGTTTACAGGGTTCTCACAATGGTTAATCTCGTACACAGCATCATTTCTCATTCCCCAATAAGTATTTTTCGATGATTTTATGAATTCATGATGATGTCCATTTACAATTGATTGAAATAAAATTTGACCATCGAGATCTATCTCGTATCCATAGCCTGATGGTGAAGGTATTTCAGAATTTCCGATAATATTTCCATTTGGTAATAATCCAAATGCATAAAATGAACCATCCTCAAAATTCTCTAAATCAAAGAACCATACTGGCTCACCATATCTATCAACAACTATTGTTGAAAAAATCTCATTCAATGCAATTATATTTAATCCACTCGAATATTTTGATTCGTCTATCAACTTGAGTTGATTTTGATTTGGATAATAGTTTGGTAAATGGTTTATAGTGAAATATTGCGACTCAAAACAATCGTTGCCATAAATACTTTCATAACAAACATACCACTCATACGTATTCCCCCAATCAAGATATTCTTCGAGAACAAATGCATTTATTGAAGTGTTAATATTCCATTCGCTACTGTCAATTGTATTCGAGACATTCAGAGTGTATGATATATCACTGTTAATTTGAGGCCATCTAAAAATTACATGAATATAATTTAACGTATCGTTTTGCGCAGGAGAGAAATCATTTGCAAATGCAAACCGCACTCCTACTGAGATAATTATTACCGTGACAATTTTATATAGTTTAAATATCAAACAAATACTACTCAGTAATTATAAGATCTACTCTATTTGATTATATAGTAAAATCGTGAATTCAAAGAGATATTATTTACTTGTGTAGTTTACCAATTAAATATCAATCCAAGATCATAAAATACTGTTTGATTCATATCATTATGTACTAATACTTGGATTTTAAGCATATCTGTAAGCAGAATGCCTGATTTAACGTAGAGCCTGAATGATTCTTCAATTGGTTCTAATAATAATGGTGTACTTAGGTCAAGTGACCTATCACGTTTATCATAGTTATCACTCACATCGGAGCCAAAACCAGTACCTTTTTCTATTCTTGCGAGAGATGCTTCCAACTCGATTCTGTCTGTAGGAAACCAAAAAGTCTCCAATCTTAAAACTCTGCTGCTGGGTCCATATGGAAAACCTATTAGCTGCCCTGCATGGGAAAATGGAAAATCTGAATGTGTGTAGACCCAAGGTCTGCACTGGGTATACTCTAAACGAATATCTGGCAACCTTATATTCTTTGGTGCATAGAATGATCCAATCTGGTATACAAACTTGTTTCCCCACCAATCTTTGAACAGGTCCAGCCAAGATAGTTCATCCCACAATAATGTGTGATAAAAGATAAATCCAGGTCTAAGACGCCACGCCATGTCTGTTGCCATAATAATATTGTCTAGGTCACCAAGGTTATGTTCCTGTGCCCAGTAAAGGGAAACAGGATTGATATATCCAATTTCTGGGGGACGATCACCATATAAGGCCATTTCCGTAAAAGATACTGTCATATTAGACGACATGTCCCATTCCAAACGATGCGCAGCGACATATTTCTCTTTTTTTATATTCGATTGATGGGTACTGTCTATTGAACTATATAGTAATGAACCATGTAATGCCTGAAGACGAAAACTGCCTAAAGTTTTATATAGAGCAACCCGACTAAATGGAACCGCTGCAGAAGCTATGATCGGTGATTGTGCTGTTGACCATCCCCAAGAATATGGAGTTCTAGCAATTTCTATATCAAACAGTTGATTTTTAATGTAAAAAGATGCTTCAGATGTATACCAGATACTCATATTGATATCAGGGAAAAATTTTGTCCATTCATTCTGGTAATCTTGTGCAAAAGCAGGATTTTCGCCTGTTATACGGTGCATGATGAATCTGGAATATGCATACACTTTATCATAGAGTATACCTTGCACTGACAATTGGTCCTTAAAGTATTTTTTTTCTGAATCTTTTCCACTTAAGGATCCATGTTCTATCCAATCTGCCCAGAATGTTAGCGTGTCCTGTGCGACAGATAGAAAATGAGATGCAGGTTCATTTGAATCGAATTTAAAAAACGATTTACTAATACCACTTAAGGCATGTTTTTGGAAGGGATGGATTAAACCAGATTGTTTTATTGGTAGCCCCAGATCTCGTAATAATCGATTTGACAAAGATGTATTTATATTAGACAAACTTATAGCAGTATGAATAGTTGATATCGGGGATTTTGATAGTATAGAGAGGGGGACATTACCCAAAGCTGCCTGCCTTCTAAGATATACATGAGCAGGATGATTAGGTTCTAAAGGTAAACCTGTCCATCCAAACAAGAATGTTAATGTAAGAATGTTGATAAATATATTTTTCCAATGGTTCATAAATATTGCATTTCCACTCTTGAGAAGGTAAGTTTTTACTCCAATTTAAGGATTCCTATTGAAATAAAGTGCTAACAGTTTGTCAGTAATAGATTCAAAGAATAGCTGAGTTTTCCTGGCAAATCTGGAAGCGCTTCTCACCTGTTAGTGATTTAGCGTTTTTCGGACTCGTTTTTTAAACTGATTCGAACTATGTCGCTAATTAATCAATTAATTATTCGTGTACCGAAGTGGGCCGTCTCATGGGTACTGTTTACCATGGACTGTACTGTTGGTTTTTTAGCTATCAAGTCGGTTTTCACCGCTGTTATAGATTCTTTTCAACAACCATTTTGGCTTTTATTCGGTATTACCCATTGTATGTGGGGCCTAATATTCTGGTTCTCCAATCTATATAGGGGTGACCCCCTGGTCTCAAGATTTGGCGAGACTGAAAATTTGGTTCGCATAACACTGATTCCTATGATTACTGGAATATTTTTTCTTGGTATTGATATCGATATGGCTCCAATAACAGCGACATTGATCATTCGATACTGGGTAGTCTTTACTGCTTTTACAATTGGGAATAGATGGATAGTACGCACTTTGCAAAAATATTTATTGCGAAAAGGTTTCGGTCAGCATCGTGCATTGATAATAGGGACTGGTCATCGGGCGAAGTATGCTGCCAACAACTTAGTTGCGCATAAACAAATGCTTTTTACTGTAACCGGTTTTATTGAAACAGGAGATGAACCAGAAACGCAGGGCAGCCTGCCAAAACCAATTTTGGGTAAGGAAAAGGACCTTAGAGATATTATTGAAAAGAACCCTGTATCGGACATAGTTATTGCCTTGGATAATATGGAACATGATCGGGTCATGGATTTAGTATCCATCATAAATGGTACACCGGTCAGTGTAAAGATTGTACCGGATCTTTACGAAGTAATTAGTGGTTTGGCTAGGACGGAACAAATTACTGGACTACCATTAATTGATATTGATTTTAAAGAAGGATATTGGGCCGGTTCTGGGATGAAAAGAGTATTTGATTTAATAATAAGCTTACCAATATGTATTATACTTTTGCCGGTATGGATAATAATTGCTGTTGCTGTTAAGATAAATTCAAAGGGTCCTGTGTTCTATAACCAGGAAAGATTAGGGCTTAACAGTGAACCTTTCATGATACATAAGTTTCGATCGATGGTTCAAGGTGCTGAGGATAAAAGCGGCCCCATTTGGGCATCGGATGGAGACCATAGAATCACTTCAATGGGGAGATTCCTCAGGAGATTCAGACTGGATGAAATCCCCCAGTTGATTAACGTACTGAAAGGTGAGATGAGCCTGATTGGTCCTAGACCTGAGAGACCCTTTTTTGTGGAAAGGTTGAGGGAAGAGTACCCTTTATATGACCGTAGATTTAGGATGCGTCCAGGTATTACCGGATGGTCCCAGATCAAGCATCCATCCGATAGAGACGTTGAAGATGTTCGTCAAAAATTGAAGTATGATTTTTATTATATCGAAAATGTAAGTTTTAACCTGGATATGAAAATTCTTCTCAATACTATTGCAGTTGTTCTATCTGGAAAAGGTCGTTAGAAAAAATAGTGAAATATTCGAGTCATGGAATATTTTGATATACTTTATACCATTCTATAAAATTTTTTATTCCGGTCTCAATATTAGTTTGAGGGCTATAACTAATGATCGATTCCAACTTTTTATTATTAGAATTTGTTTTTTTAACGTCACCTAGCTGAAGCGGTAAATATTCGATATTTGCTTCCAAACCTAAATTATTCTCAATGATTTTTATGAAGTGCATAAGTTTTACCGGCTTTGCCCCACCAATGTTAAAGATTTCATTTTTCTCAAATTTTGTTGACCTTTTTTCTGTCATTTTTATTAACCGATACATGGCTTCAATAATATCTTCAATATATGTGAAGCTGCGGGTATGTTCTCCCCGGTTGAATACTTGAATCGGTTCTCCATTTAAAATAGATTTTGTAAATAAGTATAAAGCCATGTCTGGCCTACCCCAGGGTCCATAAACTGTAAAGAAGCGAAGACCTATCATTTGAATGCCGAACAAACTTGAGTAGGAGTGCGCCATGGCCTCGTTTGCGATCTTGGACGCACCATATAAATTTGCCGGTTGTTTCACTTGGTCGTTTTCAGAAAAAGGTAGTTTGGTATTGTCTCCATAGACGGAACTGGATGACGCATAAATCATTTTACCAATATTATTGCACCGGCAACCTTCGAGAATATTGAGAAATCCAGTAATATTTGCGTCAATATATGCTTGCGGGTTTTCAAGTGAATAGCGTACACCAGCCTGGGCTCCAAGGTGAATTATCTGGTCGAAAGATTGTTTCTTAAAGAAAGATCTTGTTTTACTCTGATCACTAAAATCAATTTTTATAAATTCAAAATTTGGATGTTTTATAAGTTGTTCAAGCCGGTCTTTCTTTAACTGTGGAGAATAATAATCATTCAAATCATCTATACCGGTTAGCTTATAACCTTCTTCAAGTAATCTTTTCGCCAGATGATAACCAATAAATCCAGCTGCCCCGGTAACAAGTAATTTTCTCATTGATAAACCAATGAATTATTTGAAATCTTTACAAATCATTTAATAATTAAGATCGTATCATAGTTTAAGTTATTTATTTTTGAAAAACATTTGATAAAACATTTAGTTTCTATCAAGGCTATTAATTAAACATTATGATTTCATTATCAATTATTCGTGAGCATCCCGACATAGTAATGGACGGAATAAAGAAAAAAGGTAGCACGGTAACCGTCTCAGAGATTATTGATTTAGATGAAAAAAATCGAGAACTGCAGCATCAGATCAATGAAATGAGGGCCGAGCGCAATCGAGCCTCAGAAGCGATTGGAATTTCTAAACATCAAGGGGAGAATGCGGATGAAGCGATTGCATCCATGCGTGCTTTAGGTGATAAGTTAAAATCCAAAGAATCTATATCAAGAAAAGTACAAACGGCTTTAAATGCCTTGCTTGACCAAGTGCCAAATCTGCCTCATGGATCTGTTCCAATAGGAAATGATGCGAGTGGCAATACAATTGTTAGAGAATTCGGTGATGTGCCTGATTTCGATTTTAAGCCTCGTGACCATACCGCTTTGGGTGAGTCATTGGGCCTGTTTGACATGATAAGGGGCTCAAAGATTTCAGGAAGTGGGTTCCCCCTCTATATGGATAAAGGGGCAATCTTGGAAAGGAAACTTATCAATGCGATGTTGGAACATCATAATAAAGAGTACAATTACACCGAGATATTTCCGCCAGTAATGGTGCTTGAGGAATCCATGCGTACTACTGGCCAATTGCCAAAGTTTGAAGATGATATGTACCATACGGAATCAGATCACTTATATTTAGCACCAACAGCTGAAGTTCCAGTCACAAACATCCATCGAAACGAAATTCTAAACGAAAGTGATTTGCCGATCAATTATGTTGCCTATTCGCCGTGTTTTCGTCGAGAATCTGGATCTTATGGTAAAGATACAAGGGGTCTACTCAGGGTTCATCAGTTCAATAAGGTTGAACTGGTGAAATTTACCAAACCTGAATCATCGTATGATGAATTAGAATCCCTAACGAGACAGGCGGAATCAGTACTAAAAACGCTGGAGCTTACCTACAGAGTTGTAGAATTGTGCACAGGTGATCTTAGTTTCGCTGCTGCAAAATGCTATGATATAGAAGTTTGGGCACCGGGTGAAAGGAAATGGCTGGAAGTATCATCATGCAGCAATTTTGAAGATTTCCAAGCCAGAAGGGGTAAAATACGCTACAGAAATAGTTTGGATAAAAAGGTTGAGTTTGTGCATACACTTAATGGTTCTGGCCTTGCCACACCGAGGTTGATGATCGCACTGCTTGAAACTTACCAGAATAAGGTTGGTCAAATAAATTTTCCGGATTCAGTTGCAGATTTTCTTGGGATTAGGGAGATATCTTAGTTGCGTTATTATTGGCTCTGGTCTCTTGTCATATTATGGACCATTATTTTAGGTTCTTTGGCATTAATTATTTCACCATTCGATCCAACTCGGGGCAAGGTTGTAGGCTGGTTTGTCCGACTTTGGGGTAGACTCATTCTTAATACTTTAGGAAACCCTTATCAGGTTCAGGGTTTGGACCGATTGAACCCGAAAGAAAATTATATATTTGCTGCTAACCATTCATCAAGTTTGGACATACCTTTATTATTCGGATGCTTACCCTATTGGCTGGTTCCTATTGCAAAAATTGAATTGAAATGGGTTCCGTTTTTAGGATGGGTCATGCAGGCTGGTGGACATGTATTTATTGATCGAAGTAATCATGAAAATGCAATGAGATCCATGGAAAAAACAAAACGTTCATTGTTGGAAAACCCTCGTTCGGTATTACTATTTCCGGAAGGATCGAGAACACTGACTGGTGAGATTCAACCATTTAAACCTGGTGGACTTCTTCTCAGCATTGAAACTGGAATATCTATCGTACCAGTGGCAATTGATGGAACATTTCAATCTTTTAGAAAGGGATCGAAAAAATTTACAAAACATAAACTTTTAATAGGTTTAGGAGAACCGATCAGCACTTCTGAATATCTGTTAGATAATCGGAAACAATTGGCAAAGGATATTCGTGAAGCCGTGCTTCAGTTAAAATCAGAGATTAACGATTGAATTATACAGGGTTTTCGGAAAACAATTTCTGTCTCAAAATAAAAGTACCAACATTAGGTTATGAGAATAGCCTAATTACTAAATGTCTGAAACCAATAGCTTACGATTCACTATTCATTAGATTAGTAGGATTGCAATATTATTATTTATCTTTCCCTTTTTATTTCTTTTTACGCGATATATGATACTGAGCAACGAAAATCTGAAGTTTCATCTTTCGAACTGGTTGAGTCAAAATAAGAAGATTGTTTTTACAAACGGGTGCTTCGATTTAATACATCAAGGTCACAAGGATTTACTGAATAAGGCAAAATCCTTAGGTGATATACTGATTGTTGGGTTGAACTCTGACCGATCCGTAAAACGTTTAAAGGGAATACAAAGACCTATTCAAAATGAAAAAGAACGGGCTAAAAATCTGTGTGAGATTGGTAGTGTGGATAATGTTATAATGTTTGATGAAGACACACCAGATAGATTGATAAGGGAAATCAAACCTCATGTTTTAGTCAAAGGTGGTGATTATACTATTGATTCCATTGTCGGTTCCAGAGATGTTCTTGCTGCTGGTGGAATAGTAGAAATCATACCACTTACACCCGGATATAGTACATCAAAGACAATAGAAAAAATGAATAGATAAGCGTTTGTTAGCCAGCTTTCGTTACTCTAACTTCGCGCTTTTATAATTCTCTAACATCCTTTGATACGAACACTTACAGGAATTTCTTTTATCTTGCTGGTAGGGCATGTACAGGCTACGGGCAGTTTAAGTCCATATGCAAATTCGTTCTTTCCTTCTAATGATCAGGAATCAGTTTCACCCCTTAAGAATAATGAAGATGAAAGCCGAAATCGATTCCCTCAAATAATACAAGATGTGAAAGTGTTGCTGTCGGATGTAATTATTGCGGATCATCATCGTGATACCTTAGAGGTTATATTTAACCTTAGCCGCATTTATGATCTTTTAATGGAAGCTGATCAGATTGGTGATATGAATATGGAAGATCAGGATGAGTTTGAACGTTTTGAGAAATCTTTTCTCGATATTTATACTCATAAGTTATCGACTATCCAGTCTTCTGACGCTCCGGTTACTGCAGAGAGATTTCGACGTGATATCACAGAAGTAATTGAACCATTAGAGATTGAAATGGGAGAAACAAAATATACAGTCGTGGATGATCGGGATGGTCATATCCCGTTGGTAAGAAATAAATATGTTGATCAATTTATCACCTATTTTACGACCGCTAAGGGACGTAAACAGTTTGAGATCTGGCTGAAACGGTATGAAGAGTATAAGGGTCTTATTTTGCCAATCCTGAAAGAGCACGAGATACCAGAAGAAATAATGATCTTGGCCATGATTGAGTCGGGATTGAATCCCAAAGCCTACAGTCGTGCCAATGCGTCAGGAATGTGGCAATTTATTTATTCCACTGGGAAAGTATATGGTTTAAAGAGGGACTGGTATGTGGATGAGCGTCGAGATCCGGTAAAAAGCACTCATGCAGCTTGTGCCTATCTAAAGCATCTGAATGAACTGTTTGATAATTGGTATTTAACTTTGGCAGCATATAATGCTGGTGAAGGTCGTATTTTGCGTGCGTCACGATTACACCAGACCTATGATTTCTGGCAACTCCATTCTCTTCCTCGCGATACCCGAAATTATATTCCCTATTATTTGGCAGCAGCAATCATTGCAAAGGATCCGAAAGCTTATGGTTTTAAGTTACCTAAAGTAACCTCATTTGAATACGATGAGGTTATTTTAGAGCATAGTGCAGATTTATCTGTCTTAGCGCGGGTGGCTGGTATTTCAGTAAAAACCATTCGGAAGTATAATCCTGAATTAAGACAGTCAGCTTCACCAGCAGATGGACCCTATTTGTTAAAATTACCATCGGGAAAGAAGGACTCTTTTATCACAGCATGGAATTCTATTCCAGAGAGTGAGCGCTTCGCACCACAATTTCTTGTTCATAGGGTAAAATATGGTGAGAGCTTGTGGACCATTTCGAGAAAATTCGGTGTCTCGATTCATGATATTGCATCTGTGAATAAGATTCGGAACCGTCATAAGATAAGGGTAGGGACAAAATTAAAAGTACCGGTAAAAGGTGGAAACCGCATTTGGGGTGATGGTGGAACCGGAGGTCCATCAGGACACTATAAAGTAGTTTACAAGGTCAAAAAGGGTGATACATTAGGACAAATCGGTGAAGATTATGGAACCCGTGCAAGTAAAATAAGACGCTGGAACGGTTTGAAATATGGCACACAGTTGATTTACCCGGGCCAAAAACTTATAATTTGGGTTAAGGAAGGATAATAACAATGACAAAACAGAATATAGTTGATACTGTATCAGATGCTACCGGTTTAACAAAGGTAGAGACCGAGGCCGTAATGAATGGGGTAATGACCACTATAATCGAAGCACTTGCAACAAATAATCGTGTGGAACTGCGTGGATTTGGAACTTTTGGTGTCAAACACCGAATGCCAAAAAAAGCTAGAAACCCTGGTACAGGCGAACCAATTTATCTTCCTGAACGGTTCGTACCTACTTTTAAACCTAGTAAAATGATGCGATTGCGCGTTAATGAATTAATCAATAAATAAAGAGGACCTTATGCCCTGTGGGAAAAAGCGAAAAAAACGGAAAATGAACACGCACAAGCGGAAAAAGCGACTGCGCGCCAACCGTCATAAGAAAAAGAAAGTTTAGTCTCAGATAGGCCGTAGCTGATCGGGGAAATACCATTTGGGTAGTTTGCTTTTTAGATGGTAAACAAATCTCACTATACCGTATCCGAACTTACATCACAGATTCGTCTGTCTATGGAAGGGGAGTTTTCGGATATATGGGCGTTGGGTGAAATATCTAATTATCATCATCACTCATCTGGACACATATATTTTACTCTAAAGGATGAGAATGCAGAGTTACGTTGTGTTATGTTTATGCAGGCTAATCGAAAACTTAGATTTCAACCAGAAGATGGTATCCGAATCCAAGCTTTTGGTTCTGTTTCATTGTATGAACAACGGGGTCAGTTACAGTTCATTATCCAGAAATTAGAGCCCGTAGGTATAGGCGATCTTTATCAAGCGTTTGAAGCATTAAAGAAGCGACTGGAGAAAGAGGGTCTCTTCGATGATGATTTTAAACGTTCTCTGCCTATCTATCCTAAAGTTGTGGGTGTGGTCACATCTGGTTCCGGTGCAGCATTTAGTGATATTTTGAAGGTATTAAGACGGCGAGCACCACATGTCGATATCATTCTAAGGTCATCGCGAGTGCAAGGTGAAGGTGCATCCCAAGATATTGCTGCCGGTATAGCTGATCTGGAACAGCATGGAGTATGTGATGTTATTATCATTGGACGCGGCGGCGGCTCTTTGGAGGACTTATGGGCTTTCAATGAAGAGATCACTGCAAGGGCTATATTCGATTGTAGGGTACCCATTATCTCGGCCGTAGGCCATGAAACTGATATTACTATTACAGACCTAATCGCTGACTTTAGAGCACCAACCCCATCTTCCGCCGCAGAAATAGTTTCGCCTTCCAGGTTTGAGATCTTAAGCCGTGTAAAAGAAAAAATAGAAGATCTGACATTGATTTTGCAAAGAAAAATTGAAATATATTGGATGAACTTGGATAGGTTGGATTCAAGTTTGTCACTGATGAGGCCCAAGAAAAAAATTGAGCGTAGTTTGGAACACTTGTACCAGTTATCACACCGGTTGGAACAGGCGATGGTCGTATCGTTGAACAAGAGAAAAGATTGTTTGTTTAGTATGAACAAACAATTGATTGGTCTGAGCCCGCGGCAGGTATTGAAAAGAGGATATGCGATAGCCTATAAACAAAAAACTGGAGAAATAATTAGGTCTGTAGCTGATATAGCAGTGGGTGATCTGTTTCATCTGCAAACGAGCAGGGGATCTATGGAAGCTGAAAAAAAGGCTGATTTGAAAGACTGATCTCTTAAATTTTAGAATGGCAAAAAAAAAATCATCTCAATCATTTGAAAAAGCATTGAAAGAACTGGAAAGCTTAGTTGAAAAAATGGAGTCCGGCGATACATCTTTAGAACAAGGTCTGGAATGGTTCGAGGAAGGTATGCGCTTGGTAAAAACCTGTCGGAACCAGTTGGAAGATGCTGAACAAAAGGTTCAATCGTTGATCAAGGATTCTGAAGGAAAACTTGAACTCGAGAATCTTGAATGAAAAAACCAAGATCATTTGGTATTTGGGGTAATACTGAGAAGGATTCTTTTTGGGAAACTCTACCTCATATTTTAAACTGGTCAAAAGAAAAAGGATTAACTGTTCACCTAACAAAACATATCGTGGGTAAAGAAAAAGGTAGGCGTTATAACCAGTCGTTGATTCGGTCGAAGGAAGATATAACTGAACTGGATTTTATGCTTGTTCTTGGTGGTGACGGCACATTTCTTTCCTGTATTCGAGCAGTGGAGCACAGGGCCACACCTGTCCTTGGAATCCACTTGGGGGACTTGGGCTTCTTAGCAAAAGTAACCTTGAAGGATCTTTTTCAACGTTTAGATCAAATGGCTACAGGATCATTCAAAATAGAACAACGCACAATGGCTAAGGCAGTAATCTCAAAAAATGGAGCTAAAAGAAAACACAATGGGCTTAATGATTTTGTTGTTAGTAATGGGGAATCGCACCGAATGCTTAATACGCAGGTACATGTTAATGATCAATTGGTGGCTAATTATAAATCTGATGGTCTGATTATTGCCACACCAACGGGTTCCACTGCATACTCATTGTCCTCAGGTGGGCCAATAATTACTCCGGATGTGGACAGTTTTGTGATTACCCCAATTTCACCCCATTCGCTCACATCAAGACCACTGGTGGTTCCTGCAGATTCGGAGATTGAGATTGATTTTCCAGGAGAAGAAGAAAAGATCAAATTTATCACTGATGGACAGATTCATGAAACTTTGGATCCCACCTGTTCTATCACTATTACTCGTGCGGAATTTGAGATCGGTTTAATAGATTTTTTAGATAATGACTATTTTCAAACGCTGAGAACTAAAATGGGCTGGGGGAAAAGAGGAGAAAACTAACATTTTGTTTAGCTAAGTGCTAAAGTTTATTGAATATTAAGTTAGCAATCACATCGATTATAGTTTGACTGATTGTAAAAAAAGAATTCAATCATCTTTATTTATTTTGCCAAGACCGGTAAAACCCCTTTCAATTGCATAATAAAGGAATGTTCCGGTAAATATCCCGATCACAAAACCATATCGGATACCGCCAGAGATCAACCCCACCAAGAGTGCGATCATGAATTTTGTTTTTGAGTGGGCCACATCACGAACAAGGAGCATGAGCCCAAGACCCTCGAATAATAAAAGGATCCCGAGAATTGGTAATGGAAAGATATTTACTACAGTATTAAAACCTTGGCTAAAGAACAGGCCTAGTAATATATAAAGTGAACCGTAGATAATTACGGACCCACCGGTTCTGCCACCGAAATTATGGTGGCCCACAATACCGCCTGAACCATGACAGGTGGGGATACCCCCGAAAAAGGGATTTATGAGGTTGATCAGAGAATAGGTATAACCTATTTTACGAATGGAGATATTCCGTTCCGGGTACCAGTCATTGGCAATTTGGTTAGTGGCTAAAATGGAGTTACCGATCGATAGAGGTACCTGGGGTATTGCCAGAATGAAAAACCCTGTTAAAATATCTCCCCATGTTGGAGTATGTATCTGAGGAAGGTATATACCTACAGCGTTCACGAATATTTGTCCATCAATTTTAAATATAAATGCGTAGACCATCCCGATTGCGATTATAAAAACTGCTGGAGGATATTTTCTATTACCAATCAGGGAAATGGCTACAAGGAATGCGATTGCTGCCAAATAGTAACCGGCTATGCCATCCGAAATAACATAATCCTGCAATGCTAACATGCCAAGCTTAATTCCCAGTCCCAGCTGAATCCCACGAATCACAGTTTTGGGTACGATTTGACTGATCCAGTCGATTAGTTTTGTAATATTTAGTATAAACATGGAAATGCTAATTGCTAATCCACCCCCATAAAGAATACAAGGGCTGATCTTTTGGGTGATCACGATAGTGGCCATGGCTTTTAAGGGCTGGACCGGCATGGGCATTTTATACAAACCGCCAGTAAATATTTGCATGATACCAAACATGACCAATACACTCGCACTATCCAATCCCGCGCTGAGGATCATGCCCACGATAAGAGGGAAATCTGTACCGATGTCACCAAAGGCTCCGGACCATTCATTTCTGTCAAACTTTATATCCTTGAAATAATTGAACATTGATCTTGTTTCTTTAATATTCAACTATTGCATCATCCTGTGTCGCCTGAGCATACAATCATTCATTACTATGAGTAACCCTGCCTCTTTAGCTAATTTAGCCGCGTCTTTATTTATCACGCCATCCTGAAGCCATAGGGCCTTAGCACTTATCTCGATAGCAGCTTCAGCAATTGGTAGAACGTATTCCGGCCGACGGAAAACATTTACCACATCTACCTGTTTGGGAATCGCTTGAAGTGAAGGGTAACAGGTCTCGCCCGCTATTTCTTTTTGACCAGGGTTTACAGGTATGATTGCATAACCCTGATCTTGCATATAAAGTGCTACAAAATTACTGGGCCGTTCTGGTTTATGGCTCATGCCGACCACTGCAATGGTTCTCATTCGAAAAATCTTTTTGATTATTGTAATGTTATTCATGTTTAAACATGTTCTTTATGACATAGCGGGCAATAGCCGGATTTTCCTTCAACCTGCGCAATGAATAGTCAAACCAGTCCGGTCCGAATGGCACGTAGATCCTCACTTTATAGCCTTTATCGATCAGTTCTTCTAACCGACCTTGCATGGGAACACCATAAAGGATCTGGAACTCGAACCTATTTGGGTCAATACTTTCTGATTGTATCCATTTCAGAAGCTGATCGATCAGGTCCTGATCATGTGTGGCATAGCCGGCATATGCGCCATTGGCTGCCATAGTTTTAGCCAGGGTTAAAAAATTCTCTTTGACCTTTTTCCGGTCCTGAAAAGCGATCGTCTTTTCCTCTTTATAAATACCTTTACAGATTCGGGCATTGAGATTGTTTCCGGACATTATTTCTATATCTTTCAGACTACGATGGAGGTAGGATTGAATGACCACACCAACATGTTCATAGCTCTGTTTACAAAGGTTATAAATTTCAAATGTATGGTCAGTGTAGACTGAGTTTTCCATATCCATCCGTAAAAAATTATTATTCTTTTTTGCTTGATCAAGGATTTTTGTGATATTGGTAATTGCCTTATTCAGGGATATTCTCAAACCTACATGAGTGGGTTTTATCGAAAGATTACAATCCAAGGACTGATGATTGATCTGGTCATAAAGATCACAGTACTGTTCTGTGATCTTTTGGGCCTCATCTATATCCGTTATATGTTCACCAAGGATATCGATCGTAGCAGAGAATCCTTTTTCGTTTATGGTCTTCACATGCTTCAGTGCTTGTTCGGAAGTTTCACCGGCCACATATGGTTTAGCAAAAGGTCTTGCGAACCATTTTGGCAGAGCCGGTAAAGTATATTTGATTAAATGATTGATGAAGGACATAAAACAAGTTAAAATTTTCCTCTTGGTGTCACCAACCGTTTTTGTTCGAAAAATGCAAGGCAATTATTCTAAGTTTAGATTGACTCACGAAAAGACATCCTTCTAAATTTCCGTTCTTATTTTCGCTCGTACTTATATTTATGTATCGTGATTTCGGAACAGTTCTTGTAGCCGTTGTGCTTGGCATTGTAATGGTGGCCATACCATTGCTGTTGCAGAGACTTATCGCACCTTCTAAAAAGACCAAAGACAAACTACAGACCTATGAATGTGGAGAAGAAGCGGAAGGTTCAGCTTGGTTACAGTTCAATATACGGTTCTATGTTATTGCTCTGATCTTTCTGATCTTTGATGTGGAGATTGTTTTCCTGTTTCCATGGGCGGTCGTGTTCAAGGAATTAGGCCTTCTGGCACTTATAGAAATGGGTATCTTCCTTATTATTCTGATTGCAGGATTGGCCTATGTATGGGTCAAAGCTGATCTGGATTGGGTAAAAAGAAGGGTCAATTATGGTACTGGCCGTTACCAGGATATGCATATGAAAGAAGCAAAATAAATATGGGACTATTGGAAAATAAATTTAATGATAACGTGATCGTTGCGAAGCTTGACAAACTCATGAGCTGGTCACGATCAACGTCACCCTGGTTTTTTCAGTTTGGGTTAGCCTGTTGTGCAATAGAGATGATGGCCGCGGCCGCGAGTCGGCATGATCTAATGCGAATTGGAATGATCCCTCGTTCATCTCCACGACAGGCAGATGTTATGATCGTGGCCGGAACGGTCACCATGAAAATGGCTTTGCGTGTTAAGAAACTTTATGAGCAAATGGCAGACCCAAAATATGTTGTTGCCATGGGTTCTTGTGCCACAAGCGGCGGACCATATTGGCAGCATGGATATCATGTTTTAAAAGGAGTGGATATTGTTGTACCCGTTGATGTTTATGTTCCCGGTTGTCCACCAAGACCCGAAGCACTTATCGAAGGCCTATTAAAACTGCAAGAACAGATCTTACAAGAGCGACCATTGACCCGGAAAATCGGGTGAGTAAAGAACGAGAAAAATTAATCTCCGATGCGGTTGAAAAGGCTATCGCAGGTGATATGGATGCAATCAATAATATTGAAGATAGGGTCGTTCGTTCGAAAGCGAAGGCTGCTCTGGCTAAGGCGAAAAGACTCCAGAAAGATGGTTCTTCCCCTGATGCTGATCTCTCTGGTTCGGATGTACCAACAGTGTCAAATGCTCCATCTGAAAACCCAAATCGAATGTTTGGTGATCGGATCAATGAAAAATTCCCAGGATCTTTAGATGGTGGTTTAAAGGATACTCATATCCAGCTAAAGCCTGACCAATGGAATGATATCGCAATATGGCTGAAAACGGAAGATGACATGTTATTTGATTCATTACAGTGTATAACAGGTATGGATATGGGAGAGGATATTCTGGAGGCTCGCTATAATCTTCATTCCATGAAATATCGATTCGCGATTGAGATCAGGATTGCAATACCTAAGAAAAAAGCTGAGATCCCATCCATAGAACAAGTCTGGCGAATAGGTGATTGGTTTGAACGGGAAACCTATGACATGTATGGAATTTCGTTTTCTGGGCATACAGATTTAAGGCGTATTCTGCTCCCAGATGATTGGGAAGGCTGGCCATTGCGTAAAGATTATGAAGTTCAGGAAACCTATCATGGTATTGTCGTGCCAAAAGTGAAAGAAGGATGGGAATAGTCCACGGTCAAGAAATGGTCCTAAATATTGGGCCACAGCATCCAAGTACTCATGGTGTCTTACGTTTACAGGTCAGGACAGATGGTGAGATCATTTCAGAGATCAAGCCATTTATTGGTTATCTGCACCGATGTTTTGAGAAGCATTCTGAAAATGTGACCTATGAACAGGTAATTCCATTTACGGATCGTTGTGATTATCTAGCTTCTATGGCTAACAATTTTGGCTATGTGGTTGCTATGGAAGAACTTATGGACATCAAAGTTCCGGAACGTGTTGAATTTATCCGTGTTATCATGGGTGAGCTACAACGTATTGCTAGTCATCTACTGGCTCTCGGAGTATATGGTCTTGATGTTGGTGCATTCACCCCTTTTTTGCATATGTTCCGGGACAGAGAGCGTATACTAGATATATTTGAGATGACCTGCGGTGCTCGACTTCTATATAATTATATGTGGGTAGGTGGTTTAAGCCATGATCTACCAGTCGGTTTTATGGATGCCACGTACAATTTCTTGGATTATTTTGAGCCAAAGATCGGGGAGTTCAATGATCTCCTTTCTCATAACAAGATCTTTGTTGAGAGAACAGCAGATGTTGGCGTATTACCACCAGATGTAGCAATTAGTTATGGTGTTAGCGGTCCAAACCTAAGAGCATCAGGTGTTAGATGGGACATTCGAAAGGATGAGCCATATTCGATCTATGATCGTTTTGATTTCGATGTACCTATTGGTGAAGGGATCAAAGGTTCGGTTGGGGACTGCTGGGACCGTTATTATGTGAGAATGCTTGAAATGATCGAAAGTGTGAAAATTCTTCGTCAGGCCCTATCTCAGATTCCCAAGGATGGTGATGTGCACCAGACCATACCGAAAAAAATCCGACCGCCAAAGGGTTCTATATATAAAAGAACAGAAACACCTCGGGGAGACCTTGGATATTATATTGTGAGTGATGGATCACCTGTACCCTATAGGGTGAAAATGCGTTCTCCTGCATTTACCGCTCTATCAGTACTTGGAGAGATAGCAAATGGTTGGATGATGTCAGATGTTATAGCGATACTAGGAAGCCTCGATATTGTGCTTGGAGAGATAGATCGATGACCGTGGATTTGTTATTTGAATGGTTAAATGGATTGTTCGCGAATTTAAGTGGGAATGCATTTTTTCTGATCATTGCAATTCTGGTACCATGCCTGGCGTTATTTGGCTTTATCACCGTTTATGCTTTTGTGGTGATCTACATGGAGCTGAAAGTTTCATCTTTTATACAGGATAAGGTAGGACCAATGGGTCAGGGTGTGGGCCTGCATGCTGGCAAATGGGGTATTTTGCAACCAATCGCTGATGCTTTGAAACTTTTGACCAAGGAAGATATTATTCCTGAAAGTGCGGATAAACCTTTGTTCATTATGGCGCCGTTCATGATCTTTATTGGTGCATTCATCGGATTTATAGCTCTCCCTTTTGGAGAATACATAATTATCACAGATCTGAATATTGGAATTTTTTATATTCTAGCGGTTGGATCTTTTTCGGTCATAGCGTTGATTCTAGCTGGCTGGGCTTCAAACAATAAATGGTCATTATATGGCGGAATGCGATCTGCGGCACAGATAGTAAGCTATGAGATCCCTGCCGGGCTTTCTATTGTAGTGGTTATCATGCTGAGTAGTACACTGAGCATGCAGGGGATCATTAAGTACCAGGAAGGTGGCATTTTTAACTGGATAATTTTTACTAATCCATTTGCTTTTGTAGCATTCTTTATTTATTTCATAAGTGCAATGGCAGAGACCAATCGCACACCTTTCGATATTCCAGAAGCAGAGTCAGAACTGGTTGGAGGCTTCCATACAGAATATTCCGGGATGCGTTTTGCATTTTTCTTTTTGAGTGAATATGCAAATATGTTTGTGGTCAGTGGTGTGGCAGTTACCGGGTTTCTTGGTGGTTGGCAGAGCCCAATACCAGGTTATTTTAACACACCATTATGGGGCATATTCTGGATGTTAAGTAAGACCATGTTTCTTGTATTCATGATGATCTGGATGCGGTGGACATTTCCTCGTTTACGAGTAGATCAACTGATGAATGTTTGCTGGAAGGTACTATTACCGATCAGCCTGGTAAATATCTTTGGAGTTGGGATCTGGACCTTGGTCTTTGGGTAGAAATATGGGAAGATACTTTAAAGATATTTGGGAGACACTTACCAGCCTACTCACGGGCATGGGTATCACCTGGGTACATATGCTCAGAATTAAGAAGGACAATGTCACGTTGCAGTATCCGGAAGAGAAATGGCCCCGTCCAGAACGTAATATTGGCTATGATCACGGCAATTATAATGTGATCCGTTCTCGATTGCATGTTGACATGGATGATTGTATCGGCTGTTTGAAATGTGAACGTGCCTGCCCGGTCGATTGTATCAAGATCGATACGATCAAGGTACCAGAACGTGGAAAGGATATCAAGGAAGTTGGCCACGTTGGAATCACATCGAATGGAACCCGGAAAGCCATGGTCGTGACTCGTTTTGACATTGATATGACAGAGTGCTGTTATTGCAACCTGTGTGTCTATCCATGCCCAGAAGAATGTATATACATGACCGGAGGACCAAACGCTAAAAAACATCCTATTGATTATGAATTCTCAGAGCATGACCGTAGCGAGCTGGTTTACCGATTTGCTAAACCTGGCAGTAAAGATGGTATCGAAAGAATATTGGCAGAACAGAAGGCTGAAAGCTAATCTATGGCTGATTATATCTTTTGGCTCGTGGTCACGGTCACAGTGGTCTCAGCTGCGGTTGTTGTTCTAAATAGTCAATTGATCTACTCGGCTGTTGCCTTATTGTTCACGCTTTTCGGGGTTGCTGGTCTATATGTCTTTCTTTGGGCAGACTTTATTGCCGGTGTGCAATTGTTGGTCTATGTTGGCGGTATTCTGGTACTGATCATTTTTGGTATCATGCTTACGAATAGGATATCATCCGTGAGGATCTCACATAAAAGTGTTCAGCAGGGTGTTGGCGGAGCAGTTGTTGTCTGGTTATTTATCTTTTTGTCCATTGTGGTGATAAAAACTCCTTGGCTTGATCAGCCGGCCATTGAACCTTCAAATAGTGTTGCCAAGGTTGGTACACTATTATTAACGAAATATCTACTCCCGTTCGAAGTTGTCTCTATCCTGTTGCTCGGGGCGTTAATAGGTGCGGCAGTATTATCTAGAGAGGATACATGATGGACCAGCTCAATTCCTATCTGTTCGTTGCTGCAATTTTATTCTCACTGGGAGTATTTGGAGTAATAACCCGTCGAAATGGTATTGCAGTATTAATGGGAGTGGAACTGATTCTGAATGCAGCTAATGTCAATTTTATTGCATTTTCGAGATTCGGAGGTATGAACCTTGATGGGCATGTATTCGGAATGTTAGTGATAGTAATGGCCGCGGCAGAAGCAGCAGTTGCTTTGGCCATTATTATTAATATATATAATAACATGAACACTATCAATGTAGATCAGGCCTCTCAGCTGAAGCAATAATGGACAATATTTTCATCAATTATTCTCTTTTGATCCTTGTTCTACCACTGGTAGCATTTGTTATTCTGATCTTTGCTGGAAAAAGGTTGCCTCGCCAGGGAGACTGGGTAGCAGTTTCTGCAATTCTTGTTACCCTTATACTATCTATTGTCATGTTCGTGGCAATGCTTTTGGATTACAATCCAGTCTTTAGTCAGGAATCAACTTTTACATGGATGGATTTGGGAGCATTTAAGATCGAACTCGGAATTCTGGTGGATAATATCACCATCATAATGCTTTTGGTCGTAACATTGATCTCCAGTTGTTCACATATCTTTTCTCTGAAATATATGGAAGGGGATATCCGCTATTCGCGGTATTATGCCTATTTAGGTCTTTTTACCTTCTCTATGAATGGAATTGTATTGTCCAATAATCTGATCTCTATGTATATGTCATGGGAGTTGGTTGGTCTTAGTTCCTACCTTCTTATTGGACACTGGTTTGAGAAAGATAGCGCTGCTGATGCCGGGAAGAAAGCTTTTTTGACCAATCGCGTGGGCGACATTGGATTCTTTATTGGTATAATGCTGCTCTACTCATCCGTTGGTTCATTCTTGTTCAGTGATGTATTTGCTGGTGTTGAGGCTGGCAAAATAACAGGTATCACCCTGACCTTTGCGGGTGTTGGGATATTCCTGGGGGCCATGGGAAAATCATCTCAGTTCCCGCTCCATATCTGGTTACCGGATGCCATGGAGGGGCCCACACCCGTGTCTGCACTTATGCACGCTGCCACAATGGTAGCGGCCGGTGTGTATATGGCCGTTCGGTTATTCCCATTGTTTACCCCGGACGCCTTATTAGTGATTGCCTATGTTGGCGGCTTCACAGCGATCTTTGCTGCATTAATTGCTATAACCCAGAATGATATTAAAAAGGTTCTCGCCTATTCTACGGTTAGCCAGCTGGGATATATGATCCTCGCAGTAGGAACCGGCGTATACATTGCTGCTTTTTTTCATTTGTTGACCCATGCAATGTTCAAGGCTAACCTGTTCTATGGAAGTGGTTCTGTGATACATGCCATGCACCATGCTCTGCACGAAAAACATGATCATGAAACAGACCCCCAGGATATGAGGAATATGGGTGGATTCAAGTCTAAAATGCCGATAACATATTGGTCCATGCTAATTAGCACTCTGGCAATAGCTGGTGTGCCATTTTTCTCCGGATTTTTATCAAAGGATGCTATACTCGCTGGAACGCTTGCTTTTGCCCAACACCAACCCCAACATTTTTTGCTTCCTGTATTTGGATTTGGCGCAGCAGCGATCACAGCATTTTACATGTTTCGATTAATATTCATGACCTTTCACGGAGAACATCAAATGCCGGAATTGGTGGACGACATTCACGAATCACCAAAAGAGATGACAGGACCGTTGGTATTATTGGCTTCACTGAGTGTTTTCATCTTCTATACACTACCACGTTTCAATCCATTTTCTGATCATGGTTGGTTCACAGATCTGATCGTGCCCCAGACAGCAGTGGTCCCGGGTAGCATGACAGCTCATCAGATCACAGAATATTCTCATCACGCCCACGATCTGGCTATGGGTCTTTCGATCACGGTTGCAGTTATTGGCATTTCTCTGTCAGTATTGGTCTATTTGAAAAAAATTATTCCAGCAGAGACATTGGCAAAAAAAATGGGATTCTTATATGATTGGAGCCTAAATAAATTTTATTTCGATGAGAATTATCACAGATTTCTTTATAAACCTTTCTTAAATCTTTCAAGTAAAGTAGCATGGATAGACTGGGAATTATATGATCGCTACTTCATTAACGGGTTTGGTTTGGTTACTGAATGGTTCAGCCGTGTCATTGGTAAATTTGATTATGATGGGATCGATCAGGGACTTGTGGACGGTATCGGGCGTATGGCTGGTGTAACTGGGCATTCTTTAAGGAAAATTCAAACTGGACGATTACAAAATTATCTGCTGTTCGTTGTTGCGGGTGTTATTGTGATGATAATCGTGCAGGCATTTTAATTAAACAGATTATAAGAGAAACATATGGAACATATTCTCAGTTGGTTGATTTGGTTGCCTATCATTGGTATGGTGGTGATAGTACTCATACCACGTAACCAGGAAGATATCATTAAAAAAGTGGCCGCGGTTTTCACAGGGGTACAATTTCTTTTTTCCATTGTACTTTGGAAACAGTTTGATCAAGCCAATGGGTCGATGCAGTTCATGGAACGGGCCGACTGGATCCCATCTTTTAATATTTCCTATATTCTGGGTGTGGATGGCCTGAGCCTACCCATGGTGATACTAACAGCTTTGTTATGTTTCATAGGTGTGTTTGTCAGCTGGAATAATACCAAAGCGGTCAAAGGTTATTTTGCTCTTTATCTTCTATTGGACACAGGTATGATAGGTGTTTTTCTATCCTTGGACTTTTTCCTGTTCTATATTTTTTGGGAAGTAATGTTGCTACCTATGTATTTCCTTATTGGTATGTGGGGTGGCCCCCAGCGAGAATACGCGGCTATTAAGTTCTTTCTTTATACCTTGTTTGGTTCTGTGCTGATGCTTGTGGGGATCCTCGGACTCTACTTCACATGTGGTAAGACCTTTGATATTCTTTTGCTAATGGACATAGCTCCGGAAGCTTTGAAGAATGAACTATGGTGGGGTATGAGCGCTGTCAAAGTGATATGGGTTCTACTTTTTATTGGTTTTGCGATCAAAGTTCCAATTTTCCCATTCCACACTTGGCTTCCACTGGCACATGTGGAAGCACCTACTGCCATTTCAGTCCTCTTGGCAGGAGTATTATTGAAACTTGGTGCATATGGTATTCTCCGGATCAATTATGGATTGATGCCGGATGCGGTTTGGTGGTTTGCTGGTGGACTAGCTTTTCTTGGATTGATAAATGTGATCTGGGGAGGATTGTGTGCACTCGCTCAGACAGATCTGAAAAAATTAGTAGCTTATTCAAGTATAAACCATATGGGTTACGCACTACTGGGTATGGCTGCGGTTGTTGCTGCTGGCTCAATGAATGGTGGAGATCTAAAGGCGGCGCAGGCCGGCCTAAGTGGTGCAGTCTTTCAAATGTTTAACCATGGTACTATATCTGCGATGTTATTCATCTTGGTGGGAGTGATCTATGATCGTGCCCACCATCGTGATATCGATGGTTTTGGAGGTTTGGCCGGTCATATGCCGATCTACACTGGTATCACTGCTCTCGCTTTTTTCGCAGGGCTGGGTCTTCCTGGTTTATCAGGGTTCATAAGTGAAGCCATGTGTTTAATTGGTGCGTTTCCGGTGTTCAAGACCATTGTGATCGTTTCAACGCTCGGTATACTATTGAATGCTGCCTACTTTTTGTGGGCCTTTCAACGAATCTTCTTTGGTGAAATGAATAAAAAATATTCTGATATCCCTGAGATAAATAATCTTGAATTGTTTACCGTGATCCCGTTAGCTGTGATCACCCTATTTTTTGGTATCTACCCGCGTCCCTATATTGACCTGATCAAGGCGACCATGGATGTGATTATCGAGAATGTTGCTTTTGTAGCAGATTTTATTAGCATGTAAGATTTCAATGACCAATCTTCAAAGTCTGAGTTACTACTGGCCAGAACTGATCCTAACAGTGTTTATCCTCGCTGCACTGATCATTGATCTTTGTTTAGAAAAGTCGAGATCAGATATCATTGGATGGGTACTTGCGGTTGGTTTGATAGTCACTTCTGTAGCAATTTGGAATCAGGACGGAACCAAGACCACATTGTTCACGGATATGATAGTTCTTGACCCGTTTGCCGCATTTTTTAAGTTTTTAGTGATCTTATCAACCTTGTTCGTGACAGTTGTCAGCCTGCAAAATCGTGAGATGGAAGAGTACCGAAAAGGTGAATATTTCATATTACTTGGGATATTGGTTTTTGGCCTGTTCTTGATGGTCTCAGCTGTAGATATAATAATGGTATATCTTTCGATCGAGGTTGTTTCCATTATGTCATTTATTTTGGCTGGATATCTGAAACTGGATACCCGGTCCAATGAAGCTGGTCTTAAATATGTCGTCTATGGAGCATTCTCTTCCGGGATAATGCTATTTGGTCTCAGCATCCTATTCGGTTTGGCTGGAAGTACAAATTACTTTGTCATCCAGCAGTCGTTAGTGGTACTGGATGGATCTGCGAATGCAGCCCTGGTCATGGCTCTTTTAATGATACTTGCTGGATTTGGATATAAGATCTCGGCTGTTCCGTTTCACTTTTGGACCCCAGATGTTTATGAGGGTGCACCAACAACCATCACGGCTTATTTATCTGTTGCACCAAAAGCTGCTGGTTTTGCTATCATCATACGATTCTTCCACCAGGTATTCTCCGATGGGGGTGCGTTCATAAATACTGTTTCATTCAGTGAGACCGATTTACCGTGGCCCGAGATCATTGGTATACTTGCTGTCATAACAATGACGCTTGGCAACCTGGTGGCCATTCAACAGAAAAGTATCAAGCGTATGTTGGCCTACTCTAGCGTGGCACATGCTGGATATATGATGCTTGCACTTCCCGTACTATCTGTCCAGGGGGTCTATGCTATCATGGTCTACCTGGTGATGTATCTTTTCATGAATCTTGGAGCTTTCTTTGTAGTTATCGTGATAAAGAATAGAACAGGAGGTGAAACATTTGATGATTTTCGTGGAATGGGCTGGGAAATGCCATTTGTTGGGGTAGTAATGACTCTTTTCATGCTCTCTTTGACAGGATTACCACCGACCGCTGGTTTCATCGGAAAATTTTATATTTTTTCGGCCCTTATCGAAGCTGGCAGTCAGTATTATTGGCTTGTACTTATTGGTGGATTGAATAGTGTGATCTCGCTCTATTATTATTTTAATGTTGTCAGGGTAATGTTTTTAAAGGGTGAAAGAAAAGAAACACTTGTACAACCGCCTGAGATCATGTCTGGAGTGCTATTGGCGACCGCGATACCAACAATCTTGTTTGGAATATATTGGACACCGGTAATTGATTGGGTGAAAGGCTCTTTGAATTTCTATGTCCAAACCATGTGACGCTTTTGTGATCTAAATTATATTCTTATTCTATGATCTTGATTATTTATAATCGTATTTATCGAATACCTCATTTCTATTTTTCGCAGTTATTTTTAACAATTTTATGCTGTTAATTGTAGCAAGGACGCATGGCAAAGACTTAACTTTGATTCTTTTGCTATGGTCAATTTATTTAATAAAGTAAAAACATATTTATCCGACCAGAGGAAGTTATTATTGTGATTGAAAATTATCTTCCAATATTCTTTGTCTTTCTTGTTGCTGCAGGCTTCACTTTTGTAAGTCTCATTATGACGCATATTTTAGGACCACGTATTAATAATCCTGTGAAAATGATGCCCTATGAATCGGGTGTTGACCCGGTATCAGAGACACGTATCAGGTTCTCTATCCGTTTCTTTATTATAGCTCTTTTATTTATTATTTTCGATA
>ERZ651768.457-NODE-457-length-30876-cov-21.051073_pt1 | contig 30876 bp, 27 predicted proteins | sample MGYA00514754_ERZ651768 | MGnify/ENA metagenome assembly ERZ651768
ATTTTCTTGATAGGCCGGATTCCTAAATCATCCTTTTTTTTATGATGATGGCGTCGTGAAAATAGCCTCAATTATTTCTATTTTGTGGGTAATAAAATGGAGAGAAAAATTATTAAAAAAATAAGCAAAAACATAGAATGACTAAATGAAGTCGGAATCATCAGAAATTAAATGGGGGTTTTGCCTTTTTCGAACTCTCAAGCTTATTAATTTACCTCTCACCAGTTTGTAAAATTATAAAGTAAAAGTTTGAAAAACTAAGGAATCACCTTGTAACAGTAGCAATGATCAGGTTAAATCGTAATAGTATATTTGGCTTAAAAAACCATTTTTCTTGATCCAACAAAACAATGGTCACTTCAAAGTCACGACCGTTTCAGCTTTTTTCGTATTTAAGGGATAAAATTCGATGGAATCAAGTAGTTCTCAAAATCAAAACTTCAATCTGCAAAGGCTTTATTGAATAATACACAAAAATCCTCTCGTAAGGTAGATGTGGCCGTTATTGGTGCCGGTTCTGCTGGACTACCCGCTTTTCGTGCAGCAAGAAAATATACTGAGAATATTGTACTCATCGAAGGAGGAACTTACGGGACTACCTGTGCCCGTGTAGGTTGTATGCCAAGCAAACTTTTAATTGCGGCTGCAGAAGCAGCACATTCTGTTGAAGCTGCTTCTGGATTCGGAGTTCATGCTTCAAAACCAACAATTAATGGGGAAGAAGTCATGGGACGTGTTCGCAGAGAACGTGATCGCTTTGTAAGTTTTGTCCTCAAAGATGTAGAAAATATAGATGAAAAACACCTTATCCGCAAACACGCGACGTTTCTAGACGACCGCACTCTTCAAGTAGGCGACTCTACAATTGATGCAAAAACAATTGTGATTGCAACTGGTTCTTCACCTATAGTCTTGCCTATGTTTGATGAAATAGGAGACCGTCTGATTGTCAACGATGATATATTCGAGTGGGAAACTCTTCCGGAATCAGTTGCTGTTTTTGGGTCAGGTGTTATTGGACTAGAACTCGGGCAAGCAATGCATCGACTCGGAGTTCGTATAAGGTTGTTTGGACGTTCTGGATCAATTAAACCTCTGAGCGATATGGCTATCAGGGATTATGCTGAAAAGGTGTTTAAATCTGAATTTTTCCTGGATACGAAAGCCAACTTGCTCGGATTGGAGCGTGTAGTAAATAAAGTCAAGATTCGTTTTGTAGATCATGAAGATGGAATTGAAAAGGCTGAAAAATTTGATTACGTATTAGTGGCAACTGGGCGTTCTCCCAACGTCAAAGGTTTAGGGTTGGAAAATACGAGCCTTAAGTTGGATTCAAGAGGAGTTCCAATCTTTGACCCTGCTACAATGCAATGTGGTAACTCATCGGTATTTATTGCCGGAGATGCAAATAACATATTGCCATTACTGCATGAGGCAGCTGATGAGGGATACATTGCAGGTGACAATGCCGGACGCTTTCCGGAGATTAAACCAGGGCTACGCCGGTCTCCATTGGCGATTGTTTTTTGTGATCCACAAATTGCCATGGTTGGCCAATCATGGAAGGAAATTGAAGGGCAGAAAGACGTGGTAGTAGGAAAAATATTTTTTGAAGGTCAGGGCCGAAGCAGGGTAATTCTCAAAAACAAGGGGTTGATGCATATCTATGCAGATCGAAACTCTGGACTATTTCTCGGTAGCGAGTTCATTGGCCCGCAGGCGGAACATCTGGCACACCTGCTGTCATGGGCGCACCAACAGAAAATGACAATTCCACAAATGCTGCAAATGCCATTCTATCATCCGGTAATTGAAGAAGGTCTTCGCACTGCACTGCGGGATGTCAGTGCGCAGTTGAGTCTGTGATTATCTGAGCCACAGCAAGGTGTACGTTAAACTGTTTGAAATTTCAGCTGTATGACATAAATGCACGAAAAATACTATGACGTAATCATTATCGGAGGTGGACCTGCTGGATTGTTTGCTGGTATCGTTTGTGCCAGAAATAATCTAAAGACATTGATCTTGGAAAAGCAGGCATATCCCATTGACAAAGCTTGTGGAGAAGGAATTATGCCTACCGGAGTTGAGCATCTCCGGGAGTTGGGAATTGCTCCTTTTGTCGAAAAATATCCGTACCATTATTTCAAGGGAATCCGTTATATTTCCGGAAAAGGTAGAACGGCAGAAGCTAATTTTGCAGAAGGTTCAGGATGGGGAATCCAGCGTGTTGTATTTTCTTCAGCATTGCTTGAATGTGCCGCTACTTTGTCGAACCTGGAAATTCGAGCAGGAGAATCTGCTGTTTATACTTTGGGGGAAAATCCGAAAGTTAACTTAAATAATACAGTTTTGTGTCCAAAGCTATTGATTGGCGCAGATGGTTTGCACTCGCAGGTTCGAAAACTGGCAAATCTGGAAGCATTGTTTCCCAAACTTAAACGCTGGGGGGTACGGCAGCATTTCAATGTTGAGCCCTGGAGCGTGTTTGTTGAAATTTACTGGGGTCCCGGACTTGAAGCCTATGTGACGCCGGTTTCTGTTTCCAGTGTGAATGTGAGTTTGTTGTGGGACGCAAAGCGCTACAAACCAGAGCATGGAGGCAAAAAACTGTTTGCCTCACTGCTTAAGGAATTTCCGGAATTGCAGGAACGCATAAATAAAGAGGATGTTATGGACGAGTCGATGGCAGCAGGTCCGCTGTATCAGAAAACATGGAGTGTCGCGAATGGAAAAATTTTGTTGATTGGCGATGCTGCCGGCTTTTTTGACCCTATTACTGGAGAGGGTATCAGTCTTGCGGCAAAGCAGGCTCTTTTGTTGGAAAAAATTGTAATACCCATTTTGCAGAAAAAAAATGAAAATCTTGAAAAGAGACTTGCCGAATACTCACGGGAATTCACACAAATATACCGTCCGTATCATGCCATGACCAGACTGGTGCTTTTATTTCGATTGTGGCCGAAGTTGACAGATCGTGTGATTCAGGTTTTGCACTCTTTTCCTGCATTATTTCAAAAACTGCTGTCTGTCAACATGCGCTAAATTAGAAGAGCTGGTTTGCGAAGCGTAACACGGCATCTGCGTATGATTTTAAACTATTGTAGGTCTTTAAGCTGGAATTCGAACTGTTAATTTGGAAACAAAACAACGAGTAGTAGTAACGGGCCGAGGAGTGATTTCACCAATCGGCAGTTCGATATCTGATTATTGGGAAAGCCTCCGCATGGGGGTATCTGGTGTACGTAAAATTATAGAATTTGACCCGACCGGATCTGCCTGCCAAATTGCAGGAATTGTTACAGATTTTGATTCTGACGCTCATTTTAATCTTCGAGAAAAAAAAAGCTATGAGCGTTTCACTCAGTTTGGTCTGGCTGCGGCATTTCAAGCTGCTGAAGAAGCAGAGCTTCAGGAGTTGGAAGGTGATTCCGGAGAAATTGGCGTTATAATGGGGACGGGAGTGGGTGGAATAACCTCTTATGCAAAAGCGTACGATGCACTTTTTGCTGGACCGGAAGAACGGCCAATTGACGCTTATACCATTCCTCGCATAATGAACAGTGCGGTTTCTTCTGCCATTGCAATAAGTTTGGGATTGCGAGGACCGAATTTTACACTGAATACAGCTTGTTCTTCCGGTGGCAATGCAGTCGGTCAGGCAATGCAGTGGATTCGAGAAGGGCGAACACGTGCTGTTATCTGCGGTGGTACAGAGGCTCCTGTCACTTACGGGCTTCTTCGCGCTTGGGATGCATTAGGTGTACTCTCACGCAAACATAACGGAACTCCAGAAACTGCCTGTAGACCTTTTGATAAAAATCGTAGCGGCTTTGTACTGGCAGAAGGAGCGGCAGTATTAGTGCTTGAATCATTGGAATCTGCCCAAAAACGGAATGTTCCGGTACTAGGTGAAATCGCAGGCTTTGGTTCCAACTGTGATGCCACCAGTTTGACAAATCCGGACGAAAATGGGGTGGCAGACGCAATTAGGTTAGCTCTGGATGATGCTGAACTAAATCCCGAAGACATTGGATACATCAATGCTCACGGAACAGGAACCCGTCTTAATGATCCGCTTGAATGTAGGGCTATACACCAAATATTTGGTGGTAGAGCAGCAACGTTGCCAGTCAGTTCTAACAAATCCGTTTTTGGTCATTCGATGGGTGCATCTTCCGCGCTGGAGGCTCTTGCTACCCTGCTGGCAGTACAGAATGATTGTGCTCCGCCAACTCTCAATTGCGACTACCAGGATCCTGAGTGTGCTATTGATACTGTATCCCACAATTCGAGGAAAGTAACCATAGATGCTGCACTTTCCAATTCCTTCGCCTTTGGGGGAAGTAATGCTGTCCTTGCTTTTAGAAAATGGAAACCATAACACGCAATACAATTGAACAAACTTGTCTTGAAGCCATTGCAAAGGAAATGGGCTTGAAATCAAGTGATCTCAATGCAGAAATGAATTTGCGCGATGATTTGGATATAGTCTCACTTGATGCCATGAACATCATCATGGCACTAGAAGATGAATTCAAAATTGAGGCTGATATAGAAACAATCTTAGAAATGCAGAAAGTGTCTGATATTGTAGATCATTTGTCTGAACGCATTAATGTTTGAAAAAGACTTTCTTCTGCTGAAAAAAATCCTGATATCTCATTTTGATCAATATCCCTGATATAGCCCATTCCAGCCGATGCCCCAAATAATCAGTACTGCCACAGCTTTCCCGGTGCACTATCACTCACAGGATGAAATGAGTTCTGCGTTAAGGGCGGCATGGATCAAAAAAGGTTTAGATGTTGCGGTCTTTGACCGTCTGCAAAAAGCAGTAACAGTTGAAGGCAGATATCTGGCTTTGCCCATGTCTGAATATTACAAGCTGGACGGTTTTACTGACTGTAACCGTGCATGGCTGAAAGTGGCTTTAGAACTGGGCGAGAGCGTTATTTCGGATTTACTGGAAAAAACGAGCTTGCCTGCGGAAGAAATTAAGCTACTGATGAGCACAACAGTCACTGGAGTGGCAGTGCCTTCATTGGAAGCGCGATTGATGAACCGGATAGATTTTGCATCGGATTTAAAGAGGATTCCTTTGTTTGGTTTGGGGTGTCTCGCTGGAACTGCAGGTATCGCCCGTGTTGCTGATTATTTGAAAGGTTATCCTGATGAAGCAGCCATTTTGCTTTCTGTAGAGCTTTGTTCATTAACTCTGCAGGCGGAAGACCTTTCGGTTGCAAACATCATTTCCAGTGGGCTCTTCGGTGATGGTGCAGCAGCTGTTTTACTGGTTGGTGATAAACATGCGCTAGCAAATGAAGTTGAGGTACAAAGAGTAAAAAACACTGAGTTTCAACATTTCAATGGTTCAAGTGAGAAAAGCCAAAAGCAGGCTGAACTTTCTCATCCACAGGTTTTAAGCAGTCGCTCCATTTTCTTTCCTGATTCAGAAGAAGTCATGGGATGGGATGTCACAGACCGTGGATTGAAAATTGTCTTGGGGCAGGGTGTTCCCGGTTATGCATCACAGTTGCGTCCGCATGTGGAAAGTTTCCTCTCAGAGTTTGGACTTGCCTTGACTGATATAGCTGTTTGGCTGACACATCCTGGAGGACCGAAAGTGATTGATGCGATTGAGTCCGGCTTGGACTTGCCTACAAAAACCCTGGATAGAACACGTAAACATCTTCGTGAAATAGGTAATCTTTCTTCAACTTCAGTCTTAGTTCTACTTGACGAATGTTTGAATGGTCCATTACCGGAAATAGCAGGAAAGTCTTGTGTGTACAGATATGGAATGATGCTGTCAATGGGTCCGGCATTTTCCGCTGAATTAGTATTGCTGAAATGGTGAGCCTTTGGGGATTTTCGGTATTGGTAGGTTTGCTTGCCGTACAGCGATTGTGGGAATTGAACCTGAGCCAACGTAACGAAATCCTGATGCGAAAACAAGGCGGATTTGAGTGCTTCCCTGATCATTATCGTGTAATGGTGGTGCTACACATTTCCTGGTTTGCGGCAATGCTGGCCGAAGCCTGGTACTTTAAAACATCACCGACTCTGTGGTTAGTGATAGTTGGTATTTCAGGGTTAGTATTCGGACAAGCCTTACGCTATTTAGCTATCAGAACACTTGCTGGGCGTTGGTCAACTCGAATATACGTTGTTGCGGATGTGCCGTTGATTAAACACGGTATTTACCGTTTCATGCGCCATCCGAATTATTGGGGTGTGATTTTAGAAATAGCTTGTGTGCCCTTAATTCACGCAGCCTATGGTACAGCTCTAGTTTGGTCACTGGCTAATTTTGTAATGCTTCGTTACAGAATACGTTTGGAGGAACATGCTTTAAAGGAAATTTAGCGGTTTCAATAAATGCTTTTAAACTGGCTGAATAAATCGAATAATGCATCTTTATAGTAACTGATGCTGCAATCGAAAAAAGTACATAATTGTAATATGCTGACTTCAGAGGATGCAGAGAAATATATACAAAAGCAGTTCTCTGCATTCTAGGTATTTTCAATGATTGATTGGAAACATCGGAATATCTGACTTTTTACGCAACTATCACAGATGAAATTACACAAAGACCTAAAAAAGTTGGAATGAAATTCAGTCTGCACTTTGATAAAGGGACTATCCTGATTTATGGAGTGGAGGAAGAGCAACTGCCACATCTTGAAGGGGTTGTATGGGATGAACGTACAAGTTGTTACAGAGCCCCTGCTGCAAATTACCGTGGTATTGTTACTGCTTTGCGAAAGCATAATATAACCTACCAAGATCATGCCCGCAAATTTTCTCCACTCAAATTAAATCTGAAAAAAAGTATCAAGCCACGTTCTTTTCAGCGTGAGGCTGCTGATTCATGGTTATTTGAACAGCGTGGAGTTGTGACCTTGCCGACTGGAGCAGGGAAAACTATTTTAGCTGTAATGCTGATCGAGAAAACTGGGCGTCCGACGTTGATACATGTGCCCACAATTGACCTGATGCGACAGTGGAAAGAGGTTTTGAGTGAATATTTTGACTCTAACATTGGTTTGCTAGGTGGTGGCATCAATGACATTCAGACGATTACAGTAGCCACCTACGACTCTGCTTTGATAAACGTTTCCTATCAGGGCAATCTATTTGGTTTGTTGGTTTTTGATGAATGTCACCATTTGCCCGGAGAGCAATATCAATTTGTTGCTCTTGGTTCGATTGCGCCATTTCGCTTAGGATTGACTGCAACTCCGGAACGCGCTGATGGAAAAGAAGAAGTGCTTTACGATCTTTGCGGTCCACTTTGCTACGAGGTCCACATTGATCAGTTGAGCGGACGCACCTTAGCACCTTACGTGGTGGAAACGATTGAGGTGGAAATGCGCCCGAATGATCGTGAGCAATACGAAATATCACGTGAATGCTACACAGATTTTTTACGAAAAGCCCGCATCAATTTCCAACATCCAAATGGCTGGGCAATATTTTTACGCAGTACTAGCGAAAGTCCGGAAGGCCGGGAAGCATTTAAAGCTTATTTATTGCAAAAAAAACTGAGCCAAGCATCCGAAGCAAAAGAAGAATGTTTGTGGGATCTGATCCTCAAGCATCGAGGTGACCGGATACTGATTTTTACACAAGACAACGAAATGGCCTACCGTATTGGCAGAAGGTTCCTGTTGCCGGTGCTTACGCATCACACTAAACTTCCTGAAAGGGAGGCTTTTTTAAAGGCCTTCAGAAAAGGAGAATATCCTATTTTAATCACATCAAAAGTTTTGAATGAAGGAGTCGATGTTCCGGACGCAAATGTTGGTGTAATAGTTTCCGGAAGTGGCAGTGTTCGTGAGCATGTTCAGCGCTTGGGACGAATTCTGCGTGCTCGTCCAGGAAAACAGGCAATGCTTTATGAACTTGTCTCCCTCGATACCGGAGAATATTTTACTAACCAACGACGCAGACAACACCGTGCTTACGAAGGAACTGCTTTGCTTCAGGACGAATAAGGGCAAAATACTGCCAAAATTAATTGAACCTGAAGCACCGAAACTTTTGAGAATTGCAAATGAACTGGTAGCAGCGTTTTCCGAAAGTGTGGGCGAAGTACGTGAAACACTTGAGTGGCGCACAAAGCAAGTTTTGGACAGGTACCCGTTGAACGCTCTGGTGGGCAGAGGCTTAGAAAAACTTTTGCTCGACCGTACCGAATTTGACACCGAAGCAAAAATGGAACTGACCAAACTGAGGGAAAAAATATTTTCCAGTTCTGCTGCATTGCTCAGTGGTAAAGAGGAGATCCGGCTTCGTGGTTTCGAGATGGGGGTTGATGTTGATTTGGAATCTTATCAAAGAGAAGTAGCCAGATCAATGGGAATTTCTGCAGAGGAGTTGAGCCGGCAACTGTACGGAGATTTACCGCCTTTTCAGCAGGTACTGCACTTCCGGGGAATGACCGCTACAGGATTGTTGCATCGTTACAATTGTGCTCAAATTCAGGGCTTGTTGCTGCGCTGTGAGGGCCTGACTGTTTATATGCCTGAGAGTGGAGCCGCCAAGTTGCGACAATTGCTTAAATATTTGCGTTTTAATAAACTGTTGGCAAAGATCAGTTACGATCAAACAAGGAAAAAAACGATTTTGCTGGAAATTGACGGTCCTCTGAGTTTGTTTGTGCAAACTCAGAAATATGGTATTAATCTCGCTAATTTTTTTCCTGCCATCCTACACCAACCTAAATGGGGCTTGGATGCAGAAGTCAGAATTCGCAAAAATCAGGTTCACAGCCTGCACCTCGATCAGTCATGCGGAATTCGCTCCCACTATCGTCAGTTTTTAGCTTATATTCCAGAAGAAATTCAGTTGTTCAGTCAACAACTTGCTAAACAAATACCAGGCTGGGAACTTACTTCTTCACCTGAATTTGTAACTTTGACTGGAGAATCTCTGTGTTTTCCAGATTATTTGTTAACGCACTGTTCCGGAAAAAAAGTTGCCTTGGAGCTTTTTCATACATGGCATGCAGCTCCTCTTCGGAGCAGGCTGGATCAGCTTGACGCGCAAAACGAGGCTCCCCTTTTGATCGGCATTAATCGCGGCTTACTTAAAAATGTGCAACTGGCGGAGCAAGTTGAAGCCTCCGTGTATTTTTCGCACTACGGTTTTTTCTTCAGAGAAGCCCCAACAGCCGCAAAACTGCGTCCATTACTTGATGCCTGGCTTAAGAACTGAAAATAAGAATGTGCCAAGTAAACTGTAATTGTATAGATTGAAGAGAGTGGGAACGTGTTAAATCAATAAGAACAACTCAAAACGAAGGTAAAACACAAAAGGCTTGTGATTTTTACATCAAATATTATTAAATAAGATGACTTTTTTTGTTTCAGGCAGTCTTTGTGGAAAGGTTGTCTTCATCTGCTCGCATAATTTATTTCCATGGAATCAATCGTTGAAGAGCTTGGCAAACTGAAGTATTCGGTTGCTCTCGAAATTTCACTTGAAGAAATTAAACCCACTTACAATGCCATTTATAGGGAACTGAAAAATACACGTCTCAACGGCTTTCGTCCTGGAAAACATCCTAAAGGCTGGTTAGACAAACGGTTTATGTCTGCAATGCAGAAAGAAGCAGTGAAGCATATAATTCCCAGATATATGGATGATGCTCTAAAAGAACATTCCTTGCGACCGGTTACTGTGCCGGTTATTCAGAAAATCGACTTTAACCGGAAATCACCTCTTTCTGCGACACTTCATTTTGAAATTTCACCGAAGCTCCCTCCTCTTGATTATGGTAAAATATTACTTGAACGTAAGGATATTGAGGAAGTTTCAGCAAAAGACATTGCTGAAGAATTAGATGCACTTTTACAGCGTGAAGAGGTACTTGTTCCAAAAGATGGAGTTAATGCTAAAGTTGAAAACGACGATTGGGTTTTGATTAATTTCAATGGAACGATTGGTGGAGAGGAATTTGTTGATTCAAATGCAAATGACATGCAGATCAAAATTGGTGGTTCAGATTTGGCAGAATTTCATGCCGGGCTGTTGGGAATGTCTTCCGGGGAGGAGAAAGAAGTAGAAGTAGAACTATCAGAGCGTTTTGGTGAAAATGCAGGTAAGAAAGCTAATTTCAAAATTCTTTTAACAGAGATTTCAACGGTAAAAAGACCGAAAATGGATGAAGACTTTTTTAAAAAATATGGTGTTGCAGGTGAAGATGAATTGAAAGATAAAGTTGGAGAGAACATTAAGTCTCGAAAAACAGCAGAACTTCAAAGTGAGTACCGCATTGCTGTTCGTTCACAACTTTCTGGTTTGTTTGATGAATTTGATTTACCTGAAGAATTGGTGAAATTTGAACAGGAGCAGATAGATAAAGACTTGGAAAAAGCCGTGTCTGACAAAGAAATTTCAGCAGAAGAAAAAGAAAAAAAACGTCAGGAGGGTTATGACAATGCAAAGCTGGATTTGCGCATGAAATTTATTCTGGACTCCATTAGTGGGCAAGAAGAGATGCATTTTGACGAAAATGAGGCTGCCCGTGAATTTGTAGGTCTGGCGCAAATGACAGGACAATCTCCGGATAAGCTGATCCAGTCACCTTTTGGACGTGATATGTATCAAAGGATTGTCGTCCGTAAACAGGGGGACGCAACTCTTGACAGAGTAGTGGCACGAGTGTTTGGAGACCCAATTGATCAGTCAGTTCCTGTCGAACAAGAGCACGTGCATGATAAAAATTGTGGGCACGATCATTCGTAATTACTGAAACTAATCTACAAGCACTATTCACAAGTCGATGTCTTTAATCCCAATGGTCGTTGAGCAGAACAGTCGTGGCGAGCGTGCCTACGACATCTATTCTCGACTTCTCAAAGACCGTATTATTTTTCTGGGTACACTTGTTGATGACAACATCGCAAACGTGATGATTGCCCAACTACTGTTTTTAGAAGCAGAAGATTCTGAAAGTGATATTTCTCTTTATTTGAATTGCCCCGGCGGTTTAGTGACTTCCGGAATGGCGATTTATGATACAATTCAATACTTGAAGCCGGATGTGCAGACTATTTGTATTGGTCAGGCATCAAGTATGGGCGCTGTTTTATTAGCTGCAGGGGCCTCAGGGAAAAGACAGGCATTGCCCCACGCAAGGATAATGATTCATCAAATGATGGGTGGATTTTCCGGACAGGCTGAGGATATTGATATTCAGGCAAAAGAAATTATCAGAATGACAGATATTGTGAATGAGGTTTTAGCACTTCACACAGGACGCAAGATCGAGCAAATAGCAGAGGATACTCAACGTGATTTCTATTTTTCCAGTCAAGATGCCAAAGAATACGGAATTATTGACGAGGTAATGCAAAACAGAAAACTGAAGGCAGTATAAAAGGACTACGACTATGAATACAGTAAAAGATGCTCTCTTGCGTTGCTCGTTTTGTGGGAAAACACAGGAAGAAGTAAAGAAAATAATTGCAGGGCCAACGGTCTACATTTGTGACGAATGCATTGACCTCTGCAATGAAATAATGGAGGAAGAATATCAGAATGAGCATGCTGAAGAATTTCAGCATGAATTGCTCAAACCTGCAGAAATAAAAGAAGTTCTTGATAATTATGTGGTAGGACAAGAGAATCCCAAAAAAGTCCTCTCTGTTGCAGTACATAACCACTACAAGCGGATCAATGCTAATTTGGATGACTCTGATGTGGAGCTGCAAAAAAGCAATATCCTTTTGATAGGACCTACAGGTACCGGAAAGACCCTACTGGCGCAAACTCTGGCAAGAATACTAAAAGTTCCTTTTGCCGTAGCAGATGCAACATCATTGACTGAGGCAGGTTACGTTGGTGAAGACGTTGAAAACATTGTGCTAAAACTATTGCAATCTGCTGATTATGACATAGAACGCGCAGAGCAGGGTATTATTTATATTGATGAAATTGATAAAATTACCAGAAAAAGTGAAAACGTTTCTATCACTCGTGATGTTTCCGGCGAAGGTGTTCAGCAGGCACTGCTGAAAATCATTGAAGGCACAGTTGCCAACATACCTCCACAGGGAGGACGTAAGCATCCTCATCAAGAAACAATGCAGGTTAATACGGAAAATGTCCTATTCATTTGCGGGGGTGCTTTTACAGCCCTTGATGACATAATTAAAAGACGTATCGGCAAAAACACAATCGGTTTTGGAGCAAATGTGCACAAGAAAACCCGGAATGTGGAAATTCTGGCTCAATTAGAACCTGAAGATTTACTCAAATATGGTTTGATTCCAGAATTTATTGGACGACTTCCGGTAATTGCAACTCTGCATGATTTGGAAGTTGAGCATTTGGTGCAAATATTAAAAGAACCAAAAAATGCTTTGCTCAGACAATACGAGAAAATGTTTGAGCTTGAAAACGTGAAATTGAGTTTCCAGAAAGAGGCCATAAGTACCCTTGCCAAAGAAGCGATCAAGCGGAAAACTGGGGCACGTGGTTTGAGGTCGATTATCGAAAACTCAATGTTGGATCTCATGTATGATGTCCCCTCAGATCCGGACATCAGTGAAGTTGAGATCACTAAAGATTCCATCCTGCAGAAGGCCAAACCCAAGCTGGTCAGAAATCCATCAAGCAGCATTCCGCAAGCCAAAGCAAGCTGATCTTTTAAGTTGAAAAAAACTCTCACTTCAAGTTTTTACAATAAAATGGAAAAATTTGACGTATATGGTGTCTGCAATCCATTGATTGATTTGCTGAGCCATGTTCCTGATTCATTTTTGCAGAAACGCGGCATTGAAAAGAATATGATGCACCTTATCTCGCTCGATGAACAGCGGGAGTTGTTGCAGGCATTGGAAGCCGAACAAATATCAGTTGAATTTGCTGCCGGAGGGTCTGGTGCCAATTCTATGATCGGGATTGCTCAACTTGGCGGACGTGTTGCTTTCAGTGGAAAAATCGGCAGGGATGAACATGGAAAAATATATCGGGAAAAACTCGAAGATCTAGGTGTAAGCGCCCGTCTTAGTGAAGCTGATGGTAGTACAGGTAGCAGCTTGATTCTGGTCAGTGATGATGGAGCCCGCACAATGAATACCTATTTGGGAATGGGGCAGGAACTGCAGACTCAAGATATTGATCCTGAAGTTATTCAATCTTCAAAATACCTGTATCTTACCGGTTATTTGTGGGACACAGAGTCACAGAAAAAAGCTGTACTAAATGCCCTGGATGAAGCAAAAAAGTGTAAAATAAAAGTAGCTCTAAGTCTTTCGGATCCTTTTTGTGTAAATCGCCATAAAGATGATTTCAAGAAACTGGTGCAAGGTTATGCCAGCATGGTTTTTTGCAATCAAGAAGAAGCATTTGCACTGCTGGAAACAAATATAACCCAAAAGGCTGTTGAAATTTTTTCTCAATGGACTGAAACAGCTGTGTTGACTTTAGGTTCAAACGGTGCCTTGATTTCTCATCAAGGGCAAATCTCTTTCATCGATCCTTTATCGATTCACGTTGAAGACACAACAGGAGCTGGCGATGCTTTTGCGGCAGGTTTTCTCTACGGAATGACTCACGATTTGTCCCCTCTCGATAGCGGTCTAATTGGAACAACAATGGCCAGTGCTGTAATTGAACAAACCGGTCCACGCTATCAGGGACATGCCCACACTTTGATTAGAGAAAAACTTGGCATCAAGTTATAAGCATGTCACTCGAATCTGCCTCCTGAAACCTGCCCACTGAAACCTGTAGCCTTCTTATGGAACTACTTGCACCAGCCGGAAATTTAGCTAAATTGAAAACTGCCGTTTTGTATGGTGCTGATGCTGTTTATTTAGCAGGTCCAAAATTTAGTTTGCGCGGAGCTTCAGACAATTTTTCGGATACAGAATTGCGTGAAGGAATAAAATATGCGCATCATAAGAAATGTAAAACATATGTCACATTAAACGCATTTTTGCATGACAAAGAGCTCAGTGAGCTTCCGGAATATGTGCGATTTTTAGAACAAACAAGCGTGGATGCAGTAATTGTTTCGGATCTGGGCGTGATGACGGTAGTTCAGCAGCACTCCAAACTGCCGATTCATCTTTCCACTCAAGCATCATGCTTAAATATTCATGCCGCAAAAGTCTGGAAAAATCTTGGTGCCAAAAGGCTGGTGTTGGGAAGGGAAGTTTCTATTGAAGAAGCAGGACATATCCGGAAGGAAGTCGATATTGAGGTGGAACTCTTCATTCACGGTGCAATGTGTATGGCTTATTCTGGAAACTGCACAATCTCAAATTACACTGCAGGACGTGACAGCAATCGCGGCGGATGCATCCAAAGCTGTCGTTTTTCCTATTCTGTAATTCAAGAGAGCTCAGTATTAGAAGATAAGTCTTTGGAGTGTTTTCCAACGTCGTTGATGAGTTCAAAGGACTTGCGCGGATTGGATTTGCTCCCAAAGTTTCTTAAAACGGGTGTAGAAAGCATTAAAGTGGAAGGGCGAATGAAAAGTTCTTTATATGCAGCAACAACTATAAATGCGTATGCTCTCGCACTTAAATGGTGTGACTCAACACCACAGGAACAATGGCCGGAGAAACTGAAAGAGTTGTCCGGAATGCTGGAAAAAATTCCGCACAGGGGTTACACTTATGGTTACCTGAAGTCCCAGCCTGAAGCTGCTGTGGCAGCTGGTGCGGAGAGTATTTATCAAGGAGATAGAAATGGCAGAAATTCCGGTTATGAGTTTGCTGGAACTGTAATGGAAGTGGAAAAGAGCAAGTCTTTCACCATGCTTACTCAAAACTCTTTTGACTGTGATAGAGTTCTAGAAGTACTGACCTTTGACGGAAGTGTGATAGAGATACCAACTCAGGAAATGAGGACCTTAAACAACACTCCAGTACAGAGAGCAAACCCCAACCGCCTTTTGCGTTTCTCGTTTTCAGAAGCAGTTGAAAAATCAGCGGATGCTGCTGGTACATTCCTTATCCAGCCTCTAAATGTAGTAAGACTGAAAACTTAAAAGAAAAATAAGTCAGTTATATAGCTTTTTACCTTATAGTATTTCTCTTTACAGAAACACTCCACGAAAGAAGAAAAAGAAGAAAATTGACAAGAGAGCTCCAACTGGCAGGGTGATAACCCACGACATGAAAATTCCTCCAACAACCCGCAAATCCAGCGCTCCAATTCCGCGTGCAAGTCCAACTCCCATCACAGCTCCAACAGCAATTTGAGTGGTGGAAACAGGAATTCCTGTACGGGAAGCAATTACCACCGTGGCTGCTGCTGCCAGTTCTGCTGAGAAACCGCGAGTAGGCACGAGATCGGTGATTTTGCTGCCAATTGTCTGCATGACTCGATATCCTAAAGTTGATAATCCCAGAATAATTCCGAACCCACCTGTCAGTAAAATCCAAAGTGGCAGATTTGATTTCTGTGCCAATTCTCCACCGCTTTCCACAATACTGACAATTGCGGCCATTGGTCCAATTCCGTTGGCTACGTCATTTGATCCATGAGCAAAAGCCATTGCGCAGGCAGTGAAGATCATCATTATACCAAAGATCTTTTCAATTTGAGTAAATTGATCATGAATGCTCTCTGCCTCTATCATACGTGTCCGATTAATCAGAATACGTACTATGCCTGCAACAAGAATCCCAAAAATGATGGCAAAAATAAAACTTTGTATAATACTTAATTCAATTTCAAGGTGTTTTAATCCTTTAAAAATAGTTACAAGAGAGAGTAAAAATCCAACAAGAAAAACATAAGCTGGTGCATATCTTTTTGCGTTCAGAAAAGGAGTGTCTGAATCGAGAATAAATTTCTGTATACTTCTCATTAGCAGGAATGATAGTGCTCCGCCGACAAGAGGTGATACAATCCAGCTGAGTACTATAGTACCGATTTTTGGCCAATTGACTGCATCCACTCCAATACCGACCAAAGCAAAGCCGACGATTGCACCTATGATGCTGTGTGTGGTAGAAACCGGCCAGCCCATCCAACTTGCAATTGTCAGCCAAATTGCGGCAGCAAGCAACGCCGACAACATACCCCAGACCAGAATCTCAGGGTTCCCCATGATTGGAGTGGGATCGATAATGCTTTTCCGGATAGTTTTTGTAACGTGTCCTCCCGCAAGAAAAGCACCGGAAAATTCAAAAATTGCTGCAATAATAATGGCCTGTTTTACGCTGATAGCACCAGATCCTACCGATGTACCCATTGCGTTTGCAACATCATTTGCTCCTATACCCCAGGTCATGTAGAGCCCGAGCACTACAGCCAGAGTAATAAAAACAGATCCGTACTCAACTAACATTTAAATCCTTAATATGTTGAAAGAAAAGAGATAAAATCTTACTGATTTGAGGCAATCATCAAACGCAAGCGGCTTCCTGTTTTTTTCGAATAATCTGCTATGTCGCCAATTAACTCAAAAATTTTATACCAAAAAACTACATCAACTGGTTTCATTCTATCTTCCACCTCAAACATTTTACGAACAACTGAGTCTTCTAAATCGTCCGCTTCTGTTTCAGCAGTTGAAACCTGATTAATCATCTCTAGTAGCTTATTGATTTCGTGCCGCCCGAATCCGGATTCAAGGACATCTCCAAATTCTTGAGAGAGATCTTGAGCCATAGAACAGACTTGTTGGGATTTTTCTACAAACTGAATTACGTCCTGACACAGTTCTTTAGGGAGGGACATTTTTCTGAGAGTCAGTAAATTGACAATATCCTGAGCCACATCTGCTATAGTATCCTGCATATCGAGCATTTCCAATAAATCCCGACGATTAATTGGCATGAAAATACTACGCGGGAGGTGATCTCGGACTTCGTTTTTGATTATATCAGCTTCTTTTTCAGCAAGTGATACCTGTTGCTGAATTTCTTTAACTTTTGCATAGTCTTCCTGATGCAGTGCTTCAAAAAAATCTTTAAGCGGTACAACACTTTCCGCAACTTTGTCCATGTGATCCCTCAGAGGTTTGAAGGGAGACCTGGCAAACATAGAACTGATATTAATCATGAAACTTCCTTATTTTAGTTCAGGAACATTGATAATAATTTTAAAATTATAATCTGTCAATTTCCATTTTCGCTGTTAGTTTGAAATCCACCACTATGCAGGTGTTGATCTTTGTGTGCTTCCTCCAAATCTGCCGCAATCATTTCTTTGATCATCTGCTGCAAATCACAGGTTGGAACCCAGCCGAGTTTTTCTCTGGCTTTGCTCGCATCTCCAACCAACAAATCTACCTCCGTCGGCCGAAAATATGCTTGATCAACTAACACAACGGTTTTTCCGGTTTTTACATCTCTACCAACTTCATCAACATCGCTTCCAGACCATTCCAGTGTGATTCCAACTTCAGCAAATGCACGTTCAGCAAATTCCCGGATTGTAGTGGTTACTCCGGTCGCTAGTACGAAGTCCTCCGGTTTTTCCTGCTGCAGAATTCGCCACATGCCGTCAACAAAATCACTGGCATGACCCCAGTCACGCTTGGCATCAAGGTTGCCCAGATATACTTGTTCTTGTGTTCCCATGGAAATTCGGGCAGCAGCACGAGTTATTTTTCTGGTGACGAATGTTTCACCACGAACAGGAGACTCATGATTGAAGAGTATGCCGTTGCAGGCGTAAATGTGATAGGCTTCGCGATAATTGACAGTGATCCAATAACCATAAAGTTTGGCTACAGCATAAGGCGAACGTGGATAAAACGGCGTATATTCGTTTTGAGGAACTTCCTGCGCTATCCCATATAGCTCGCTGGTTGAGGCCTGATAAAACTTGGTATTTTCAACCATGCCCAAAATCCGAATTGCTTCCAATATTCTTAAAGTTCCAAGCGCATCAGCATTTGCAGTGTATTCCGGCGTTTCAAAAGAAACTAGAACGTGACTTTGAGCTGCCAGATTGTATATTTCAACCGGTTGTACTTCCTGAATAATCCGGATCAAATTGGTGGAATCCGTCAAGTCACCGTGGTGCAAAATCAAATTTCGCTTGCTAACATGCGGATCCTGATACAAATGATCAATTCGTCCTGTATTAAAACTGGAAGAGCGCCGTTTAAGTCCATGAACGATATATCCTTTTTTGAGCAATAGCTCTGCGAGATAAGCTCCGTCTTGACCGGTGATTCCAGTGATAAATGCCACTTTTTTCATTTTTGGTTTATGTGTTTCAAAAGTTAAATGTGTAATTAAGACTGTGAAATGTCCGACAGTTCTGCTGCATGTATATTTTTCAAAGCTATGCTGACACGATACAAAGCTGCTCGAAGTTCATTGGTTGAAATATTCAACGGCGGCAAAAAACGCAGAACATCTGGTCCAGCAACCAAAACCAATACGCCTTGCTCCTGACAGGCATTGACCATGGCAGGGGCTTTACCTTTCCAGGCTTTGGAAAGTACAGCGCCAAGCATCATTCCACGTCCACGAATTGTTTCAAACAAACTCAGCTCATCGTTAAGTTCTTCAAGGTGCTTTCTGATGACTAAGCCACTTTTCTGTACTTGTTCCATCATTTCTGGGGTGTTGATTTTCCTGAATGCGGCCCCAGCCACTGCAGTAACTACCGGGTTTCCTCCGAAAGTGGTACCGTGATCTCCGGGTTTGAAGCTTTGTGCCACTTTTTCGGTACAAAGCATTGCACCTATTGGTAGTCCTCCACCCAGTGCCTTGGCCATGGTGACAATATCGGGAAACAGATTCTGCTTCGGATCCATCTGTTCATCCCACTGATAGCCGAATAATTTCCCTGTGCGTCCCATTCCACATTGTATTTCATCAAAAATCAACAGCGCGTTATGCTGGTCACAAAGTTTGCGCAGGTGGTTCAAAAATCCGGATTTTACAGAATTGACTCCACCTTCACCTTGTATTGCTTCTATAAGTACAGCACAAGTTTGGCCTCCAATCATCTTAGTTGCGGCATCAAAATCATTAAATGGACAGTAACGGAAACCGCCGGGAAGCGGCTCAAATCCATGCTGATATTTGGGTTGTGCAGTGGCGGTTACCGTGGTTAGGGTTCGTCCGTGAAATGAACCCTCAAAAGTCAAAATTTCACGTTTTTCTGTTGGTTGATTCAGGCTTGAAAATTTACGTGCAATTTTGATTGCTGCTTCGTTTGCTTCTGCACCAGAGTTGCAGAAAAAAACTCGGTCTGCAAATGTAGCTTTCACTAATTCTTCTGCCAGCTCTATTGCAGGTTCAGTGAGGTAAAGATTGGTAGTATGCCAAATTTTCCCCGCTTGTTCAGTGAGTGCGTGCAAAAGGTCTTGATCTTTGTGACCTAAGCTGTTGACAGAAATGCCAGCACCGAGGTCGAAATATTCTTTTCCGTCACTATCCCAAATTCTGGAGCCTTGGCTGCGAGTTAAAATTAAGTTTGGCGCATATGTAGGTAAAAAAACCCGCTGTGCAGCTGAAAGCATTTCTGAAGTGTTTTTGGAGTTATTTAACTTCAAGCCTGAATCATTTTTACTGTCTGCCATTGTTACTTCTGTATCAGCATTATCTGCTGCAGAAAATTTTTCTGTAACTGAATCTCCAATATTCAGTAGTCGTTCACGGTTTGTCATGCAAAATTCAACAAATCCATCTTCACTAACTGCAAGGCGGATCATACGTGGCAAAGCCTGATAAAGGCGTCGAAATGCAGTCCGCATCACAACTTCGTTTTTCAGGGCGCTAGTCGGCATCGTGCCAAGCTTTTCCTTGATAAGTTTTTGGATTCGCGGGATTTGTCCTTCTAGCAGCATAGAGTGTCTGAATGACCTTCTTTTTGTATATTCTTAGATGTTACAAATAGGTGGATCTGATGATTACCTGTCAATATAAATTTGTCCCTGATTTTACTTCAATTTTAATATTTGTGCAATCTTAGAAAGGTAGAAATCTGTTTAATTATTACAAGCTGAATCAAGTCTCAACTTGCCTGTTCAACCAACTTTTGGATAAAATAACTTCTACAAAATTAGACACTGAAAAAATCATAAAAAGTTGTCATTCCCGTAAAAACTGGATCTCAAAAACATGTAAGTCACTAAAATAATATCCCATTGTTTTTTTAGGAATGACAGGCTAATACGACATATTGTCTTTTCACGAATATATTAAGCACTAACTTTTTAGTTGCAAAGGATCAAATTTGACCCTCATGAAAATTGTTGAACGCTGGGTTGTTCACTATCCAAAGATCATTCTGGCTTTAACCTCCATCCTGGGCATATTGGCTCTCCCTAGCTTGTTTTATCTTGAAAATGATCCCAGTCCGCATCTTTTGCCTCCCAGCCATCCTGTACGTTATGCGATGAAACAGCTTCGTGAAGACTACACGGGAACCAATCCTGGTGTCTTTATCATGCTTGAAGCAAAGGACACAATATTCAAAGCCACTACGCTGGAACGTATCCAACGTCTGACTGAAGCAATCGAAAACCTTAAACTGCTTTCTCACGAAGACTTGGAATCTTTGAGTAAAATGGCAGAGCAATTGCCTGGAGAAGCAGGTCTGCACCTCCGAAAATTACTTCCAAAAGAAGTAGGAGGGCTCAATGACATGTTTTGGATGGAGTTTGATGAAATTAGGGCAACACTGGAAAATAAAGGCCGGTGGTTTCCGAAATGGGATGCCATGCTCAGTAACTTAAAGGTGCGCGCATCCCCAGTATTGGAGGTCATGTCGATCTCAAACACGGATAATATTGTTGGTTCAGAAGAGGGACTGGAGATTGATCTGATTTTTGAAGAAATTCCCGAAACTCCCAGCGAGATGAAAAGTTTGCGCTACCGGGTTTTAGAGAATGATTTGTTCCGCAACTATCTCTTCAGTGAAGACGGTCGGCGCACAGGCATTTTTGTTGAATTGGCAATGGACGAGGAAGATTCTGAAAATCTATACTCAACTTATATGTCACTGGAACGTGTTTTTGAAATGAATCCCGGAGAGGAAATGCATTTTATCGCTGGTTTTCCCATAGTTGCCGCCACACTTCGTACTGTGATTGACCAGGACACACAACGTTTTTTCCCTTTTGTTGCTTTGCTTGCTATCTTTTTCCTCTGGCTGACTTTCAGGAGACCAAGCGGAGTGGCTGTTCCTATGCTAGTGGTTGGATTTTCTATTTTATTAACGCTGGCAATAATGGTTATTTTTGAGGTTCCGCTAAATTCTATCACCTCTGCATTGCCCGTTTTTCTGATTTCGATTGGTGTAGCAGATGGGATACACATGTTTTCCGAATACCGCGACAATCGTTTGGAAGGACACCCTCGTGAAAAAGCTGTTTGTTTGATGCTGGATAAAATGGTATTGCCGGTGACAATGACTTCGATCACAACTGCAGTCGGCTTCTTTTCACTTACCGTCAGTAATATTGTACCGGTCATCACGTTTGGAGTTTTTGTAGCAATCGGAACTTTGCTGGCAATGATACTTTCTCTGGGCTTTATTCCTGCTTTGCTTATGGTACTTCCGGAAAAAGAATCAATGCCGCAGGAAGTAGCAGCAACAGGTAATTCTAAAGTCAACGGACTGTATCATGTGAACTTTATGGATCGTTTGCTCCAAAAGTTTCTTGACGGAATGACGGGATGGGTAATTAGATACGCAAAACCAATTTTGCTTGGAGCATCAGTGATATCAGGAGTTTCTGTATATGGACTTTTACTAGTGAAAGTGGAAAGCAGCCTGGAAAGTTATTTTAAAGCAGATGCACCTCTTGTGGTAGCAAACCGGGCAATGCAAAAATTGTCAGGAAGCCGCACGATCAACATTGTGATTACAAAAACAGGGGAAGAAGAACCATGGAAAAATCCAGAAAATTTGAAAGTAGTTGAAGCGTTTCAGAAATATCTAGCAGAGGAACAAAGGGTCAAACGTTCATTCTCGCTAGTTGATTTGATCAAGCGTATCAGCTATGCTTTTAATGAGAATCGTACAGAGTATAATCGTCTTCCGGAAGCAGTTGAATTCCTTGAAAGTGAAGAAAATATTGAAGAAAACGGCCAAGCTGTAAAGCGTATTGTTAAGCGAAAAGTCAGTGGTCGTGATTTGGTAGCACAGTATCTGGTTCTCTACGAAAATTCCGGAGGGGATGTGCTCTCTGATGTTGTTGACAGCCAGTACAGAAATTTAAATTTGGCTGTTACCATTAGCTCTAATTCAACTACTGAGGAAGAAAATCTTCTACAGCGCATTGAAGATTACTCGGTTCGGCAGTTTCCACCTGATTTCAGCATGACTTCTTCTGGAATGGTACCGATAAACGTGGCTACTAGTAATGAAGTTGTGACAAGTCAATTACGAAGTTTGACTGGATCCTTGCTGGCAGTATTTTTAATGCTGGCATTGATCTTTCGATCTGTTTCCAGGGGAGTAATGGGAATGATTCCATTAGTCTTCACGGTGTTGTTTAATTTTGGTGTTATGGGGTTTTTTGGTATTCATCTGGATATAGGGACTGCCCTCGTCAGCAGTATTGTGATTGGTATTGGTGTCGATTACAGTATCCACTACCTGTTTCGTATGCTCCGTGAATTAAGACAGGGTTCAGAACTACGTGAAGCCATTTCAAATACCGTTAGACGAAGTGGAAAAGCCATTACGTCGAATGCAGTAACAGTAGGATTTGGTTTTTTAGCATTGAGTGTGTCTGAGTTTTTGCCATTGGTAACACTGAGCTGGATGATTGGGCTCACGTTAAATATCAGTGCTTTATCAACCATGATTCTACTTCCTGCACTAGCAGTGTCATTTCCCGGTGTTTTGAAACTGGCGTCGTCACAAATTGATTAACAAACAAGAATTTTATTGCCAATCATGTCAAATTTATTACATACGTTTCACCAGTTACAAGCTGGTCTCAATCAAGTCATTTTAGGACAGGAACGCCTGATAGAACGTCTGTTGATAGTCCTGTTAGCTGATGGTCACATTTTAGTTGAAGGCGCGCCTGGTTTAGCCAAAACCCGTGCTATTAAAGCTCTTGGTGAAAAAATTGATGGTGAATTTCAACGTATCCAGTTTACACCGGATTTATTACCTGCCGATGTAACTGGTACGGAAATATACAGACCTCAGGAAGGCAGTTTTCATTTTCAGGCAGGACCAGTATTTCATAATTTGGTGCTGGCTGATGAAATAAATCGTGCTCCGGCAAAGGTCCAGTCGGCACTTCTAGAGGCCATGGGTGAGCGGCAGGTAACCGTTGGAGGAAAAACATATCCCCTTCCGGATTTGTTTTTGGTGATGGCTACACAAAATCCAATTGAACAGGAAGGGACTTATCCTCTTCCTGAAGCACAGCTTGACCGTTTTTTGCTTCACGTTTTCATTGATTATCCTTCAAGCGAAAACGAGTTAAGAATAATGAGATTGGTACGAAAGGAGGCTTTAAACGAAATTCAATCCTCAACCGGGAAAAAAACCAAAAATAGCAACGTATCCGCAGAGAAATCTGAAGCACAAACCATATCTGCAGCATATATTTATGAAGCAAGAAATGAAGTTTTGAAGACATACATGTCTCCGGAAATAGAACGATATCTGGTGGAAATTATTGCAGCCACACGGACTCCAGAGAAATATAGCGACGATTTGGCGCGGCTGATTACCTGGGGGGCCAGTCCTCGAGGTTCCCTGGCACTCGATCGGTGTGCCAGAGCTCGAGCCTGGCTGTACGAGCGAGATTTTGTTACACCGGAAGACTTGCAGGATTTAACAGGTGACGTGTTGCGTCATAGAATTATTGAAAGTTATGAAGCAGAATCAGATGGAATTACTACTGATGACGTGATCACTAAAATTCTCGCTCAAGTGGCCGTACCCTGAATTTCACTTTTGTGCTTATTCGTTCTTGAACTCAGCCAACTCATTAGATCTATAACCTGCGGCTTTGCATAACCTGAACGTTAGCCGGCAGCCGTCGCCAGGTGGTGTTCAGTACTGTTTAATTTGGCAAGAGAAGAGAAATCACGTTATTATCGGGAAAATGAACAAAGAAATCATTATTTTAGAAATCAGGACGATCAAAACGGACAACATTTGAAACAGATTTGAAGATCTTGACTTGCAACCATTCTTTGGGTTTTACAGGAAAATTTAGTCTGGCCGGAAAAATAAAAATGAAGCAGGCAACTAAAAAAAGTGGAATATGGCTCGGTAAAATGGAGTTGTCGGAATTGTCCCAGATTGCAAATAAAAAAGGGCCGGTAACGGCGCCAATAAATGCCGGAACGCTTGGTGGACCATATTTGACGAAGCTCAAGGGAAGGGGGATGGAGTTTGCCGAAGCTCGTTCTTATCAACCTGGAGACGATGTACGTCATATTGATTGGAGAGTGACTGCACGGACAGGACGGACACACACTAAATTGTTTCGTGAGGAACGTGAACGTCCGGTGATGCTGGTCTTGGATCTTGCACGCCCAATGTTTTTTGGTTCACGCCAAAGATTAAAGTCAGTGCAAGCGGCCCGCATTGCAGCTTTGATGGGGTGGAGGGCACTATTAAGGGGAGACCGTGTGGGCGGTGTTATGTATTCAGAAAAAATGCATAGAGAATTTAAACCGAGAGGTGACCGCCGCCATTTTTTACGTTTACTGTCAAATATTATTTCAGAGCATAATCGCGTTGTGGACGAGATGACCAAAGGTGAATGGAATTTTGTAAGCAAGTTTCTGTTTGCAGAAGCCTTGAGACGCGTGCGTCACGTAGCGCAGCCTGGAAGCCTAGTGTACATTTTCAGTGACTTTTCGGGATTTAATGCAGAGTGTCGCAAGCACTTGTTTCAACTTTCCAAACATAGTCAGCTGGAAGCGTTTATAATCTCAGATCCTCTGGAAAAAGAAGCCCCACCCTCCGGACGTTACGCAATGAGTGATGGAGAGGCTACAGCCTGGGTTAATTCTGGGAATTCAAAAACCCGGCAAATTTATACCTCTACTTTTGATGAGCAGCTAAAAAAATTAGAGCTCGAACTAAGGCTCTGCAGGGTAAGCCTGAAAATGCTCAGTACTGTGGACAATGTTTCCCATATATAAAAGAATAAATAATATTCTAAGTCGGATGCTTAAATTGAACTGGATTCAATTTTCAAAATTTATTAATGAAAAAAATGTTTTGGTTGCAAATAATTTCAAATGCCAGTTGAAAATCCACTTATAAATTTAAAAGACATTCGCTTGCCACCTCCAGTATCTTTTTGGCCTCCAGCTCCAGGATGGTGGATATCAGTGGTACTGATCCTTTTGATTGCTGTGTTTTTTGGAAGGTGGCTGTGGCGGCGCTTTGAAAGCAGAAAACCAAAAATGGAAGCATTGAGATTGTTAAAAGATCTGCAGAGTCAGCATAAAAAAACAAATGAAGGATTAACAACACTCAGGAATTTGTCGCAACTGCTACGTCGGGCCGCATTGACTTTTTATGCAGAGGAAAATGTTGCTTCACTGCATGGTACAGCATGGTTAGAATTCCTTGATAAAACCGGAAAAACTACTGAATTCACTCTTGGAGCAGGGCAAGTTTTTGGGTCTGAACTTTATCAGCAAAAAACGGATCTTGAAATAGCAGCATTATTCCCACTGGTAAATAAGTGGCTTATAGAATGCAGTCAGCAGCATTGAATTAAAAAAGGTAAATGTTTTTTTTTGAGAATGGTGGTTTAGAATTTATTTGGCTTTGGGTACTGTGGTTCTGGCCCTTGCCGTTTTTTCTACGTTTACTTCCAGCAGGTGAACGGTCAGTTCAGGCTCTTCGTGTTCCATTTTTTCATCGAATTACAGTTTTACCTCAATCCGGATTCTCAGAAGGGAAAAACATAAAATCCCTGGTATTAGCCGGATTAGTCTGGAGCTTGATTATTTTTGCAGCACTGCGACCTCAATGGGTGGGAGATCCAGTGGAATTACCCGTTTCGGGACGAAGTGTGATGCTTGCAGTAGATCTTTCGGGAAGCATGAAAGAAACTGATCTGGAACTGCAGGGAGAGGCTGTGACGCGTCTTGCTGTAGTTAAATCTGTATTGCGACCCTTTATTGAACGGCGAAAAGGTGATCGCTTGGGGTTGATTTTGTTCGGAGACCAGGCTTATTTGCAAACACCACTGACTTTCGATCGACAAACGCTGGGGCAAATGCTTGAAGAGTCTGAGTTGGGACTCGCCGGACAGAGAACTGCAATTGGTAATGCAATCGGACTGGCCGTAAAACGAATGAAAGAACTTCCAGATAACGAAAAAGTATTGGTGTTGCTCACAGATGGTCAAAACACTGCGGGAGAGGTGTCCCCTGAAGATGCAGGACGTTTGGCAAAAGAAACCGGGCTGCGGATCCATACCGTTGGTGTTGGTGCTGACGAAGCTTGGGTGCGGTCATTTTTTGGAAAGCAAAAAATCAATCCTTCAGCAGATCTTGATGAAGCCATGTTGCAGTCATTAGCCAGCCAGACCGGAGGAAGCTATTTTCGGGCGAGAAGTACAGAAGAACTGGAAAAAATATATGCAATAATTGATAAAATTGAGCCGGTAGAAAGAGAAAAAGAGGTCTACCGACCCCGTCAGGCTTTGTTTGTCTGGCCACTGAGTTTTGCATTCTTGATATTATTAATTTGGGTCGTAGTTTTAATGCTTCGCAACTAATCATTCGTCAATATCAAAGTATTGTGTTTGAGAGAAAAACAATCAGCGTTAATAACAAATATCTAGCTAAGAAGCAAAAATAACGATTTGAAAATTATTTTTTGGCAATCTGCAATCAACTTTTATACTTATATTTTTCAAGCCGATAGCAGATGGTTGAAAACAGAAGTCTATATTATTGTTATTTCAAAACCTGCGTAAATCCTGATAAACAGCGGGATATGTGAATTCACTTTAAGGCGCCAGTCTAATATTCTAATATTGTTTTGTTATCTGAATTTCATTTTTTGCGACCTCTGTGGCTTTTAACTATACCAATTGCCTGGTGGATGGTTTTTCGTTTGCTTGCCAGATGGTGGAGCAAAGGAAACTGGGAACAGGCGGTTGAACCGCATTTGCTGGAGTTTCTTACAACTAGTCCGGCAAAGCAAAAGCGAAGTCTTCTGCCGTGGATTATCTGTTTATCTACTACATTGCTTTTGCTGGCTTTGGCCGGTCCAGTTTGGAAAAAAAATCCACAACCTCTGCTGCAGAAATCGCTGGCCAGAGTGCTGGTTTTGGATTTGTCTTACTCTATGCTGGCCGCCGACATCAAACCGACACGGATTGAGCGTGCACGCTTCAAATTAGAAGATATGCTAAAGCGCTTTGTTGAGGGTGAAACTGCGCTTATCGGATATGCTGGTGCCGCATTTGTGATAAGTCCCTTGACGCATGATCCTGCAACCATAATGGCACTTCTTCCGGGTTTGCATCCGAATATCATGCCTGTTCCCGGAAGTCGTGCAGATCTTGCAATTAAACTAGCTTCAGATTTATTAGGTCGAAGCAAGGTTGACAATGGGCATATCATTTGGGTTACAGATGGAATTGATGGGCTGGATTTTTCTGCTATTGAAAGTGCAGCAGGTTGGAATAGTCTTTCAATTCTTGCTGTAGGGACAGAAACCGGTTCACCGATAGCCCTGTCTGGAGGAGGTTTTCTTAAAGACAAAAACGGGGCAATAGTAATACCCAAACTTAACACGCAACCGTTAAAGAAATTGGCCAATCAAGCTCATGGCTCATTCGCAATATTGAGTACGGATGATCTTGATGTTGAACGAATTATTTCGGCAGAAACTTTTGCAGATGAATTTGTAGAAGACAAGCGGAAGAGGACTTCAGATAAGTGGAATGAAGAGGGACCATGGCTTGTACTGCTTGCACTGCCTTTAGCTGCGATGCTGTTTCGCAGAGGTGTATTGTTTGTGTGGGGATTTGTTGTTTTGCTTGGGGACATAGCTATGCCGTATTCAGCACTGGCATTCGAGTGGAATGATTTATGGCAGAGACCGGACCAGCAGGCAGCTGAACTGTTACAGAAAGGTGAAACTAACAAAGCTGCCCAACGTTTTGAAAGCCCTGAATGGAAAGGAACAGCAGCATATCGATCTGGTGATTATGAGAAAGCAATTGAACAATTTTCTCAACAGGATCATCCTCGAGCCAACTTCAACAGAGGAAATGCTTTGGCGTTTGCAGGCCGTTTACAGGCAGCCCTTGATGCGTTTAAGCAAGTTTTAGCCGAAAACCCTCAAGATGAAGATGCGCAGTACAATCATGATTTGATTGAAAAGCTGTTGAAAGAACAGCAGAATAAGCAACAGAAAGAACAGCATCAGGAAGGGAAACAGGGCAGAAAGGAAGAGAATAAACAGGATCAGCAGCAAAAATCAACCAATGGACAGGAAGAACAAAGTGCACAGTCTAAGCAGGAATCATCGAAAGAAAACATGGAATCCAACAATCAGAATACCTCAGAGGCGCAAAACAATGTTGATGAAAAAGAATCAACTGCTGGGGCAAATAATGGAAAATTTAAAGAAGGTAAGGATGATTCTGCTAAAATGAATGAAGTCCGGACAAAAATTGAAGAATCTGCAGAAAACGAAAAAACAAAAAATATGAAACAGAATTTAGCTCCGGAGGAACAAGCCAAACAACAATTCCTGGAACAGTGGTTGAGAAAAATACCCGATGATCCCGGCCGCTTGCTTCGCAACAAAATGGAACGGGAATTTCAACGTCGTGGGAAACAAAGACAACAGAATGAACAGTATTGGTAAATAATGAGAAAATTAATTTTTTTGGTAATATTGATTTTTGCTGGCAGTCAAGTCTGGGGGGAAGTCACTGCATGGGTAAATAAAAATCCGGTGGTGGTCGGTAATATGTTCCAACTGCACATCGAAGCAAAAAATGTCGATGATGCTGAGGAACCAGATTTAAGCAGTATTCAAGGTTTACAAGTATTGAATCGAAGTGTGCAAAATCAAACTTCTATCATGGGAACTTCTGTCTCACGTACAGTGAGCTGGACCTATATTTTGATTGCACCTTCTGCTGGAAATTATCTGATACCAGCCTTACAAGTGGGAAATGAGCAAACCTCTCCGATTTCGTTGGAAGCGATTGTATCCACTCTGAATCCACAGCAAAAATTAGTTCGCCTGGAGGTTGATGTTACACCCAAAAAAGTATATCCACAACAGCAGGTTCTTGTCCGGTTGAGGATATCCCGTGGAGATCAGCTGGAAAATGAATCGATTACACCGTTTGAATTGGCTGGAGCTCAGGTAGAAAAGCTAAGCCAAAGATCACACCAGACAGTTAAAAACGGGAAAAAACAGGAGATTACTGAAATTGTCTATGCTGTACTTCCGGAGAAAAGTGGTACTATCGTTATCCCGCAGGTTCGTTACCACGGAGAAGTGATGCAGGGAGGAATTACACAGAGGAATTTTGGAAATCTTTTTCAAAAAAGAGGCCGAAGAATATTCAGTACCAGTGAACAACAAACAGTTGAAGTTAAGCCTATGCCTTCAGGCTTCAAAGGTTGGTGGCTTCCGGCAGACAAACTGGTAATTGAAGAAATGTGGCAGCCGGATCCGCCTTTATTCCGGGTTGGTGAACCTGTGACTCGAACAGTTGCTATCTTTGCAAACGGAGCCTTTGGAAATCAAATTCCAGAAATATCATTTGTTTATCCGGCCGCTATAAAAGGCTATGCGGACCAACCTGTGATTGAGACAGAAAAAACATCAGAGGGACTCAAAGGCATGCGGAAAGAAAAGTGGGCTCTCATTCCTAATCAAGCCGGTAAAATCAAGCTCCCAGGTATATCAGTTAGCTGGTGGGACGTTTCAAGAGATGAGCTTCGGACTGCAGTAATTCCATCAAAAATTATTAATGTTCTTCCTGTGCCAGGCAGTCAGCCGCAAAATACAGCACTGGAAACTCCTGTTCCTCAGAAGAATAAAACAGAAACTGCCGTTTTGCAAGAACCAGTGCGGGCAGAAGAATCGTTTCCATGGAAGAATGCGGCCATAGGTTTTGCATTGCTCTGGGGCCTAACAATGTTGTTGTGGTTTGTTAATAGAAATAAAAAAATTGCCTCCACCATTAAAAAAGAGGAAAATTTTATCCAAGATCAGCAGAATACGATTAGAGAAACAACAAAAAATGTGGAAAAGGCTTTTCGTTCTGGAGACCCGGGAACTGTTCAAACTGCACTATTAAAATGGGGAAATTCAGTCTGGGTCAATGATCCTCCACAAGGTTTGGAACAAATAGTGGAAAGGATGCCGGAACTAAAAAATGGAATCAATGCTCTGAATTCTGTACTTTATGGAAAACATCAGAATGGAAATTCATTGGAAGAGTTGCATACTGATTTTCGCAGGATATCATTATCTGATAAAAAAAGTAATAATAACAAATATACCAAGCTCAAACCAATGTATCCGGAGTAAAAATTGATTGAATGTTTGAGTAATTATTTCAATACATTTTTGATTGAGAGTTTATTAGTATTAGGATTCACTGAGGTGGCAGTCGAAGCATTGGTTCAGGGCGGATTAATTATTCTTGTGCTTTTGTTGATTTGGATTGCTCATCGAATTTCACATAGACCATTAAAACGACTAATTGAGAACAAGACGGTTGCTTCTAAGAATTGGATCGAAATGACTAAATATGGGTGCTGATTGAGATATGTTAGAAACAACTTTTACTACTGTGAAAGTACAAAATTTTAATAACACTGCTACAACTATTCTTGCTTACTCAATAATTAAAGTACAACTTTGTGCAACTCAACTACAAATATTCCTATTTATCCAATAATTAATGAATATTTTAAAAATTGGAGAAATAAGAATTTATCT
>ERZ651768.458-NODE-458-length-30867-cov-4.489542_pt1 | contig 30867 bp, 32 predicted proteins | sample MGYA00514754_ERZ651768 | MGnify/ENA metagenome assembly ERZ651768
CCAGTCCCCACTGGGACTTGTCCAGCTTTTCGGCGTAGGCCGCCTTGTAGAAGGGCACTCCCACCAGCTTGCCGTCGGTGGCGTAGCTCCATCCGTGGTACGGACAACTGAACACCGGGGTGTTGCCCTCGTCGTAACGGCAGACCTTCATGCCCCGATGGGCACAGGAGTTTAAGAAGACATGGATCTCGCCCTGGCGGTCGCGGCAGAGTATCACCGACTCCTCGCCCATGGACGACACGAAGAAGTCTCCGGGCTTGCTGACCTGGCTTTCGTGTCCGATGTACAGCCAAGCTCTTGCGAACAATTGCTCTTGCTCTTGGGCGTATATCTCAGGGCTGACAAAGACCTCCCGGCTGATGAGGCCGGCGTCCAAATCGACCATGCTGCCAGCGCGGGCGTTAATCTGGCCGTTCTTGCTGCGGGACTTTCGGGCGGTCGCCATGTTGGGTCGCCTCCTCGGTAGCGCGAGCTGATTTACTATTTACTTGCTTTGGAGCGGACTTCGGCGTTGGCCATCTGTTCCAGGATCTTCGCGACGGATGGGTATCCTTCTTTACCCAAGCCCTGGGCCTGGGCCCGTTGCAGCACGTCGTCAACTATGTCGCCGATGCGAGAGGGCGCCGCCACGTCACGGGCCAGTTGGCAGGCCAGGTGCAGGTCCTTGGCTACGATGTCCAGAGTGCCGTTGGAGTGGAAGGTTCCGTCCAAAACCACGTCCATGGAACGGGCCATGACACCGCTGGCCGAGGCGCTGATGGGGATCAGTTTGGCCAGTATGTCCATGTCTAGACCGGCTTTGGCTCCGATGAGCATGCCCTCGATGCCGGCTACGAAATTGGAGTATCCCAGGTATTGGGTGACCAGTTTGGCGGTGCAGCCGGAGGCGGTTCCGCCCACGTAGATCACGTCTTTTCCCATGGTCTCCAGCACGGCCCGGTATTTCTCGAACACTGCCGGGTCGCCGCCGACCATCATGGTCATGTTGGGAATCCGCCCACTGACCGGCGAGTCCAGCATCTCGATGCCGCGCTGTTTGCAGATATCGGCCAGCTTGTGAATCACGGTTGGGGAGTTGGTGGTGGTGTCGATCCAAGCGCCGCCGGATTCCAGCCCCGCGAGAATCCCTGTGTCCGGGTTGGTGAGCACTTCCTCGGCCTCTAATGGGCCTGGGAGCGAGGTGAAAACCACCTCGCTTGATTCGGATAACACCCTTGGGTTATCGGCCCAATCGGCGCCCATCTCGCACAGGTTGGTGGCCGACTCGCGGCGCACGTCATAAACCGTGACGCCGTGTCCCGCGTTGATGAGGGCCTTGGCCATGGGATTTCCCATGGTCCCAGTCCCGATATAACCGAGTTTCATTTAACCGTTCTCCGGTCTTTCAGTGATATCTGAGATTATTTGACGCCAACGGCAGCCGGTGCGCGGTGGCCCCAGATGCTGCCCTTCTCGTGGCGTTGCACCTGCCAGGTAGCGTCGTCCACGGTGCGGGCGCCCCAACCGAACTCAACGTCGAAGCCCGATGGCGTCTTCATGTAGAAAGAGGTCATGTGGTCGTTGGTGTGCCGTCCCAGTCCCCGTGTCAGTGGCATCTCCTGGTCCAAGACCATGTCGTAGGTAGTGCCCACGTCGTTCATGGTCTGGGTTTGGAGCATGAAGTGGTTCAACTTCTTGGGCGCCTTGGCCTCGATCAATGCCAAGGAGTGGTGGCGGGGGTTGCAGTGGAAGAAGGCCAGATTGCGTATGAAGTCGCTGATCTTCATGCCCAGCACGTCGCGGTAGAACTTCACCGTCCGGTCCAGGTTCTCAACGTGGAGCACTACGTGCCCCAGACCCTGCTCGCTGGTCACGAAACCGACTGCCCGGGGCGAATTGAAAGGCTTGTCGTAGCTGATGGGCGGGCCATAAAAGATCTCTGTTGGAGTGCCTTCCGGGTCTTCGAACTTGATCATGCCTTCGACACGGCGGGACTTGTTGTCATCGTCGGTGCCGTCGGTGACCTCGATGCCGGCTTCGCGGAGTTGTTCGGCCATCTCCCGGAGGGCGGGCTCGTCGGTCACCTGCCAGCCGACGAATTCAACATCGTCCTTGCCGTTGGGCTTGATGATGAAACGGTGGCTATATTCGTCCATTCGCAGGGACAGATTTCCCTCGTCGTCAATGCCGTTGCTCTGTAGACCAAGTACATCGGTGGCGAAGTGTTCCCACTCCTCCACGTTGCTTGCTCCGATTCCCACGTATCCCAATTGCGTTACGCTGGCCATATCACTCTCTCCTGTATGATGCCTGTTTTTGTTTGTATGGGTCCCGTTGGATAATAGCTGGTTAGCTCTTTTTGCTGTGCCCGTTGGAATTTAATCTGCCGTTCGGCATCAGGTCGTCCCAGCTTTTGGCGTCCATCATGGCGGCCCAGCGGCGGTAGAAACCCCGCTGGTTCTCCTCGCTAATCCGCTCGGTGACTACGCCTGGTAGTCCGGTGTCTTCGCGTGCGATTCCGATGCCCATCTCATAATTGTATGGAGTCCGGCGGGCGATGGTCCCTTTGCTGGCGTTATGGGCGTAATTCCAGTTTTCCATGTCGTCTTGCTCGGTCATGCCGCCGGGTCCGGAGTAGCGGATGTAGTAGTGCCGCAAGACCTCTCTGACTTCATCGGGGGTGTCCTTGTCGATCAAGAACCAGCGCCAGGCTTCGGTCAGGTTGGGCCCACGGGGATGCCACATGGCGATGGATCGGGGCTGGCGGGCCAGATAAGACATGTTGGGGAAGACCGTGCCGACCATTCCGATCAGGTTGGGGCGGCCGCCCAGACTTTCCCGCCTCTTTGCCTCCTGCTCCTGGAAATATTCTTCCACAACCTGGGTGTTGGTGTAGGTTGCGACCTGCGCTGTGGCCTCACGATGCATGTCTACAACCGCGGCATGTCCCAATTCCGGGAAGGAGATGTTCAAGCGAACGGCGGCCGAGATCTCGTCGCCGTCCCTTCGTCCTCGTCCGCTTGGGCCGATGCCGACCATGTCCACCGAGCGGTGGCTGATGTTGTGGTAGCCGTCCCCGGCGAAGTTCTCGGCGGCGAATTTCCAGTTGCTGGGCATGGTCCACTTCTGGACGCCGCCAAGTATCTCCGAGCCGCCGTCGCTGCCGTCGCGTCCGTCCAGTGCCAGGTCCAAGTACAACTTCATGTCACCCAGGTAATCTAGAAACGGCGGTGCCGTCTCGTCCCAGGTGGCCCAGATGCTCCCTTTGTAGTTGTACATCTGAGGGACGCTGATGAGGCCCCACTTGGACTTGTCCAGGGTCTCTTGGTAGGCGTCTTTGAAATAGGGAACACCAACCAGCTTGCCGTCGGTGGCGAAACTCCAGCCATGGTAGGGGCAGGAGAATACGGGCGTGTTGCCCTCGTCGTACCGGCAGACCTTCATGCCGCGATGGGTGCAGGAGTTTAGGAAGATCTGGATGTGGTCTTCCCGGTCGCGGCAGAGGATCACCGATTCTTCGCCCATGGAAGAAACGAAGTAATCGCCGGGCTTGGCCACCTGGCTTTCGTGACCAACGAAGAGCCAGCCCTGGGCGAATATCTGTTCCTGTTCTTGCCGGTAGATGTCCTCATTGACGAAGATCTCACGGCTGATGTGGCCGGCATCAACGTCGACGATCTTGCTGAACGCGCCTGGCTTGGTTTTGGTGGCCATGAATCCCGTTCTCCATCAGGCAGAAATCGTTCCCGACAGTATACCGCAACGCGGCATCTGACGGCGTTGGGGAGGGGGTGAGGAGAGTGCAGAAAAGACGGCCACGATATACCGTGGCCGTCTTTTCTGCTATGTGCCTGCGGAAACGGGTCTCTTGGATCACACGTCGATGCGGTAAACCTGCGCGGCCACGTTGTGGAACATGTCGGCGCGCTCTGAGGCCGAGTGGTCCTTGGTGATGCGTTTGAAGGCGTTGTACATCACGTTGTACGAGTAGGACACCTTGTCCACCGGGAAGTTACTTTCAAACATGCACCGGCTGGGACCGAAATGCTCGATGCAATAATTGACGATCGGCGCCATGTCCGACGCCAGTTCTTCCGAGCCGATGGGCAGATCCCGCGTGTGCCAATCGAATCCGACACTAGGCATACCGATGCCGCCAATCTTCATGTAGATGTTGGGTTGTTGCGCGGCGGCGGAGATGCCCTTGCGCCAGGTGGCCTTTACCTCTTCTATACGGCCGGCGTAGGGGCCGGTACCCAGCAGACCGCCGACATGGCACAGGATGATGGTCAAGTCCGGTACGGCTTTGGCAAACTCGGCCAGTTCTTCCATCTGGGTGAAGAACATCCAGCCTTCCAGAGAGTGGCCCATGCCGGCCAGGACTTTGGCGCCGGCCCGGAAGTTGTCGCTGGACATCTGGCCTTTGATCTTGTGCGCGGGGGTGTTCTCAACGGCCGGATCATCGTCCCAGGTGACCGTGTGGCGGATGCCGCGGAACCGGTTGGGACTGGCTGCCTGCAGGGCCTCCAAAACGGGTTTTACGCCGTCGCCCAGGTTCAGGTTGGCGTGACCGACGATGGCGGCGGCGGCGCGTCCCGGTCCGTAGAGCCCTGTTGCACTGGCGGCGGCCAGACCTTGGACGAATTCAACCTCGCCAACCGGCTTCATCTCGTCCGGCCCGTCGATGCGGTACATGGACCGTGCCTCCACGAAAACGGTGGAGCGCACGTTGTGGCCGCTGTTCATATCGTCAGCCAACTCGTGGAGCAGGTACCTCTGGAAGGGTATGCGCTGAGTCCGAAAGTCCCAGAAGTGGTGGTGGGGGTCGCAGATGGGCAGGTCGGGCTCCAGGGTTTTTTCCGGCGTTAAAGCCAGCCAGTCATTGCCTCCATAAGGCATGATGGCGCCTCCATAATCATTGATTTTGACGTCCAGATAATAACACGACGGCGCCTAATCATTTGCAGCTAGCTTAGGTTGAAACCGGGCCCAGGTTGAAGACTGGGACAGGCCGGGTATAATTGTCGGGGCGATTTGAAACAGCGGCCCGCCCAAGAATCAACGATCCGGAGATGCTGATGGCTGAGAAGGGACGCTCGATACACGTTGATGGCGTGAAGCACGGAGCGCCGATACCGATGGGCGCGCGGGTCGGCAACATGATCTTCTCCAGCGGCATCATGGGCGCGGACCCTGCGACCGGGACTGTCCCAGAAGACCTGGAGAGCCAGTGCGTGTTTGCATTCGCCAATATGAAGACGATGGTTGAGAACGCCGGCGGCACTATCAAGAACATCGGGACCATCAAGGTCTACATGAAAGACCGGTCCCAGCGGGAGGCGGTCAACCGCCCCTGGTTAGAGATGTTCCCGGACGAGGACGACCGGCCGGCCCGTCATGCCATCGAGTACGACGCATTCCCTCCCGGCGTTTTGGTACAGTTAGAGATAGTTGCCGTGGTCGAATAGCCATCGTGCACCCCGGAGACCAAGCACCGCGGAAACAGAGATATAATTTTTCAATCGAGGTAATAGTTGCAACCGGAAAGCAGATTCGTGGAGTCCAACGGGGTCAATCACCATTATCTGGAATGGGGCATCCCCGGTAACCCAAGCGTAGTGATGTTTCATGCCGTTGGCATGCATTCCCAGATCTGGAACAACGCGGCCCGGGACCTAGCTCGGGACTACCATGTGCATTCATTCGATCTAAGAGGGCATGGTGACACCCAACCGCCCGAGGGCAGTTATACATTCCAGCAGATAGGCGAAGACGTGGCTTCAGTGATTCAAACGCTGGGTCTGGAGGGGTCCATCGGCATCGGGCATTCCGCAGGCGGGATGTCCATGCTGATCGCCGATTCCCTGGTCCCAGGAATCTTTAGCAGAGGCGTATTGGTGGACACTAGGGTGGGCGATAGCCCTATGGCTTTGCTCAGCCCCGAGGAACAGAAACTCCGGGTCACCAGGACCCTGCAGAAGCGGACCATCTGGGAGAGCCGGGAAGTCATGCACGAGGCCTACCGTGACCGCCGGGTGTTCGAACCTTGGACCGACGAGGTGTTCGCCGATTATATCGAAGGTAACACCCGCCCCATGGAGGACGGCCGGGTGGAGCTGAAGTGCAAACCTGTTGTGGAAGAAACCTTCTACGAGAGCCGCGCGAAATTGGATACTTCTAAAATACTTAAGGGGTTGGGCGGAGAGTACATCTTGTTGGTCGGAGCCTATAAAGGCGCCCAGACGCAACAAGACGCCGCTGTGCGGCGTCTGACTCAGGAGACCAAGGGGTTCCAGCTAAAAGAATTGGACGCCGGCTCCCATTTTGTGCCCATGGAGCACCCCGACTTGGTGCTGAAAGAGATCCGGAATTTCATAGACTAGCCCAAACGAAGAAAGATATCCCACTGAAGAGGTATAGATAGTGGCCGATCAAGAAGGCGGATTCAGCCCGCAGACCATAATCGATCATCTGAAATCGAACAATGTTACTCATGTAGTCTGGCTGCCAGACAGCGAGACGAACTTTTTATATGTGCTGCTGCAGGAAGAGTCGTCCTTGGATCTGATAGCGGTCAGCCGGGAAGGCCAGGCGTTCTCCACCGCATCCGGGCTTTCGGTAGGCGGGGCCAAGCCGGTCATCCTGATCCAGAACACCGGCCTGCTAGAGTCGGGCGACTCGATGCGGGGCTGGGTAATGGGCATGAATATCCCAATTGTACTGATGGTGGGGTACCGGGGTTGGACCCGCCATGGTGTGGACACCGATACCGCAGCCACCTACACCGAGCATTTCCTTCACGCCTTTGGCATCAAATACTACTTGGTGGAAAGCGACGCCGACGCCGACCGTATCGCGGTGGCTTTCGAACGGGCCGAACGGACCCAGCAGCCGGTGGCGGTGTTGATCGGTGATGAATTCCACGGCTTCGTACAGCGGTAGAAACGACCCCAGACGCCCAAATTTATTTGACGAAATAGTAGAGGACTGATGTTCCAGACAGAAGATATGTTTAAGGCTTTCGCACCTTACCGGGGCAACGCCGTGGTGATCCCGGGCCGGGGCGGCCGCCATTGGATCAACCTCAGCGACCAGCCTGACCGGGACGTCCCTCTGGGAGATCCGGCCATGGGAGGCCACGCTTCATTCGCCTTGGGTCTCGCCCTGGCCAGGCCCGACGAGAAGATAATCCTGTTCGACTCCGAAGGCGATATCCTGATGAACCTGGGCGCGCTGCCCACCATCGCCGAGAAAGACCCCAAGAATTTCTATCACTTTGTTTTGGATAACGGGGTCTACGCCACCACGGGCGGCCAGCCGGTACCCAATGCTGAGAACGTTAAATATGACGTCATCGCCAAGGGTTCGGGTTACCCTTCCACCTACGCCTTCGACAACCTTGAAGACTTCACCACCAACATCGAACAGATTCTGAGCAAGCCCGGTCCGGTCTTTGTGACCATGAAAGTGGTGCCCGAGGTCGAGAACGTCCCAATCGGCCAGCGGGCCCGCTGGCAGAAGAAAACTAGGCACGAGACCATCGCCGATCTGCAGAAAGACCTAGGGCCCCGGAAATCTTAGGTTGTTGGCGCCGGATGAGGGCAACGCCCAGCCTCTGACTGGAATCCGGGTCTTGGACCTATCCGGCGATCTGGGCGTCTACTGCGGCAAATTATTAGCCGACGCGGGAGCGGACGTGATCAAAGTCGAGGCTCCCGGCGGCGACCCAATGCGCCGGACCGGCCCCTTTATCGATGGCGCTCAGCCTCCCGAGAACAGCCTCTACTGGCGGCATTTCAACACCAACAAACGCAGCATTACCCTGGACATAACATCCGATACCGGCGGCGCGCTGCTACGGCAGTTGACCGGAACCGCCGACGTCCTAATGGAATCGTTTCAACCCGGATACCTGGACTCCCTGGGGCTGGGCTACGGGCATCTGGGCGACGGAAATCCAGGGCTGATCTACGCCTCGTTGACGCCATTTGGGCAGACAGGCCCTTACAAGGACTACAGAGGTAGCGACCTGGTCGGATTCGCCATGGGCGGCTACATGTACGTTACCGGGTGGCCCGATACCTCGCCCAACAAGCTCTGGGGACTCCAGGCCTATCACACGACGTCCAACCGGGGTTTCATCGGAATTCTGATAGCCCTCTACCATCGCCTAGCCACCGGGCACGGGCAACGGGTGGACGTATCCATGCAAGAAGCCGTTGCCACCACCACCGAGCATGTGAACACCGCCTACAACTACACCGGAGAGAACGCCGTTCGCTGCGGTTTTCGCCACGGCGGCCAGTTTGTGGCGACCTGGCAGTGCCGCGATGGGTACGTCAGCATCACCACCAACACCCAGAAAGCGTGGGACGATCTGCTGGCTTGGATGGACCGGGAAGGCATGGCCGGAGACCTGATGGACGAGCGGTACAACGACCGGTTCATCCTACGCGGCGAGCACGGGCCGCACATCGAAGAACTGGTCGAGGCTTGGACGCTGACCCATACCCGCCAAGAGATCACGGAGTGGGGCCAGGCCAATCACCACCCCTGGGGCCCGGTGTCGACCGCAGCCGAATTGCTGGACAACCAGCAGCTCTGGGACCGCGGGTTCTACCGAGAAATGCCTGAGCAGAGTATCGACAAAAAATTGGTTTATCCGGGCGCTCCGTACAAGATGTCCGAGTCTGGTTGGCGGTTGTTTTCGACTGCGCCTTGGGTGGGCCAGCATAACCAGCAGGTCTACTGCGAAGTACTAGGGCTTTCCCAGGAAGAACTCCAGGAATTGACCGCGGCTGGGGTGATCTGAAATGGCCGATACCAGCGCGCTAGCATTACAGGGTATACGGGTCTTGGACTTTACCTGGATACACGCCGGCCCCTCGGCCACGCGGATACTGGCCGACCAGGGCGCCCAGGTGATCAAAGTAGAGTCCGACCAGGCGCTGTCGGTGGTGGGGGGCCCGGTGTCTAACACGGCCCGGGGTTTGGGGCAACGTCACAACTGGAACGCCGGAAAGTCGTCAATCTCGTTGAACATGAAGACTGACGCAGGGAAGGATCTGGCCCGGCGGCTGGTGGCTGTATCCGATGTGGTCGCGGAGAATTTCAGCGGCCGGGTGATGCCCGGTTGGGACCTCGACTTCGAGAGCATTCGCAAGATCAGACCCGACATAATCATGCTCAGCATGTCTGGGTTCGGACGCACCGGGCCCTGGAAGGACCGGGTCAGTTACGGCCAGACGCTCCAGGCCTGGTCTGGGTTCACCGACCTGACCGGGTTTCCGGAATCGAAGCCCAGCGGACCGGCCAGTGCTTATAGTGACGCAGTGGGCGGTATGACTGGCGCCCAGGCAGTTTTATTGGCGTTGATTCACCGAGCACGTACCGGCCGGGGCCAATGGATCGACGTCTCACAGATGGAGGCAATGTCCACGTTATTGGGGCCGTTGGCGCTGGAGTTGAGCGCCAATAAAACTGATGTCCAACGCACCGGCAACCGGCAACGCCACGGCGGCGGGGCACCCCACGGTGCCTACCGGTGCTTGGGAGATGACCGCTGGTTGACCATTACGGTGTTCAACGAAGAGGAATGGGATGCATTCGTCCGGGCTGTCGGCTCTCCCGCATGGGCGTCTGACAGCCGGTTCGCCGGCGCCGAGTCCCGGCTGCATAACTCCGACGACTTGGACAAGCTGGTGGAGTCTTGGACGTCAGCGCAGAACGCAGAAGAGGCGATGCATCTCCTACAGGCCGCCGGGGTCGCCGCCGGGGTGGTCCAGACCGGCCAAGACATGGCGGAGAATGACCCACATCTGCGAGAGCGCGGTCTCTTCCAGAAGGTGCCGGACGCCGCCGGGGTGACGCGGACTATCGAGAGAGCACCCTACAAGCTGTCCCTAACGCCGGGGTCTGTTACCAGAGGAGCGCCAGAATTTGGCGCGGACCAGGACTTCGTGCTCCGCGAAATATTAGGCGTCGACGATGAGGAGCTTGCGGAGATGGCCATCGCCGGTGCGTTTGATTAATACCGGCAGATGACCACCGATGTGATTGTCAAACGGGGGCTGAGAACCCATAATACGGCTCGATTTCCTAGCCTCGTTCTAAGGCTGGGACGATGGGAGAAATCATGGAGACCAGTCTTAGGGGCAAATACGCCATCGCCGGCATCGGCGAGACTGAGTACAGCCGCGGCTCCGGACGGAGCACCAGGGCAATGGGCGCGGAGGCTATCCGACGGGCCATGGACGACGCCGGACTCAACTCCGAAGATGTGGACGGTATGCTCAGCTACCACGGCGGGGATTCCACGCCGTCGACATCAATTATGTACGACCTGGGGCTTAAGCCCAACTTCTATATGGACTGCTCAGGCGGCGGTTCCAGCACGGAGGCCCTGATCGGCCTTGCCATGGGCGCCATCGAGGCCGGCATGTGCGACACCGTGGCGGTCTTCCGGTCCATGAACGGTTATTCCAATATCCGCATCGGCGGCACGGGCGCTAGGGCCGCTTCGGCCATCTCAGGGCTAGACCTGATGAAGCGCCCTTACGGACTGATCAGTGCCGTCCAAAACTTCGCTTTCAACTTCACCAAACACATGTCCCAATACGGAGTGAAGAGCGAAGACCTGGCCCACATCAAAATGGCCCACAGCAACCATGCCAGCAACAACCCAAAGGCGCTAATGAAACAGAGGGTTACGGTGCAAGACGTGATGGACTCCCGGTGGATCATCCGCCCCGTGGCCCATCTTCTGGACTGCTGTTTGGAGACTGACAACGCCACCTGCATAATCGTGACGTCAGCAGAACGGTCCAGAAACTTGCGCCAGACTCCGATAAATATCCTGGGCGCCCAGGGCCGGGGCACCAAACCCGGCGGCGATTTCCACGTCCAACATGGCGATTTAGGCCGTGTGGCGGGCCACTACGTCGGTCCCCGCATCTTCGAGTTGGCGGGGGTTAAGCACGAAGACATAGATGTCACCGGCTGCTACGACGCCTTCACCTATACCGTGCTGCTCCAATTGGAATCTTACGGCTGGTGTAAGCCGGGCGAGGGGAAGGATTACGTGAAGAGCGGCGTCATAAATCTTGGCGGGAAGGTCCCCAACAACACCAGTGGTGGCCATCTCTGCGAGGCCTACACCCACGGGATGAACATGGTTATAGAGAACGTCCGCCAACTTCGGGGCACCATCGATGACTATTGTCCCAATGCCGCCAACGGCGAGCACACCTATGACTATTCCGAAGGCGGCTGCCGGCAAATTAAGGATGCCGAGATCAGCATGAATATGGGATGGGGCACCCCGGCCGTGGGCAGCGCCCTCATCATGAGGAGAGGATAGACATGGCCGTATATCAATATCGGGGCCAACATCTGGATATACCCGACAATGACAGTGAGTACCGCGGCTACTTTGAGGCCGCCGGCGAACACAGATTGGTGGTCAAGAAGTGTCGTGCCTGCGGGCTATTGCGCGGTGAGCCGGGGCCGGGCTGCCCTTGGTGCCCTTCCTTAGATTGGGACTGGCAAGAGGTTAGCGGCAAAGGGACCATCTACAGCTACCAGGTCGTTGCCCATACGGTCATACCCGCCTTCCGCGATCTGGCTCCCTTCGCCATTGTGCTGGTGGAACTGGATGAACAAGCGGGCCGACCTACGCCAGACGACGGACTCCGCATAACTGCAAACCTGGTGGATAGCGACCTTGGGCCAGAAAAAGAGGAAAACGTGGCGATCGGTAAACGGGTAGAAGTTATCTTCGATGACGAACCTGAGGGTATCAGCATCCCCCAGTTCAAGTTGTCGGGCGAACCACCCAAGGGCGAGACCTGGCAGCATACAGTCTGAGTCGGGACCAACACGAGACTGGCGTTTGACCAAACTGATCAGCTTCGACATTGATGGGACACTGGAAGTTGGCGATCCGCCGGGTGGCATCACCATGGAAATGGTTCGTCAGGTGCAGGGTCTAGGCTACCTGATTGGCAGTTGCTCCGACCGCACGGTGGGCGAACAACAGCGCATCTGGCGGGACCACGGCATCAGTGTAGAATTCACCGTCTTGAAACATCGACTCAACGAGGTCAAAGAGAAGTTCCCAGCCGATGAGTACTACCATGTGGGTGACACTGAGACCGACCGCCAGACGTCGCTACAAGCGGGATTCAACTTCGTGCCTGTCGGCGATGCCGTTGTCCGGTTACTGAACGGACTCACCCCCCAATAGGGAGCACTAACCATTCGCCTCTATTACGAATTAGCCTACCTTTGGCCGATCATCAGTCCGCCCGAAGAGTACGGTAGCGAAGCTGTGTTCTTTGGCGACGTGATTCGTGAGGAGCTGGGGGTCGGTAGGCATAAGTTGCTGGAACTGGGTGTGGGAGGAGGGCATAACCTCTCCCACCTGACCGCCGATTTTGATTGCACCGCCGTAGATCTTTCGTCCGACATGCTGGCGCTTTCGAAAGGGCTTAATCCTGGCGTAGAACACCGTGTTGGAGACATGCGAAACACCCGGCTGGAACGGATCTTCGACGCAGTGCTGGTTCACGACGCGGCTTCGTATCTTTTAAGCGAACAGGACCTCACGGAGACATTCGCCACCACGGCAGTACACCTGCGGCCCGGAGGTGTGTTGATGGTTGCCCCAGACTGGGTGCAAGAGACATTTCCCGATGGGTGGGTCTACAACTGGGACAGACAGCAGGGGGACATCGAGGTCAATATCCAAGAGGTCATGGTGGACCCGGACCCATTGGACACCCAGGTCGAATCGACCTACACCTACACCATCAAGAAAGACGGGGAAACTACGGTTGAGGTGGACACCCACATCACGGGCCTATTCCCCATCCAAACATGGTCTGACCTGATGGGACAGGCGGGGTTCACAGTTGAAGTAAGAGCCCTGCCGCCAAACGAGGGCGGTTACGGGTCCTGGCTGTTTATCGGGGTGTTGGGGGCCGCGGTCTAATCGTCGTCCCCTGAGACCGTTCCGGCCAGGAACTCCGCCACGTCTTCCAAGCCTTGTTCTTTTAGTTGCTCCACGGCGAAGCCTTCGGCGATGGTGGTGTCCATCTCCTTGGCTAGATGCTCGGCCTGCAAGTCCTTCAAGACGCCCCGCCCTTCGATGGCCACTCGTTGCAGCAGCTTGCGCCACTGGATGATCTCGGCGTCGGTCCCAGACAGCTTCTCAGGGCTGTCGTAGCGCTGAGGCACCATGATCTTAGCGTCTTGGTTGGAGAACTGGATGTTCATCACCCAGTTGTGCCAGAGCAGGAAGTGCACCCGCTCGTAGATGCGGCCCAGCAGGCTGCCGGGACGGGTGGTGTGGTAGTAGATGATCCGTGTGGTATCTCCGTCGATGGGAATACACATGCGGGTGTACATGTGGGTCCGCGCATCAGACCGGAACATGCCAGGCAGGTGGTGTCCTGGGCCCCACAGTGGGTTGTTGGTCGTGGGGGGCTTGCTTAGTCGGCGTTTGTTGGCTGGGATGAAGACCCAATTCCAAAGCAGTCGTAATTTGCCTTTGGGCCAGCGGCCCAGGCCCTCATAGGTGTCCTGATAGGGGAATTTACCTCGCATGATGTCGATGTATTCCTTGAATCCCCAACCGCGCCTGGGGTTGCCTATCTTCTCCTGGTCGCCCCAGATGACGTTGAAACCGTTGCCCACGAACACCGGCCGGATACGGGGCGAACGGCCGTAGGGGTCTTGGGGGCCACGGGCCAGCATCATGATGGAGTCCCGGTGGACGTAGTAGACGTGGGAGTCCATGGAGTTTTCAAGGGCGACCCGCCAGTTCACCGGCCAATCAGTGGTGCGGTAGAGCACCTGGCTGTTCTCTTCAAAGAACTCCTCGGGCACGTCCTCTTCGATGGGCGCCGGCTCATCTTCGCCCATCCAAACAAAGACCATGCCCTTCAAGGTCTGGGTCGGATATTTACGGGCCTGGACCTTGCCGGGGATGCCAGAGTTGGGGCCTTCACTTAGGACCGAAACGCACTCCCCTTCGCCGTCGAACACCCAGCCATGGTAAGCACAGGCCACCGTACCCCTGAAGTGACAATCGCCTTGGGATAAGCTGGCGCCCCGGTGGGGGCAGACGTCCCAGAGAGCGGCAACGTTTCCATGTCCGTCGCGGAAGAAACACAATTCCTCGCCCAACATCTTGATGCGTACTGGTTTCTTGCCAACATTGCTGTCTAGAAGGGCCGGGTACCAAAAGTCGCGCAGTCCATCGGGTGGGGCCAACTCGCGACGGTCAAGATCTTTCTGTGTTGTATTTGACACCATGATCGGTTTCCTCCCGGTTGTCCGTTACGGCTTCATCACAGCCAGGCATTTGCTGGAGTTGAAGACGTAAGTCTGCAAAAATTCTACTATCTCCGGCTTGCGGTCCAGTTCCTGCATGGCCCCGGCCAGACACATCCAATTCAACATCTCTTGTTGGCCGGCGTCTTCGATCTGAGTGTTACTGATGCCGCGCCAGGCCTCGTAATTACCCGCTTTCAGTTCCTGGAACCTGGCCATGTCGGACTCCACGTCACAGTAGAGCCACCAGTTCTTGGGCGTCAAGAAAGCGTGGGACCAACTGGAAGAGGCGATGAGGGCCACCCGCCAGGGGCTGGCCTCCAGCGCCCGGGCCGTGGCCGCGCCAAGTTCCATGCACCGCTTGGGAGTGGGGCCGGGGGGGTCCATGGCCATGTCCACGCCGTTGATCTGCTGGGTAATCGACCCGCCTCGGTTACGAATGACGTTGCTGCCGTAGCAGTTCACGGAGAAGGGAATCACCGGATAATCGAAGCCCTTCCGGTCATAGTCCAAGTAAAGCAGGGTGTTGATGAATGCGTGGCCCATGCCCTCCAGATGGAGGGGCTTGTAGGAGTAGGCGATGTCGAAACCGTTTTGCAAGAGCGCACTGGCTAGATAGCGGCTGGACTCGTGGCCTTTGTAGCGAAAGATCTTGTTGGCGGGTTCGTCCCAAACGTTAGGACGCTGACCACCGTCCCTGCCGACCATTGGCTGGCACTCGAACTCATCGTAGGCCATGATGCAGAAGGCCGGGATGATGTCCTCTTTGAAATTCTCGTACTGGTCGTCGCCCCAAACCAACACCACGTCCGGCTTGAAGGCGTCTATCTCCGCCCGCAACTTGCGGAACCCGTCAACCAGTTTCCCGCGTTGGTACTTGGCGGCGGTGTAGCCCTCGTCATTGCCCCACTCTTCCCGCATGGCGTCGGGCCATGACTCGGGGTTCTTCTGATCCGTGGGGATGCGGTCATTACCCCGCAGCGCCCTGGTGAGTGAGTAGTCCTTCAGCTCATCGGGTGCGATGAGGGACGGGGAGTGGGTTAGGCCGACGCCTAGGATCTCTGCCATTTTATTGCTCCTGTCAGGAGAATGTTTGGGTGCCTACGGGGTGAAGAGCGCCAGGCATTTGTTGGAGTTGAAGACGTAGGTCTCCACGTAGTCTAGGATCTCTGGTTTGCGGCCCATCTCCTGCATCGCACCGGCAAGGCACATCCAGTTCAGTAGTTCCTGTTGGCCGGCGTCTTCGATCTGGTCGGTGGAGATTCGCTTCCAAGCATCATAGTCCCCGTCGCGCAGCTCTTCAAAGCGGGCGCGGTCTGATTCCAGGTCCGGCCAAAGCCAATTGTTCTTGGGAGTGAGGAAGGCGTGGGACCAACTGGAAGATGCCACCAATGCTACTTTATAGGGGCTGTCTTTCAGCACCCGGGCGGTGGCGGCGCCCATCTCCATGCAACGCTTGGGAGAAGGACCGGGCGGGTCGAAGGGCAGTTCGACGCCGTTCACTTTCTGGGTGATGGCCCCGCCGCGGTTGCGGATGACGCTGCTGCCGTAGCAGTTGATGGCGATCGGGAGGATCGGGGTGTCGAATCCGGTGCGGTCGTAATCGAGGTAGAGCAGGGTATTCAAGAAAGCGTGGCCAAGACCGTTTTCGTGAAGCGGCTGGTAGGCATAGGCCATGTCGAACCCTTCATTGATCAGGCCGGTCGCCAGGTCGCGGCCTGCCTGGGGGGCCCCTCGATAGACGAATTTCTTGTGCTGGTCCTCGCCCCATACGTTGCGGCGGAAGCTGCCGTCGGTTCTGTTGTAGGGAGTGGCTTCGAATTCGTCGAATGCCAATACGCAGAAGGGAGGGATGATGTCCTCTTTGAAGTTCTCGTACTGGTCGTCGCCCCAGATCAAGATGATGTCAGGATTGAAGTCGTCGATGGCAGACCGTATCTGCCGGAACCCTTTGACCAGCCGTTCCCGGTGTTCGGCGGCGGACTTCAAGCCTTCGTCTTCGCCGTATTCGATACGCATGGGCTCGGGCCAGTTGGTGGGAATCTTCATCTCTTCGGGCACGTTGGCGTTGTGCTTGAGAGTGCGGGTGAGAGGAAATCCTCGATCTTCGTCTGGAGTGATTAGCGGAGGGTAGTGGGTTATGCCTGCGCCTAATATCTCGCCCATGTTCAGCCTCCTGACGACCGGTGACTGGTCATCTTTTGATTTTTAGTATCGAGATTTCGTTCGGTTGTAACAGAGGCACCACGTAGTGTCAAGAATATCGGGGGCGTGATACACAGCAAACGGCGCAATTGTAATTGATGACGACGAATTCAGACTATATGCTGCCGGTTGTCGGTTGACTCGAACCCGTCGATAATACCCGCCAGATTAGGCCGTATGTTGAGGTGAAATGGGCGCAATTGAAGATTACGGAGCACTGATCGACGCAGTGGATTCTCAGCGGGACCGGCTGCAGGGCCCGCTCCTTTCGGATTATTGGGGCGGAGACACAGCGAAGCGATTTCGAGCCGATCCCAAACGTCAGATGGACGACAATTTCGAGATCCTTGCCGCGTTCGTGAGGCCGGAAGATGTATTTGTCGACGCGGGGGGAGGCGCGGGAAGGCTCAGCCTGCCTATGTCGCTCCGCTGCCGTCAGGTGATTAACGTCGACCCTTCTCAGGGCATGGGCAAGGAATTCGAAGAAAGCGCAGCCGATGTTGGCATCGACAACGCCAGCTTCGTTCTATCCGATTGGCTGGATGTTGATGGCGTGGAAGGGGACGTGGTCCATGCCGCCCATGTAACCTATTTCGTCCGGGATATCACACGGTTCGTCGCCAATCTGGAGAGCGCCGCCCGCCGCCGCGTGATTATCACTTTGGCGAGCGTGGCCGGGCCGATGCTGAACGCCGAATTATTCAAGATGGTGTACGGGGAAGAACAAGCCCTGGTACCCTCTTATGCCTATCTGCTGCCGGTCTTGTGGGAGATAGGCATCCTGCCAGATGTACGCTTCCTACCCCAAGGGACCACCTACGAAGGCGTGCCTCAACCCCCCACGTTTCCTCAGAACAAGGAGGAGGCGGTGGAGATAGCGCTGGCCGGGATATGGCTGGCTCCCCATCACCGGGACCGGGCCGATAAAGTTGTGCTGGAAAACTTCGACGAACTGTTTCAGCAGAAGCCGGAGGGTCTCGTTCCCCAATGGATGCCGGACATTCGGCAAGTGCTCATCACATGGGAGCCCGGAAAGACGGGCTAACACGGGGACAACAATAGGCACCGCCGCTTGTTACCCGGCCCGCCAACGGGGATAATATCCCCGATACGGCAGTCGACATAAAACACAAATACCTGGGGCCATGGGCCCCAAATCACTTAAATAGAGAAGCGAGGTATCGATATGGACTGGGGAATGGCAAACCGAATGGCTCGGCTGATTCAACCCGACGGCCATTGCATGTTTCTGCCCATAGACCACGGGTATTTCCAGGGACCGACCCGGATGCTGGAGCAGCCCGGCGAGACCATCAAGCCCCTGCTTCCCTATGCCGACGCCCTCTTCGCCACCCGAGGCGTGGTGCGGGCCGTTGTTGACCCCGCCATGGACCAACCGGTGATTCTCCGGGTTTCCGGCGGCACCAGTATGGTGGGTGGCGACTTAGCCAATGAAGGACTAACCACTTCTATGGAAGACGCTGTGCGTTTGAACGTGTCGGCGGTGGGCATTTCAGTATTCATCGGCACTGAGTTTGAGAAGGAGTCCCTGCTGAACCTAGGCAAACTGGTCGACGAAGGCGAGAAATACGGCATCCCGGTGATGGCCGTGACCGCCGTGGGGAAGGAACTGGAGAAGCGGGACGCCCGCTACCTGGCCCTCTGTTGCCGCATCTGCGCCGAGTTGGGCGCCAAGGTGGTCAAGACCTACTGGTGCGAGGAGTTCGACAAGGTCGTATACGGCTGCCCGGTGCCGGTGGTCATGGCCGGCGGCCCCCAGGCCGACACCGAACGGGAAGTCATGGACTTCGTTAAAGACGGTATGGACAACGGTGCCATCGGGATCAACCTGGGCCGGAACATCTGGCAGAGCGAGCACCCAGTGCCCATGATCCGGGCGCTGCGCCACATCGTCCACGAGAACGGCTCGATCAACGAGGCCCAAGAGGTCTTTGACAGCGCCAAGGCCGAGAACGGCCGGGTCGCATCGTTGCCAGCATAATTTCCTTCATTCCCCGATATCCAGAGGTATAGCCAACATGCGTGTCGCCATGTACTACAACAACCACGACGTGCGCGTGGAAGAACTGCCGGTGCCGGAGATCGGCCCCGGTGAATTGCTGGTGAAGGTGGAGGCCAGCGGCATCTGCGGCAGCGATGTCATGGAGTGGTACCGTATCCAAAAAGCGCCCATGGTGCTGGGCCATGAGGTTGCTGGAACCATCGTGCAGGCCGGCGCCGGTGTGGAACGGTTTCGGGAAGGCGACCGCATGATCGTGACGCATCACGTTCCCTGTAACGCCTGCCATTACTGCCTCAGCGGACACCACACCGTCTGCGACACCCTCCGGGAGACCACATTTGATCCCGGTGGGTTCGCCGAGTATCTGCGTGTCCCTGCGATAAATGTAGACCGAGGAGTTTTCACGCTTCCGGACAGTCTGTCCTTTGATGAGGCGTCATTCGCCGAGCCGTTGGCCTGCGTCTACCGGGGCCAGCGCCGGGCCAACATACAGCCGGGGCAGAGCGTCATAGTTCTGGGCAGCGGACTAGCCGGACTTCTCCACATCAACCTGGCCAGAGCCCTGGGCGCGGGCCGAATCATCGCCACCGACATGGTCCCGGCCCGATTGGAGGCCGCAAAGAACCTGGGCGCCGATCACGGGTTCTTGGCCACCGAAGACATTCCCGCGCGGTTGCGGGCGGTGAACGACGGCCGCCTGGCTGACCTGGTCATAGTCTGCACCGGGGCCCCGCCGGCTTTACAGCAGGGGCTGGACTCCGTGGACCGCGGCGGCACAGTTTTGTTCTTTGCTCCCACCGAGCCAGGGGTGAATATCTCGGTGCCGGTGAACGACCTCTTCTTTCGCAACGACGCCACCCTGACGACCACCTACGCTGGCGCACCTGGCGACTTGGCCACGGCCCTGGAGATGATCGGATCGGGTCGGGTCCAAGTGGACCAGATGATCAGCCACCGGCTGGGCTTGGAAGAAGCGGGCTTGGGGTTCCAACTCACAGCCGAAGCCCAGTCCTCATTGAAAGTGATCATCCAACCCCAGAAAGGCCCCTAGTGTCTTTTATCTGCTTCGCGGGGTGTTGCGTCAAGACTGTCATTCTGAGGCGCGAGCCGAAGAATCTCGTTGCTAAATCACCAACACTGGCCGAGAACAAAGAGACCCTTCTCTTTCCGCGGAAGAATCAGGGTGACAACAAGTAGATGTGTGTTATTGATGGCAACCTCCACCTCCAAATCTCCCAAGCGAACCCCCCACCCAACCGGTAGCTACGCCTTGGTGCTGCGTCTTCCTTCCCGCCGCAAGATACGGGTAGGCAAGTTGGGTTTGGTTGAGTTCCCACGAGGCCATTACGTCTACTTCGGCAGCGCGCTCGGTGGTCTGAATGCCCGGGTGGCCCGGAATCTCAGCAACGACAAGAAACTCCACTGGTACGCCGATTACCTGAGCGCGGAAGTCCCATGGGAATATGCTTGGCAGTTGGCGGACGGTTAGCGGTTGGAATGCGTCTGGGCTTGTGGCGCCATGGCGACCATTGGTGTGGACGTGCCCGCGCCTGGCTTTGGGTCGTCTGATTGCCGGTGTCGCTCTCACCTGGTTCGGGTGAGCACTGCTAGAGGGGTGAGGGATTTGCTTCGTGGTCTAACTACTACGCCGCGCGGGTTGAGGCTCCAATCGATGAAATCTTCTTGACGGCGACCTACCGGTCTGTACTATCATGACGCCGACATTCCATCTGGAATGCCGCTTTAAATACTCGATAGAAGATGGGCGCTGGCTCCGGTAAACATCCCGCGCCCCAGCAGGGAGGCCGACGTGGAACTTGGAATCTTCCTTGAATTCCCAGTCAGCGAAGGTGGAACGGAAATAGAAGCCTTCAACGACTCCTTTGTCCTGGTCAATGAGGCGGAAAAGCTTGGAGTGGACTCACTATGGTTGGCGGAATACCACTTCAGTCCGGGCCGGGTGATGGCCTCGCCCATCGCCATCCTGAGCAATATTGCCGCCCGCACCGAACGGATCAGGCTGGGCACGGCGGTGATTCTTCTACCACTGGCCAACCCGGTGCGTGTTGCAGAGGAGGTCGCCACATTGGACCTGGTCAGCGGGGGACGAGTGGAGTTCGGCATAGGCCGGGGGACCTTCCCTAATGTTCACGAGGGCTTCAATTCACCCTTTTCCGAGAGCCGTGGCCGGTTTGAAGAGAGCCTGGAAATCATCCTCAAGGCCTGGACCAGCCAGACGTTCTCTTTTGAGGGCGAGTATTACAATCTGAAGGACCTGGAGGTCACGCCCAAGCCCTACCAGAAACCCCATCCGCCCGTTCGTGTCGGCGTAACCTCCGCCGAGAGCTTCCCCACCACCGGCCGCATGGGCCACGACATCCTGATCAACCCCTCCCGTGTCTTCACGCTGGCCGGACTCAAACCCCAGATCGAGGAGTACCACGAGGCCTGGAAGGACGCCGGGCACGAAGGCAAGGGCAAGGTCGGACTTAGGGTGCCCATCTATCTCTCGGATGACGCACAGAAGGCCCACGATGAACCCATGGAAAGCGCTCTGTTCTCCATGGGACGCCTCTCCAACCGGGTGGCCAGCTATGCCGAGTACGGCGGCACCACCGGCAACTGGGGCCAGGAGGCCGAGACCGTTGCGGGCATGTCGTATGACGACTGGTTCAGGGACAAGGTCGCCTTCGGCACCCCCGAGGCTGTTACCGAGAAGCTGCGGGGCTTGGCCGAAGAATTGGGCCTGGACCAGATCATGTTCGAGGTCAACTTTGGTAATAAGCTGCCCTTGGAGAACCAAGTGAATAGCCTGCGCTTGATGATGGAGAAAGTTGCCCCGAACCTGGGATGAGCGCCGGTTCATAAAAGTAGTTTTGGGATCATGTCTGACAGGAGGCCAAATTAGATATGAGTTGGGACTTAGTAGAAGCCGGGTCACGGGTTGAAGCGGTGGCGTCCATCCCGGTCAAAAGCGATATGGGTGGAGCCCCCATAGGCGGCCCATCTTTCACGATAGAGGCGGGCGACCTTGGCGAAGTGACCCTCAAGCGCAAGGCAGGGAAACTTCAGTGGATGGTTATCAAATGGGACCGGCTGGACGGTCGTACCTTCAATCTGAACGCCGATCAGTTTGACTTGATAAAGCCAGCGGGGAATTGACGACTCGGCGGGGCGGCATCTAAGCGAGCTGCGCTCAAGGTGACATATCAAGTCACGGACTTTATCCGGATTTGTGCTAATATTCAGTAAGTTGGTTTGTACCGGCGCCAAATAGCCCTGAGCTAAATCTTAAAGAGGTGTTCTAGGAAATGGTTCAAGCAGAGATTAAAACTACATTCGAGGCCGGCCCTGTAACGTTCACAGCGAGGCATGAACTCTGGGACGGCAACATCCAGGACCACGCCGACCAAGGCGTGTCCATAGTTGTCCAAGCCGAAGTCAACGGCGAAAAGACGATTCTTCTTCGGTTCAACTGTTTCGACATCGAGCGAAGCTACATTTACGGTCCGGAGAACCCCGATCTGAAATCCGACGGCCCCATGATGCTGGCCGGCCGGACGGAAAATTCCACAGGAATGGGAAAGATGTACCGCATGGATCCCACGGCTGATGGCAACCCCATCGGTTGGACCATGAAGACCATCAAGAAACAACTTCCTGAGATGCTGGATCGTGCTGGATACCCCGAGATCGCCAAAGAGATTGACTTTGAGGTATTGGCAGACGTCGTTCCTGAGCTGGAAGCATCCGCCAGGGAACTCTTTGTCGCCAAGCGAAATACCGTCAAGCACAACCGCGGCACTGATATATTCGAAGCCGGAAACATCCGCTTCGGGCTGGAGATGCGGCGGCTACCCGTCGGCGACGGTGGCTTGGCAATTCACGTTTTGACCGACGTGGGCGGTTCCACCGAGAAGTCGTTCGTGGAAGAGACCGAGATCATGGCCTTCGACCTTTTCTGGGACGGCCCTCACTACCACTATGGCCCCCGCAACAAGAACCACCGAATCTATTGGGACCGCACTCTGGTCACCGATTACCTCGGCTGGGTCTTGGACAAGATTGACGGCAAGAAATTGGGCGCTATGATCGAGCGGGCCGGTTACCCCGGCATCGCGGCCGATCTGGATCAAGATATGATTGATGCCGTGCTGCCCGCGTTAACCACGAAAGCCCGTGAGATGCTGGCTCTGGGTGAGTCCCTAACCGGCCACCCCGGACTGCCCGCAGACGTCACTCCTAACTTGGTCACCAACTAAGCGATCTAGTCTAAGCAAATCGCGTAAAATAAGAGCCCGGCCACCAAGTGGCCTGGCTCTTATGTAATTTGGCAACCGAACTATTTTCAGGGACCGGCCGCCTTAAGTTTAGACTTTATCATCCTCAGGGCCTGCGACTGATTGGCAAACCTGAAAGTGAAGCGGCAGCGTTACTAGTCCAAGTAGTTGGAACATCATTTAGGCCGTGGCCCACTGGACGCCGTTCAGGACAATCTTCTGGAACTCTGGCGACTCGAAACTCTTGCCGTCATGTCCCAGCAGGAATGTGAAAACCTTGCCCTGGCCGTAGGTGCGGGTCCAGCCCAGAGGGAATGTCCCGGCCGGCATGTGGGTCGGGGCGCGGTCCGGTCCCCAGGGCCAGGTGCCCTCTTCCGAGGTACCGGTCAAGAACACGTCGCTGCCGCCCTTGTATTCGATGCCCATGTACAGCTCGTCATCGGTGCTGAAGTCGGAGACTCCGTCTACGCCCGCGTGGCCGGGCTGGCTGACCTTCACTGCGAAGTTGCCGTAGGGCGGGTGGAAGCTGGTGCCACTGACCCAGCCGCCGCCAGTGATCTCGGCGAACTCGGACCAATAATCGGCCCCGCAGCCGGAGATGTGCAGGCAGACGAACCCCTTGCCCGACTTTACATAACCGATGATCCCATTCTGTTCGCCTTCGGACAGCTTCAACTCGGCGAAGTCGGCGGCGTTTTCACGCCGGGTGTTGAAGACCAGCGCGTCATAGGCGGCCATGCTGGCCGCGTCGGCCAAGACCGATGCGTCTTCGCTGACAGTAACATCGTGTCCCGCCGAATTAAGGAACCGTTCCAGTACCGGGGTGGACTCTTCATAGGGGTGCCTCCCCCCGGTTATAACAAGCAGATTCACGTTTAGTGCCTCCAGGTTTTTGGTTGGGTTAGTAGTGAGTTAGAGTCAGTATTATACGTCAAGATGGGGGTATTGCCACGGGCAGATTATTCCCAGAGAAAGTGTCACCGCATCTTGGCTTGTTAAATTTCCATTTGCTTCCACAGAGGAAACCTTAGATCTCTCGATAGCCATTCTTCACCTATTGTCCATCCTGTGTGTGATTTACTCGTCCGTGGTCCCGTGCAGGACCGCATGGAAGAAGAGTGATACAGGTCACCTGAATTTGGGCGGCGAATTACAGACCGGGTTCATTGGATGCTGGAAAATGTTATCGGAGTCGAATGAGTCCGAGCGAATGCCACTGTAGCTGAGGCGGTAAAATCCATCGCCAACATTCGGTGTGATATGAAAAGTGAAATAATCAACGTGCTAGACTCGGTAAAAACCCCTGTGATCAACGAAACTTCCAAATTGCCAGCAGATAAGTGTGCCAGTTGCAACGAGAACGAGTCTGGAAAAGCGGGATCGAGCCAGGGTACTTGTGCCGGTCATGTTGGGCTGCGGCTCACACCACTGTGAAATTCGTTCTGGAAGGCTAGTCTTTTAGTCCCACTACACAATAACTATCCTCTCGGTGCCCTCGACGACTTGGCAGAAGTCGGTCCGATCTCGGCGCTTTTGCTTCCACGGTTTAACGGGATACTCATCTCCACGAACCCCTGCTACATCCGGCTGTCCTTCATGCAAGTTAGGACCGCCTGATGTTATCGTGATGGCCCATGAAACTCGTCCTGATCGCCATACTCGCCTCCATCGCCACTTGCTCCGCGCCTGTCGAGGACACCCTGCTCCGCTGCGATGATTGCAACGAAGTCCGTGTGGATAAGGTGATAGACGGCGACACTTTGGACAGCCCTTCGGGCCGTGTTCGGTTATTCGGCGTGGATACACCCGAGCGTGGCCAACCCTGTGCAGCAGAGGCCACCAACCTGTTAAGCGAACTTGCCGGAAGCTCTGTGCGCGTGGAGGATGGGCCGAGACTGTCCGATCAGTTTGGAAGGCGCTTGGTTTACGTTTACACTGAGAGCGGATCAAGCATCGACGAGATACTGGTCCGGGAAGGCTTGGGCACCGCATGGTTCGAAGACGGTCAGCACCAGGATTACTTGGTAGGATTGGAACGGTCCATCAAGGATGCGAAATCCGGATGCCTTTGGTCAAAATGAATGAACATGGGAAGGCCGATGACAGATAACAACGCGACAAACCCCGCGGTAGTAGTGACCAACCTCGAAGGCCGGGGGCCGCTGAACCTGCTGGGAAAGGAAACGTTTCTAGCATTGATGTCTGAGTTGGACCGGCTGGACCAAGACCGGAGCGTCAGGACCTTGATCCTCACCGGATCTGGGGAACGGGCTTTTTCCGCCGGCGTGGACCTGCAGCAGATGAAAGACCTGAATCCGGAGGACGCCGAAGCGTTCATCATGGCGCTCCACGAGCCAGCCCGAAAGCTGCTGACCATGGCTATCCCCGCCATCGCCGCAGTCCGGGGACCGTGTTTGGGCGGGGCGTTGGAGCTTATCTTGGCGTGCGACATACGCATCGCCGCCGAGGACGCCATACTGGGTCTCCCGGAGGTGCAGGTGGGGATCCCGTCTGTCATCGAGGCCTCGTTGTTGCCGCCGACCATCGGCTTGGGCCGGGCCCGCCGGATGCTGCTTACAGGCGAGACCGTCGATGCTTCAGAGGCATTGGCGATGGGGCTGGTCGACCGGGTCGTTCCCGCCGACCAGCTGATGGATGTGGCCCGCGAAACCGCCAACACCTTCGTCGGTATGAGCCGGGACGTGCTCACCTCACAGAAAGACATCGTGGCCAAGTGGCTGGAGTTAGGAGAGGAAGAATCAGCCGCCTTCACCATCAAAGAATTCTCCCGCATCTTCACCACCGGAGCGCCTCACGAGGGGATGACAGCGTTCTTGGAGAAGCGGGCGCCTCATTTCGGGAACTAGTAGCCGCTCTACCAGTTAAGCCCCGGCTCTCGTTCCTGTAGCACCTCGCCGAAGAGGGTCAGGACCTGGTCTACCTGCAAAATCACGGCGGCGGCTTCAAGTTCGGGGTCGGTGATTAGGCCTACCTGGGATAGCCGGTTGATGGAGCTATCGTAAGCCAGGCCCTGCCTGTGAACGGAGGCGGTGCAGCGAAACTTCCAGCCAGTCTGCTTTTCAGCGTGCCGGAACAGCAGCACCACCTTTGGGTTCTCTTCAATGTGGTCCAGTGGCGTACGGCCGGTCCGGTCGCGGTAGACGAATGAACTGTCATCTAGGGCCAGGACCGTGCCGATGTACCCGCAATTTGGCGTGCCTTCTGTCGATGCGGAGGCGACGATGCACGGGTTGCCGCTCTCCCGGGCGTTGCTCACTAAGGTACGCATCTCTTCGGTCAGTTTTATCATCTTCGACTCTCCCCATATCAGGTCGGAAACCAATCGCGGTTGCCCGCGACCGCCCCGCCGACGGCCGGCAGGCCTAATATCAACATGAATAAATGAAGGGCCTGCACGGAAACAAACGACTTCGCTGGGTTTGTTCGCACATGCTTTGCGAATAGCCGGTGTAGGAACATTGGTTCCGCTACGAAAAGTACGAACATGAATAAGGCCCAAACAATCGTCATTAAGTGAATCCACCAGTATTCGGGCTCTGTGTACCGGCTCCAGCCGTCGACAAAATCAAGCATATAGAAGCCTTATCCACCGGCTATCGGGACCATGAACCTGGCTTTCCAGGCAAACCCCTTTTGAATCGCTTCAAACATTTCGACTGTGTTCGCATCTGCAGGCAATCTCCTAACGATGGGAATCACGACTGTCGTGACCATCCCAACTCCCCCGACCCAGAGCACCATCGCCAACACGTGAATGACCATTGCTACCGCAAACTCGCTCAATTCAACCCCGTAATAATTCGTTTCGGATGCACCGTTACGCCGGGTACTGCTCTTTCCACCAACGGGCGATCTCGTCGCGCCGGGCGAACCAGACTCCCTCTTTCTCCGAGGCGTACTTTAGGAACTGGTCCAGGGCGTAAGCCCGTGACGGCTTGCCGATTATCCGGCAGTGCAGGCCCACCGACATCATCTTCGGGTGGGTGGCCCCTTCCTCGTAAAGCACGTCGAAACAGTTCTTGGCCGTCTCGAAGAAAACGTTGGGCGTGATCAACCCTCCACTCCAGAACTTGAAGTCATTGACTTCCAGGGAATACGGCACCACCAGCCAGGGTTTACCGTGGACCTGGGCGTAGTAGGGCAGGTCGTCGTTGTAGGCGTTGCAGTCGTACTCGAACCCACCCTCTTCGACCACCAACTCCCTAGTGTTCACGCTGGGCCCGTAGCGGGTGTACCAGCCGATGGGGCGTACGCCGGTGGTCTTGGTCATAGATTCGACTGCTTGACGGATTGCTTCCCGCTCTGAATCGATGTCCATCTTGTAGTACTCTTCCCACCGGTTGCCGTGGCCCATGACTTCGTGGCCCCGGCGCACGATCTCCGGGCCCACCTCCGGGTTACGCTCCAATGCCAGGGCGCAGGCGAAGAAGGTCCCGTTGATCTTGTGCTTGTCTAGGATGTTCATGATGCGCCAAACGCCCACCCGGCTGCCGTACTCGTAGAACGACTCGTTGGCCAGGTCACGCTCTCCCGGGCCCGCGGGCGAGGGCGATTCGCCCCCGGACTCGCCTTTGGGGTCGCCGTCAAGTATCGAGTACTCTGAGCCCTCCTCGTAGTTGACCACCACCGAGATGGCGAGCCTGGCCCCGTTGGGCCACTTGACCACCGGCGGATTGGCGCCGTATCCGATCAGGTCTCTAGTGCTCATCGTTGATCCCTCGTCACGTTGAAGTTTTAGACTGGGCTACTGACCCAGCTTCCAGCGGTAAAGCACCACCGCCACGGAGGTGGCCAGGTTCAGACTGGAGACACCGTTCTCCATGGGGATGGACACCCGGTGGTCCGCCTGGTCCAGCAGTTCTTGACTGAGACCCTGACGCTCGGTGCCAAATGCCAGCAGGGCCCGGTCGGGGAGTTGGAAGTCGGACAGCGAGTCCCCACCCAGGTCTACGGCCACCAAAGGACGGTCGGAACTGGGCAGCTCGGCGGAGTTGGACACCGGCAGGGCGAATTGGAGCCCCACGCCGCTGGTCAGGGCAGCCGGCTTCCAGGGGTCCAGGTTCCCCGTGTTGATCACTCCCGCAGCCCCGGCGGCGGCGGCGGCCCGGACCGCTGCGCCGATGTTGAACAGGTTTCGCGGATTCTCCAGCAGGACGACCGGTGTTGGGGCCGGGTCATCCAATAACTCAGCGAGCTTGACGGTAGGTCTTCGGGCGATGGCCATCACTCCTGTCGGCGGCGTCATGGGACCTAGTCTCTCGAAGACGTGGTTGGGCACTTCCATGACCTGACTTTGGAAGGCCTTGCCGATATCAGGCGCATATTCGGCCTGCAGCGCCGCCAGTTCTGTTAAGTCAGGGCTGACTACTTCCAGCAATTCCGCGCCGAAGCGTATTGCGTGTTTCAGCGGGTGGAATCCTTCGATCACCACCAATGACGGGTCGTTGCGTGCGTTGTAGAAACGGTCTTCTATGGGCTTCTGCTTCATGGTCTCTGCGGCCGGTATCAGGCTACGGCCATTATGGCAGATTGAGAGTGGACGTTCCAAAGGGAGAAATTGGCAGAATCATGGCTGGCACATTATCCCAACTACAAAAGAGAGACCACATGGACTTGAAAGTCGACCAGAAAGCCATCCGCAGCAATACGCTGACCAATGACGACGTTAAAAGCTACGCCGAGATGACCGGTGACTACAATCCCCTGCATTTCGATGCGGGTTTCGCCGCCAAGACCACGTTCAAGGGACTGGTGGTGCAGGGACGGCTGACCTCGGGGATACCGAACGCGCTGGTGGCCATGGATATGCCTAGCCCCGGCGATGAGTATCCAATTCCTTGATCTCCCCTGGTTCATCGCTCAGTTTTAACCCGGCAGTGCGCCGAGGTGGGCTAAACCCTTAGAATGTTCCGCATAATACCTTAGGAGAAATGACATGCGTGGAGTGACTTTTCCGGGAAACAGGCAGGCTGAGATTGGAGAGTTCCCCGATCCTCATGCTGGGCCGGGTGAAGCGGTGCTCAAGGTTCGGGCGTCGGGTCTCTGCGGCACTGACCTCCACCGATACCGCGGTTCCGAACCAACGGACATGATTACCGGCCACGAGCCTTGTGGAGTCATCGAGGAGCTCTCCCCCGGCGCGCCTCCCGGAATCAAGGTGGGCGACCGGGTCATCTGCCATCACTACGCCGGCTGCGGCGTCTGCGAGAACTGTTCTATGGGTTACGAGCAGCTCTGCGTCCACGGACGGATCACCTTTGGCGGCGGCACGGGCCACGGGGCCAACGCTGATTACATCGTGGTGCCGTCGCGAAGCCTGGTGATCCTCGACGACGAACTGTCCTTCGAGGAGGGCGCGGCCATCTCCTGCGGCACCGGCACGGCCTGGAACGGGCTAAAGAAGATGGAGATTTCGGGCCGGGACACCGTTGTCGTCTTCGGTCAGGGGCCGGTGGGCGCCAGCGGGACACTGTCGGCCAAGGCCATGGGCGCGAGAGTCATCGCTGTGGACGTAGTGCCGGAGCGGCTGGACCTAGCCAAAGAGTTGGGCGCTGACCACGTGGTAAACCCCTCGGAAGCCGACGTGGTTGCGGTCATCCGGGAACTGACCGAAGGACTTGGCGCCACCGCCACATTGGAGACCTCGGGCAACCCTCAGGCGAGACAGCAGACGGTGGAGTGTCTGCGCCCCTTCGGACGGGCCTGCTACGTGGGCATCGGCGGTCCGGCGGAGATCGACTTCAACAGGGACGTCATCTTCAAGGTGGCGACCATCTTTGGGTCTTGGACATTCAGCAAAGCAGAGTTGATCGAGATCGAGCGGTTCTTCGTCGACACCAAGGCCCCGCTCAATAAGCTGATCACTCACCGTTACCGTTTGGACCAGGCAGTAGAGGCCTTCAAGGAATTTGACGCATCCAAGACAGGCAAATGCGTGTTTGTGATGGACTAACTGGACGTCTGGCAATCATCTACCGGCGGAGACCTGGCATCGAAACAAATAAGTCGCCGCTGGTAGATAACCTGGTTAACATGAGATGGTTTAGACATGAGTAATACCTCGCGGATGGGTATCCTCGTTGGCGGTGGACCGGCCCCCGGTATCAACAGCGCCATCGGCGCGGCGGTGGTTGCGGTGGGAGCGATGGCGGTGGCCTTGGAACCGGAAGCCAAAGCCACCGCCGAGCCGCCGGCCACCAAGGCCAACGGGCTCAGGAAGGCCTGTCGGGACAAGTTGCCGCCGAGAATCCTATTGGTGGTGGACACGAATCATTTCTCCGCCCAAAGGCAAAATCTCAGTTGAAACTGATGGGTATCCAGAATAGATACGTATGGATAGATCGGCACGGATGCAGCTACTTGCAGCCAACCCGATCAATGCGGGTTGGCTGCGACGGGGTAGCGCCGGGAGTATTTGCCTAGATACAGGCGTCGCGGACGGCTTGGGAGATGGCGGCTAGTCTGGCGTTGTTGGTGGCGGTGCCGCGGAAGCCGTTGGTAATGTAGCCCACGGCTAGACCCGAGTCGAAGTCGGCCCATCCGATGGATGTGCCGGCGCCACCGTGGCCAAAGGTCTTCAGCGGGTCTCCGGCCGATTTACCCATGCGCTCGTCACCCAGGGCCAGGCCCAGGGAACGCTGGGCGAAGACTCCGATGGATTTATCGACGCCCTCAACCTGAAACTCTACGGCTTCTTCCGCCGTTGCCGGTTGGATGACCGTGGCTCCGTCCAGCGAACCCTTGCGTTCCATCATGGCGTAGAACCGGGCCAGGTCTCCGGCCGTGGCGACGCCGTTGGCGCCGGGCACGATAGACCGGAGCACCTCCGGCCGGCTGAACGTGCCGCTATAGCCACTGGTGTCGGCGTCGTCTTCCATGAGGTGCATGGGTGACACGCGGCCCTCCAGGCCGGTAGGTAGACCAACGTATGTGTTTTCCATGCCCAATGGAGCAGCCAGATCTTCCGCCAAGAACTTGTCGAAGGTGCGGCCGTCGACCCGCCGGACAATCTCGGCTAGGACCCAT
>ERZ651768.459-NODE-459-length-30866-cov-15.994316_pt1 | contig 30866 bp, 23 predicted proteins | sample MGYA00514754_ERZ651768 | MGnify/ENA metagenome assembly ERZ651768
AGCCGCCAATTATCGGGCCCGCAATTTTACCTGAATTTTTAAATGATCCAATTAATCCCGCACCTGCTCCTGTGTGGCGAGAATCAATTTTTTTAGCATACAGAGCTAGTATTGATGGGAATATAAGTGCCTGAGCAAGACCGATACCCAAAGCCAGCAGCAGCAATGAATGGGATGAAGTAGCAAACGGCAGTAACCCTAATGATAATGCAGCCAGCATCATGCCTGCAGCTGTTACAGGCAGGTAACCTGTACGGTCACTCAAACGACCTCCAAAAGGCCGTGCTGCAAGGTGCATTAATTCCTGAGTCGTGAAAAACAGGCCAACCCATAAAACAGGGATGTTCTGCTGCAGCGCGTAAAGAGGTAAAAATGTTTTTGTTGAATACAAGCTTATGTAGACCACAAATTCCAGCAATCCAGCCAGCCAGAGTTCGGCTGTCTGGAACCCCGTTCTCATGGCATCCTTAAATTGTAGTCTCAAGCTTTTAGAAGGTCTAACAGGAATACTACGGTTTTTAAGTAATAGGACAGGCAAGAAAGCAGATGAACTAAAAAAACCGATGGCTGCGAAAACAACTTCAGGTTCAAACACTGTAAGCAAAGTAGCCGCCAGTGCAGGTCCAAGCATGTAGCCTGCGGACCGTGCCATTCCAAACCAGCCCAATCGCTCGGCACAATTACTGTCTATACTGCCTTGTTCCTTCCCCTGCTCTATCACCCAGGCAACAGTGACTGGACCATATATTGCCGTTGCAGTTCCATGAAGTAGACGCAGCATTAACAGTTGATGTGCATTTTCTATCCATAAATAAAAGAATGGAACTATGGAAAACAGCAGTGTTCCAATAAAAAACCAGATCCAGCGACCCCACCTGTCTGAAAGCATACCAAACACAGGTTTGAGCAGCATACCTGTTAAAGTGGAAGCAGAAACGATAAAACCTAAAAAAGTAGCGTTTGCTCCCAAACCTGCAGCAAAAAGGGGAAGAAGAGGAGTTTTGCCCATCTGGTAGGCGGTCCGCACAATGAAATCTGCTGCTGTCAGATTCAACAGCTTACAATTTATGCTCATTCCCGGAGATGCTTGCATTTTATCCATGCAGCTTCGGGATTCCATTATTTTCAATGAGTTGGTTGAGACTGCTCAAGTCCTTTTCACAGACCAGATTCATCTGTTTAAGCTTCTGATCAATCTGCTTGCTCAGATGTTCAAACACGTCGTATGCCTGCTGAGGAGGAACCGAATCTGCAACTGAGACAGTACTTACCAGGGCTTCCATACGTTCTTTAAGCCTAGTCGGATGCCGCAATCGGTCTGAAGGAGTTTCATTTTTCGTCTGTGTAAGTTCGTTTTCCAGAATTTTTAATTTACCAAGCAGTTTTTCAGCATTTTTCCGGACTTCTTTTACAGACTTTTGACTAATGGAATTACCGAAAGTTGCACGTGATAACAGTTCCTCAATTTGACACATTATTCTGCGGATACTGTTAATGGCACCATTAATCTCAGATACCCTTCTTGTGATTTTGTTCCATAATTCAAATTGTGCGGCAAAATCTTCTGAAGTGGTTTCCAGGCGAGGATCCTTGAGAATTTTAAAGCTGTGTTTGTATTCTTTGCCATCCAACTTAAGGCAAACCTGGTAGTTGCCTGGAGGCGCGACCGGGCCTTCTCCGGGACCTCCCTCTCCGCGTCCAAGAGGTTTATAGCCTTTTCTTTCCAGCGACTTGTCAATTTTTATTTCCGGGCCGGGATAATGAATATTCCAGACAAATCGATTGAATCCTGGCTTGTTGGGTAGGTTAGCCTTTTTTTGCTCATCATCTATGTCATCAGTTTCATCCAGTGACTTTACTGTTTGCTTTTTATCAGAGTTCTTGCTTTCGAATCTTTCAATCTCATTGCCTGCTTCATCAAGGATTAACAGCTCGAAAGGATTTTGCTTTTCTGATTCCAGGTAATAATTTACAATCACCCCCTGCGGAGGATTTTCCCCTATATCCAGGTTCCGGGAATATTTTTCACCTTCCGTGGTTTTTCCTTCATAAAAGGTGCCCGGCAAGCCAAACGCCGTGCTGTAGTTTTTCCCTTCACCAAGAAAAAAGTTTACACTCCAGTTCAATGTGTAACGGTATGTGTCCTTCGGAGGAAATAATTTAACTGCTCCAACTTTATCTTTTCCCTTTTGGAAGAATTTTGACGAATACTGCCTGAGCGGAGTAAGGTCATCAAGTATCCAGAAAGACCGTCCATGGGTACCAACCACTAGATCATCCTGTTTGATTTTCATATCATATACCGGTACAACCGGGAAATTCCCCTGAAGTTTCTGCCAGTTTTTACCATCATTTGTGCTGATGAAAATTCCCGTTTCGGAACCGACAAACAGCAGTCCAGGAGTTACAGGGTCCTCCCTGATGACACGGCTGATCTCATTTTCAGGATAGTCCCCGTTGATGCATTTCCAGTTCTGGCCTCCGTTAGTGGATTTATACAAATACGGACGATAGTCATTCAGTTTGTAGCGAGTCGCCGAAAGGTATAAGGTTTCCGGATTATGGGCAGAAATTTCAATGCAGTATATGTAGGCCCATTCCGGAAGTTCGTGCGGTGTAATATTTTGCCAGTTTTTTCCTCCGTCTGCAGAAGTATGAACCAGTCCGTCATCACTTCCTGCCCAGAAAACTCCGGACTGATGAGGTGATTCCACAAAAGTTGAAATAGTCGCATAATGCTCAGCACCGCTACTGTCGACAGTCAGACCTCCGGATAATCCAAGCTTTTCCTCATCCGCACGGGTCAAGTCCGGACTGATTCTTTCCCAGCTTTTTCCTTCATTGTCTGTCCGGAACACATGGTTGCCACAGGCGTAAACAGTCCCCGAATCATGCGGAGAAAAGCTAATTGGGTAAGTCCATGAAAAACGGTATTTCATATCCCTGGGAGCCCAGCCAAACACTTCTTCCGGCCAGATGTTAATGAGCCTAAGCTGCCGGGTACGATGATTGTAATGCTGCAGGGCTCCTTCACCGCCAGGAGAACTTCCGACAGCTCCTATGTAGACAATATCAGGGTCATCAGGCTTGACCGCAATAAAACCACTCTCCCCAGTTCCCGGCAGGGTACATTCATTAAAAGTTATGGCACCATACTCAGAGGCACTGGGAACACTTATGCTGGTGTTGTCCTGCTGTGTAGCATATACCCGATAGGGAAATTGATTGTCAATGTCCATGCGGTAAAACTGTGAGGTGAGCTGGTTATATATGGTTGACCAGCTTTTCCCACCATTAAAGGAGACGCATGCTCCGCCGTCATTACCCTGAACCATTCTCAGGGAATCACTGGGATCAATCCACAGGTCATGATTGTCTCCGTGCGGTGTGGTGATTTCGATAAAATTAGTACCACCATCGGTGGATTTCCACATTTGCAGATTTGTAATGTAAACTGTATCAGCGTGCTGGGGATCTGCAAAAACATGGCAATAATACCATGGACGATGTATCAGGTCGCGGTTTCTGGAGGTCATTGTCCAGCTTTCACCTCCATCTTCAGAACGGTAAAGGCCCGCATCTTCAGCTTCGATGATTGCCCAGACACGTCCGCTTTGCACAGGAGAAGCCGCTACGCCGATTTTACCTTTTGTACCAGTTGGCAGTCCTGGATTGTCCGATATATCTGCCCATGTATCCCCACCGTCAGTTGAGCGGTAAAGGCCGCTGCCCGGACCTCCACTGTTAAGGCTCCAGAAATTCCTGTAGGCTTCCCAGAAAGAGGCGTAAACGATTCTAGGATTTAGTGGATCAAAACATAAATCAACGGCGCCTGCTTTTTCGCTGCGGAAAAGAACCTGTTCCCAGCTTTCTCCGCCATCTTTTGAACGAAAAACACCTCGTTCTTTATTCGGTCCAAACGCATCCCCGAAAGCTGCCACATAAACCAAATTCGGATTTTGCGGATGAACAAGTATTTCACCGATGTGGCGTGTTTTTCGTAGCCCTACATTTTTCCATGTTTTACCTGCATCGACAGATTTGTAGACACCATCTCCATAAGACACATCAATCCTGATGGTTGATTCACCCATTCCGGCATAAATCACGTTCGGGTCAGAATGGGAGACAGTCAAAGCGCCTACCGCAGAACTTTGCAGAAAACCGTCAGAGACATTTTCCCAAAATAAACCTCCGTCTTCCGTTTTCCAGATGCCTCCTGCGGCTGCACCAAAATAAAATACCTGAGAATTTTGCGGATTACCAGAAACCGCAACCACCCGTCCACCACGTGGTGGACCAATACAGCGCCAGCGGAGAGTGTTTAAATGGGGGATTGAATTAACATTAGATTTAGACATCTTTAATTTTTACTGAAAGCAATTTAATGTTTTTGGATTATTTAACGTCCGCGCAATCTTGGATCAAGAGCGTCACGCAACCCGTCACCTATGTAGTTTACGCTAAGCACAGTCAGGGCTATGAAAAGTCCCGGCCAGATCACACGTGAAGGCGTAATCTGAATAAAATTTGCTCCATCGTAAAGCAACCTGCCCCAAGTTGGGAAATCGGGGGGGAAACCCAGCCCAAGGAAGGACAGGGCAGATTCAGTGATGATAGCGTTGGCTATACCTAAGGTCGCGGAAACCATAATTGGACTAAGAATATTAGGTAGAATGTGGCGAAAAATGATGCGATTTTTTCTTGTGCCAATACTGTATGCGGCGATTACAAATTCACGTTCCTTGATGCCAAGTACATCGCTTCTTACTATCCTGGCAGTATGCATCCAACTGGTGATGCCGATAACAAAAACTATCAACAAGAAAATACCTGCCTCTGGACCATAAAGCGCACGTAATGTATCTCTGAAAAGTAAAATTATGACCAGTAAAAGAGGCAAAATTGGTAATGCCAGAAATAAATCCGTCAAACGCATCAAAGGCCCGTCAAGTGATTTGACGAAACCGGCAAGGATTCCGATCATTGTTCCTAAAAGCAGGGCAATTAACATGGCTAAAAATCCTACAGCCAGGGAAACCTGTCCTCCAGCCAACATTTGCGCAAGTGTGTCATGACCAATATTGTCAGTGCCTAATGGGTGAGATAGAGTAGGTCCAAAATTTCTTTCCTTAAAATTTATAGCGCTCGGATCTATGTCATGTATATAAGGCCCAATGAAAACAGCAAGTGTGATAAAAGAAAACACAAACACACCGGTCAATGCACCTTTGTGTTTGCGGAACTGCCTCCAGACATCACCCCATAGTGAACGATGCTTGGTAACACCTTCCTGACTAAATTCTTCAATGGTTGTGACTTCAGTCATATCTTATTCTGGGGTCAAGGATGCCGTAAGCCACATCTGCAATCAGGTTGAAAAGTACAATCAGTATGGCAAACAAAAATGTCAGGGTTTGCACAAGAGGAATATCAGCACCTTCAATAGCAATGATTAACAGCTGCCCCAGCCCATTCACTCTGAATATCTGTTCGGTAATAATTGCACCGCTGAAAATTGTCGGGATGCCAAGAGCAATCAAAGTAACTACCGGAATCAGGCTGTTTCGCAAAACATGTATCAACAAAACAACCTGCTCAGAGCGACCTTTTGCCCTGGCAGTCCGGACGTAGTCCAGATTTAGATTGTCCAGGATTGAAGCTCTCATGAAGCGGCTCAATTGTGATGCATTATAAAGTGCCAGCACAGAAACAGGCATAATCATTTGTTTGACCTGTGCAATAAAGTTTTGCCAGCTGTCAACTGAAAGAGTGGTGTCGTAAATCATTGGGAACCACTTTAACTGTACGCTGAAGATAATAATTGCCACCATACCTGTGAAAAAGGTTGGCACAGAAAAACCAACCATGGAAACAAAGGTACCCACCTGATCGAACCACGAATATTGCTTGTAAGCGGAAACTATTCCTATCGGAATCGCTATCAGAATACCAAAAAGATATGACAGCCCGACAACCCAGAGGGTTTGCGGAGTACGCTGGATTATCAGGTCAATAACCGGACTGCGGGTCGCCCAGGAAAGAATCCGGGTCCGCTCCTCAGCATCACCGATGCTGATGCCGAAAGCTTCATGCAGTATATTCAGCGGTTCATTGACAAAAAATTGAACCATCCACTTGCCAAAACGGATGTGCATGGGCTGGTCAAGACCAAGAGAGACACGAATTTTTTCCCGCACTTCCGGCGGAACAGTCATGGGCAAGTTCCCCGTCGGATCATTCGGCGCTAAGTCGAGGATAGCAAAAATGATGAAGCTGATCAGCAGCAGTGTTGGAATGGCGAGAAGCAAACGCCTGATTATATAGTTGATCACGGTTTGGTCGCCTTTAAGTTTACAAAAAAAGCGGTTTGCAGGCAGCACACCCACAAACCGCAATATTAAATTATAATTTTCTCAGGTATTCAGCAAAAAATGCATGCAGAAATAGTTTCCCTGAAAATATGATACTCACTTTCCGGTCTAAAAAAACACTTAGACCGGGAAAAAGCAGTTTGCTAAATAACAGGACTGGATGTTACTTGCGACGCCAGTCAGCAATATTCCAAAGTTCTGAATCCCATTCGTTCATCCGGGGTCCAGTAATACTGTTGGAATGTGCCGAAACTCCTCCACGATGAATGAGAGGAATCATTGCATAATCCTGCATCAGCATATCATTCATTTCTTTCGCGAGCCGAATACGATCCTTTAAGGCTGCCGTTTTTGACATTTCCGCGGAAAGAGCGTCATAGGCAGCATTGCACCAGCGAGGCATATTGTTTCCACCCCACTTATTCCTTTTTTGCGCCATTTCCTTACAAGTCCAATTGGACATGTAGGTTTCCGGATCTGTACCACTGAAAGTGTTTGTGTACATTTCGATATCCGCAAAGAATTTTTGATAGGTGTCAGGAGTTCCAACATCACCACCGAAGAACACAGACGCGCTGATATTACGCAGTTCGGTCTCTACGCCAATCTGCTTCCACATCTCCTTGATGAAGGCTTGAGTTGCCTGTCGGACAGAGTTGGTAGAAGTTTGATAAAGAATCGAAATCCGGACTCCACCTTTTTGGCGGATACCATCAGAACCACGCTTCCATCCCGCAGCATCAAGCAACCTGTTTGCTTCAGCAATGTTTTGCGTCTTACATTCATCGTTTGCGGTTGACGCATAAATGGCCGGTGCAGGCAGAACGTTGCAGCTGATTTTTCCTGCTTGACCGTAGCCTGCATCAACAAGAATCTGGCGATCTATAGCCAGTGAAAGTGCTCGGCGGACGTTATAGTCTGAAAGGAAAGGATGTGCATTGCGGTTGTTGTTTCCACCTATATATTCTGAGCGGTCTTCCCCAAGTGCCGGACTTGGATTTGTAAAATTTACCATCAGCCTTTCCACAGCAGTTCCGAAAGCTGAGACAACAGTCCCCTTTCCGGCCTGCGCCATTTTAGAGAGGATTTCCGGTTCAACCTGCAGGTTCCAGGCATAATCCATTTCACCGGTCTCCAGCACGGCACGGGCTGCTGAGGTGGCATCACCTCCACCTTTAAATACCAGTTTATTGAAAGCAGGCTTGCTGGCGTCACGATAATTGGGATTAGCCTCAAAAACAATCACATCATTGGGTTTGAAATCCACGACTTTGAATGGACCAGTTCCAATCGGATAAAAATTCTGCTTGGTACACTCCTGCGCCTTAGCTCCCTGGCAGCCGTCAAACTGTGCCTTTTGTAAAATTGGCGAGTTGTAACCCACAAATGTTGCATAAGGAAAAGGCTTTGGCACAGTAAACTGGATTTTGACAGTGTTACTTCCAATAGCCTTGACTGACTGGATATCCTTGTAGTAATTGGTTGATGTACATCCCGTATCCGGATTGGTGCAGTACTCATAAGTGAACACTGCATCATCTGCGGTAAGGGCTGAACCGTCTGACCACTTGATACCTTTTTTAATTTTCCAGGTAATTGAAGTCAGGTCCTTGGAAACCCCGCCGTTTTCTACTGTAGGAATTTCCTCAGCGAGCCAAGCCAGCATATTACCTTTTTCGTCGTAGCGTGCTAGTGGCTCCAAAACGACCGAGGAGGCTTCAAGTTCCTTTGTTCCTCCAGAAAGATTGGGGTTCATGGTTGATGGTGCCTGCCAGTAAAGCAGGTTTAGTTGACCGTCACTGCCGCGCTTGGCCTGAACGGAACTTGCTAAACCCAAAGCTAAAGCTAGGGTTATGATGGTAGTTATAATTTTCTGCATAGCATCTCCTAATTAAGAAAGATTTTTTATCAGACGAGTTTTTTGACTGACGGGATACAGCAAACCGAACCACTCGGTATGCAGATTCAGAGGTTTCAACTACAATAAATAAAAACCTCTCTTTATTACCTTTGCACTATGATCCATCTGAATAGCTCAAGCACAGAAGAGTGAGGCATTGTACTATTGGGAAATGAAAAGTCAACTTTTCATTCATACTTTAAACCAAATGACATGCTACCCGACGATCTGGAGAGACTTGCCTCCATTCCGGAGAAACTTTAAAGCATCTAGCCTCTGCTATCGGACATCGAGTGCTGAAGTGGCAGCCAGATGGTGGACTAGCAGGGCTGGGTACATCTCCAACTAGGATGGTACGTTTGCGTTTTTTTTCCAAAACAGGATCGTGTACCGGAACTGCAGAAAGCAGTGCTTTTGTATATGGATGCAAGGGATTGCTGTAAAGTTCCTGACTGGAAGCAAGCTCTACAATGCGTCCCAGATACATAACGGCAACGCGGTCAGAAATATGACGAATCATACTCAAATCATGTGATATGAACAGGTATGTAAGACCATATTCTTCCTGCAAATCCTCAAGCAGATTTATGACTTGAGCCTGTATTGAAACATCCAGCGCTGCTATAGGCTCATCGCAGATGATAAAATCAGGACTAAGTGCAAGTGCACGTGCGATACCTATGCGCTGACGCTGCCCGCCTGAAAACTCATGTGGATATCTATTTGTGACATATGGATCAAGTCCCACTGAATTCAGCAGTTGTTCTACACGCTCCCTCCGCTGTTTGACCTTAAGGCGTTGATGTTCAAACATTGGCTCGCTTATGATGCTTCCAACGGTCATTCTTGGGTTCAGACTGTCTTGTGGATCCTGAAAAATCATTTGCATTTGAGGCCGTCGTTTTCGTAGATCTTCACTGCTGATGGATGTAATTTCTTGCTCTTTAAAATAAACTTTTCCAGAAGTGGCCTTTAGTAGCTGCAGGATAACCCTGGCCGCGGTTGATTTCCCACATCCGCTTTCACCCACCAGACCCAAATTTTCACGTCCCTTGATTTCAAACGAGATCCCATCAACTGCCTTTACCGTACCGACTTGCCTTCGAAATATACCGCGTGTGATCGGAAAATGCTTTACCAGGCCATCAACTTTAAGCAGGATATTGTTTGTTTCTTCTATCATGTATCAAGGCCTGAGTCAGGGTTCCACCAGCAGGCAACTTTATGATTATTATTTCTGCTGGTTAAGACAGGGTTTTCGTGTTTACATCGTTCAAGCACCCGATTACAGCGCGGTGCGAAAGGACAACTTCGGGGTACCTGATACAGACTTGGAGGCTGGCCTTTGATGCTTTCCAAACGTTCTGCACGTTTCCCTTCCAGGTTCGGCAAAGTTTTAAGCAAATCCTGAGTATAAGGGTGCTTTGGCTTTGCATAAAGCTCGTTTACTGGAGCTTCTTCTACTATGTAACCTCCGTACATTACAGCTACTCTATCTGCCATTCCTGCAACCACACCAAGATCATGAGTAATCCAGATGATCGCCATCCCCAGTTCTTCTCTGAGTCTCTTGACGATTTCCAGAATTTGTGCCTGAATTGTCACATCCAGGGCGGTTGTGGGTTCATCGGCAATCAGAATTTGGGGATCACAGGCCAGAGCAATGGCAATCATCACCCTTTGGCGCATTCCTCCGGAAAACTGGTGAGGGAAGTCATTCATACAACTTTTTGCCATTGGAATACCCACAAGATCAAGCAGTTCTATTGCTCTTATGCGAGCATTCTTACGGCTCAACCCAAGGTGTTCACGCATTGGTTCAGTCAGCTGGTACCCGATAGTCAGTACAGGATTAAGAGAGGTCATTGGATCCTGAAAAATAAATCCAATTTTTCCTCCGCGGATTTTTCTCAGTTTTTCCAGATCCAGCTTTAGAAGATCATGTCCTTCAAATGTCGCTTTTCCGGAAACAATTTCTGCCGGTGGGATGGGCAGCAGCTTAAGCAATGACATCATCGTCACACTTTTTCCAGCACCGCTTTCTCCAACAACTCCGAGCAGCTCGCCTTTTTTAAGCTCGAAGCTGATGCCGTTTACAGCATGAACAAGACCTTCCTGGGTACGGAAACGAGTAGCAATATTTTCTACCTGGAGTATGGAATGTTGGCTTAACACTGAAACAGGAATCTGGTAAGTTTGAAGGTGTATATTTTTTTAATTTGAAAAAAAGTCTAATATTATCCGGTTATTTGTCAAGAACATTGTGGCTATTCAAGCAAAGTTAAATTTGTTTAAGTACAACTTGTATGATTTCTGATTGACAAAAGTTAAATTTTTGTAGAGAATGATGTGTTTACTACTGAGTTCTCATTAAAACAAAAAAATCAGTCGGACTCATTTGATGGGATGGCATCCTGGTTATTTTATATGAGGACGTAAAGCAGTAAAGATACTTTTCAATTTATTTTTTCTATAGTCCTCCAAAGATGCCCTCTGAGCGGAACAGGAAAACATGCCAGGAAAATCTACTATAAAACATAAAGTATGCCGAGCCTTGGGTGTCAATCTGATAGGGTCCCCGAGTGCCGCACTTACTTTGAGCCGACGTCCGAATCGTCCGGGACAGCATGGTGGTGGTCGCCAATCAAAAATATCTCCCTTTGGTCAACAACTTAAAGAAACTCAAAAGCTGAAAGCATTTTACGGGATCAGTTCCAAACAGCTGCGTCGTTATTACGAACATGCCGCTAAAGTCCGCAAGCAGACAAACGTTGCACTAGTACAAAGTCTTGAAACACGTTTGGACAATATGGTGTATCGTATGGGATTTGCGGGCACACTGCGTGCAGCCAGACAGATGGTTGTTCACTGCCACATCACCGTAAACGACAGAAAAGTTAACAAGCCTGGGTTTCATGTGAAGCCGGGAGACAGTATTCAGTTGAGGGAGAAAAGCCAAAAGGTTGACAGATTCAAGGATTGGTTCAATTTCTTTGAGCAAACATTAGGATATATTCAGCGTGACAGCAAAAAATTTTCCGGTACACTTGTGGAGGTACCTGAACGAGAGGAAATTCCAATTGATGTTGAAGATCACCTTGTTGTGGAATTCATGGCCCGTTAATTCTTGAACAATAGACTGCCGGATGCCATAGCCATAATTCGGCAGTAAATGCTGGCTTAAAAGACCAGTCCCTCCTCCTGCCCCTGGGCATCTGTTCATAGAATACATATACCGCTTTATTAATAATCACTGCATGAAAAATTCAAAGCAAATACGACAGGAATTCATCTCTTTTTTTGAAAAACGCGGTCATCGTTTTGTGCGCAGTGCCCCTGTTGTTCCAAATGACGACCCAACTCTGCTTTTTTCAAATTCCGGAATGGCACAGTTTAAAGATGTGTTTTTAGGAACTGGAATACGGGATTACAACCGTGCGGTTAATTCGCAAAAATGCATAAGGGCCAGCGGCAAGCACAATGATCTGGAGGATGTGGGATATGACAATTACCACCATACATTTTTTGAGATGCTTGGCAACTGGTCTTTCGGGGACTATTTTAAAAAAGAGGCCATAGAATGGGCATGGGAATTAATGACTGAAGAATGGGGACTGCCCAAAGAAAAAATGTGGGCCACGGTTTTTGCTGGAGGAGATGGTATTGAAGCTGATGAAGATGCTGAAAACCTCTGGAAGACCTGCACCGATATTGCTTCAGAACAGGTTCTGCGTTTCGACAAGCATGACAACTTCTGGGAAATGGGTGAAGTAGGTCCGTGCGGTCCTTGTTCTGAGCTGCATATTGATCTGGGACAGGGCACATGTCCACTCTCAGACAAGCATGACTGTGCAGTCAACCTTGAAGAATGCTGGCGGTTTGTAGAGCTTTGGAATCTGGTTTTCATGCAATATCAGCGTTTTGCGGACGGACATCTGCAAGAGCTTACAGCTCAGCATGTAGATACTGGAATGGGACTGGAGCGAATTTGCCGAGTTCTTCAGGAAGTTGATTCAAATTACAGCACTGATCTTTTTGTACCAATTATAGATAAAATCAGTGAAGTGACTGGACAGGCAGATTCAGGGGGCGATGCCAGTGTTGCTTTTCGAGTTATTGCTGATCATTTGCGTTCACTGAGTTTTGCCGTTGCGGACGGAGCGCTGCCTTCAAATGAAGGTCGAGGCTATGTGCTGCGTAGAATGTTGCGGCGTGCTACGAGATTCGGAAGAGTTTTAAACATGCATGAGCCCTTTATTTATAAACTGGTTCCCACTCTGGCAGAAGTAATGGGTAATGCTTTCCCGGAAATAAATAAACAGCAGAAACATGTGCAAAACGTAATTCAGGCAGAAGAGACCAATTTCGGTTCGACCCTGGACCGCGGATTGGAAATTTTTCAGAAAATGGTTTCAAGGTCTGAAACAAAATCTTCAAAGATGATTTCAGGTGAAGATGCTTTTAAGCTTTATGACACTTATGGTTTCCCTGTTGATCTGACCCGCCTGATGAGCAAGGAACATGGATTTGAAGTTGATGAAAAGGGTTTTGAAAAATTGATGAAAGAGCAACAGGAACGGGCACGCGAAGCAGGCAAGTTTAAGACAATTCCAGACAAATGGAGTGAAATTTCTGAAGGCCCGGATTCAAAATTTGTGGGCTATGATACTTTCATAACAGAATCTAAACTGCGTCGCTTTTCACAAAATGAATCCGGGCAATGGCAGTTTATTTTGGACACAACTCCATTTTATGCAGAATCAGGCGGTCAGGTTGGTGACCATGGCATTCTGCAGCAGAATGATAATACCTGGAAGGTGGTAGATGTTCAGAAAATGGGCGATTCAATTATTCATATCTGTGAGGTTGAAAATAAAAACTTAAAAAACATTGTCCCTGATAATTCAATAATTACTGCATCAGTAGATGAAAAATCGCGCTTATCAACAACAAACAATCATACTGCCGCACACCTGATGCATGAAGCACTGCGGCAGGTATTAGGCGAACACGTGACTCAGGCGGGTTCTCTGGTCAATCCGGAAATCGTAAGGTTTGACTTTACACATTTTGAAAAAGTGAGTGACACACAGCTGGAAGAAATTGAGAACATAGTCAATTTGGTCATCCGCCAGAACATTACCACAGACATTTATGAAACACCTTTTGACGAGGCAATCAGTTCCGGAATAATAGCATTGTTTGGTGAAAAATACGGAGATGTTGTCAGAGTAGTAAAAATCTCTGATTTTTCAGAAGAACTTTGCGGAGGCTGCCATGTAAAAGCTACAGGACAGATTGGACAGTTCCGTATAGTTTCTGAAGAGGGAATTGCCGCCGGAATCAGGAGGGTTGTTGCTGTAACTGGAAAACAGGCAGAATTGATGGCTCAGGAGCAGGGCAGAGTTGCTCGTGCACTGCGCCAACTGCTGAATGTTCCTGAGGCACAAATTCCGGAAATGGCGGAAAAGCTTGCAGAAGAAAAAAGACTGCTGGAAAAAGAAGTTCAATCCTTGAGGAGCAAGGCCGCCCTTGCAGGCGTATCAGAACTGGTGGCGCAGGCTGAAAAAGTTGAAGGGGTGTCCGTGCTTGCAAAGGAAATTGAGGCAGATTCTGCAGACACTCTCCGGAATATAGGTCATTCTGTTCGGGAACAAATTTCTTCAGGGATTGCCTGGCTGGCTGCAACGATGGACGAGAAAAGCACCTTGCTTTGTGTTGTTTCAGATGACCTGATTAAGCGGGGAATTAAGGCTGGTGATATGGTGAATGAGGTTGCACAGCTTGCGGATGGACGAGGCGGAGGTAAGTCAAATATGGCACAAGCAGGTATCAAAGCACCGGAAAAGCTTCCCGGTGCATTAGCAGCGGCAACGAAAATTGTGCGTGAAAAACTGGCAAATTAACTGATGGGATACGAAACTTTCATTGGCAAGCGCTACCTGTTTTCGCCACGTCAGGATCGTTCCATTTCAGTCATCACCTGGATTTCCATAGGAGGTGTGGCACTGGGAGTGATTGCCCTGATTGTTTCTACTTCGGTCATGAACGGTTTCCGAACAAATTTACAAAATGCAGTAACCGGTTCGTTGCCTCACATCACAATTTTTGCCTGGGATGATGGCATGAAAGATTATTCCAGACTGAAAGAAAGATTGGAGGATAATCCAAAAGTAGAAGGAGTTGCACCATATATATATAAGCAGGTAATGCTCACAGGGAAAAAGCAGCCAAAAGGAGCACTTCTCCGCGGTATTGATCCTGAGCAGGAACCAGGCGTTACAAATATATCTTCATTTCTGCGGGAAGAAGTTTACGGTTTTACACCAACCGAGAAAAACCAGGCTCTGATTTCGGAAAAACTTCTGAAGCGGCTCTCACACCGGGAAGCTCGGGGGAAAAAACTCAAAGACGGAATCATTCTGGGAGCAAAACTGGCCAGGCAATTAGAAGCAAGCGTGGGTGATTCTGTAAAACTGGTATCCTCAGAACAGAGAATGACTCCAATTGGTGATGTTCCACGCATTAAAAAAATGGAGGTGATCGGAGTTTTTGAATCCGGAATTTCCGGATATGATGAAGTGCTTGCCTTTATCGATTACCGGCTCCTGCAGAAAATTTATCGCATGAATGAGCATATTACAGGTTTGGGTGTGCGAATAAGCAATCCTGAAAATGCCCCTGAAATTGCTCATGAATTTGCTGAGTTCAGTGATGAATATATTGTCGGCAACTGGGCAGACGAAAATAAAAGTATCTTTCAGGTAATGAAACTTGAAAAAATCGGTCTTTTTCTGATCCTCACCCTGATAATTGTTGTGGCTGCGTTCAATATTGTCAGTTCACTTATCATGCTTGTATTGGAGAAATCCAGAGAAATTGCAATCCTCAAGGCTCTTGGTGCAAATGATTCAGGAATCAGGAAAATCTTTTTTTTTCAGGGACTAGTGATCGGGTCACTTGGTACAATCGGCGGAGTACTGCTGGGTTTGGCTATCTGCTGGGTTTTAATGAACTTTGAAATTATTGACATTCCGCCCGGTGTTTATCCCGGAGGAAACAGAATCCCAGTTCTTATTGACTGGTTTGATGTCGCTCTAACTACACTGGCATCTTTTGTAATTTGTATGGTGGTTACACTTTATCCATCCACAAAAGCATCAAGGCTCAATCCTGTAGACCCTCTGCGTTATGAGTAATTCGTTAGAATTTTTCTTGTACTATAAAAAGCTTGAATTTAAAGGGTTAATAAGTGATAATTAAAGGTTATTATTTGCTGTAGAAAATCCTAAGTGAATTAAAAAATTTTAGACTGAAATTCAAGAGAGAACTTTAAATGACTTATACTGTAACCGCAAACTGCGAAAAATGTAAATATACTGACTGTGTGGAAGTATGTCCGGTGGAAGCATTTCACGAGGGTCCGGATATGCTTTACATACATCCGGAAACATGCATTGATTGCAATGCCTGTGTCGAGGAATGTCCAGTAGAGGCAATTTACGCAGATGTGGATGTGCCTGAAAAATGGGAATATTATACACCGTTAAATGCTGAAAAATGTGAGGAATATCCGGTCATTCTGGAAGCAAAAGATCCTCTCCCAACAGCACGCACACTTGAGGAAATACAAGCTGCTGAAGGTTAACCATCTTATTCAGTAAAAAACTATATTTTTCAAAATTAATAAATGCGCAAGCTGACAAAAAAATAATTTTTATACATTAAGAGAATTAAATTCACATAACATTTCATAACTTTTTATAAGACTTACAAAAACTACCCATGGCTGTACCAAGAAGGAAAATATCACGCAGTCAACGAGACCACAGGAGAGGACATATCAAAATCCCGGAAACTGCTCTATCTGAATGCACCAATTGTCACGCATTGATCAGACCTCACCGCGTATGTCCCGAATGTGGATTTTACAAGGGTGTTGAAGTCATCGAAGTAGCAGCAACCTGAGCTGTTTTTTCTGCTCTTTCAATCATCAACAGCAAACCAGGATAAAGTATGGCAATTGCGGTTGACGCAATGGGAGGAGATAGCCCCTTAACAGTACAAATTGAAGCGGCTCTGCAGGCAATATCTGAACTGGGTACAGAAGTTATTTTAGTTGGAGCAGAAGACCAAATCAAAGAAGTACTGAAACAACACAGCTTCGATCAAAACAAATTACGCATCGTAAATTCCACTGAAACAGTGGAAATGAACGAATCTCCTACCACGGCATTACGTCAAAAGAAAAATTCTTCCATCAAAGTAGCAGTAGATCTTCTTGCAACAGGCGAAGCAGATGCTGTAGTAAGTGCCGGTAATACTGGAGCAACGATGGCCACCGCGAAATTCGTGCTTAAATCTGTTGAAGGAATTGAGCGCCCTGCAATTGCCACTCTCATGCCTTCCATTCATCGGAATCACCCCTTCGTCCTATTGGACATAGGTGCAAACACAGACTGCAAACCGCTGTACCTTTTTCAATTTGCACTTATGGGAGATGCTTACGCCCGCACTTCGCTTCATCTGGATAATCCCAGGGTTGCCTTGCTAAACAATGGTGAGGAGGAAGGCAAAGGTTATCTGCAACTCAAAGAAACTTATGATTTACTGAAGCAAAGCACACTTAACTTTACAGGCAACATTGAAGGAAAGTCGATGTTCAAGGATATTGTGGATGTAGTAGTTTGTGATGGTTTTATCGGGAATATTGCACTTAAAGTTGCAGAAGGAACTTTCGATTTTGTACGCAGTGTTCTTCGAGAAGAAGTTGACAACACTTTGCTTGCCAAAATAGGATATCAGGCTATGAGAGGACCATTCAGGGCTTTGCGTCAAAGAGCTGACTACTCTGAAGTAGGTGGGGCTCCTTTGCTGGGAGTAAACGGTATTGTAATTATCTGTCACGGAAGCTCCAGAGTACATACAATCCGCAATGCAATTAAACACGCACAGGAATGTGCTGAACAAAAACTGAATGAAAAAATATCGCTTGAGGTATCAGAAAACCTGGATGTCATCAATCAGGCAAATAGACTGGTCGAAAAAGTGTGAAGATGTTAGTTGGACCTGCGATGTGCTGAAATTTGCTCCATGACATATTCTTCACAATCTTCCCAGGACATTTCTTCATGCTTCAGTTTCTCATAAAGGGTGAATATAACCTGAAAATCTTCCAGCAGAGGAAGCCCCGTTTTTTCATGTGAAGGAATCATCTTTTGCCGTAAAAGGTTCAAAGTATAGACGCTTTCTTTCAAGCGCCGTAAAGACAGAATTTTTTTCTTGTAGTCATATAATAGATAGCTAAAGATAAAAATTCCTGCATCATCTAAATCACCAGTCCAGGCCCATTCCTCAGTCTGATATTCAACTTCAATTTCAAGAATGCGTCTTCCATCTTTGACCACTTGTGAAAACTCAACCTCATTCTCAAAATTTGATTTTACAAAGTCAGTTGAACCAGTTTTTGTAGAAGATGACATAAAAAGTCAGACATTACAAAACTAAATGAAATATTTTAAAGCATCCATGAGCAGTTTTTATGTATCGAAAAAATCTCAATTGATACTATATCAACCGTCATAACCTGTCAATCTATGGAAAATATAAATAAACTGGAAAAAATAAAACGTCCGTGGGTAGTTGCGCACAGGGGATATAGTGGGAGATATCCTGAAAATACTGTTTCAGCTTTTGAGGCTGCAATAGAAGCAGGTGCAGACATGATTGAATTAGATGTATGCCTGACAAAAGACCGTGTACCTGTTGTAATCCATGATCAAACCCTGGAAAGAACTACTGACGGTCATGGACTGGTGTCTGAAGTCACACTCTCAGAATTAAAAAAGCTGGATGCCGGAAGCTGGTTCAGTCCAGAATTTAAAGGAGAATCAATTCCCACTCTTGAGGAGATCCTTTTGCAAATCAGAGGTAAAATTTTAGTTAACATCGAAATCAAACCGGAAAGTTATGAATCAGCTGGTCCTGACGATGCAATCGAAAAACAGATATGTATAATGGTTGAAAAGTTTGGAATGGCTGAATCTGTGCTGATTTCAAGTTTTGAGCACTCCTTCTTTCCCAGAATCAAATTGTGGCACAGCAAACATAACAACCAAACTTCACTCAGAACCGCCCCACTCCAGGAAACAGAATTTTCTGAAGAAAATGTTCTAAAACTCTGTAAAGGTACAGAAGCATATTCTTTCCACCCTGATGAAAGATTCGTAACTCCTTCTCTTATAGAAATCCTCAAAGCAAACCGTTTCAGAACAATTGCTTACACGATTAATGATGAAAAACGTATTGAGCAGCTGGCTCAATGGGGGGTTACAGGGATCATCACTGATGAGCCTGAACTTATGTGGAAAGTTTTGCGGAAATTGAAAAGTAATGTATGACTATTTAAGAGCATCTGCTTTTGATATAAATCAATAGTCTACGGACCTGAATATTAGTTTAACAAAATCTTGGTTTACGAAGCCTGATGGTTTGCCCATGAAAACTTGATTAAATCATTAAGTTTTTCTGCTGCTTTTCCATTGTCAACTGTCTTAGCTGCCAGATCTACACCTTCTTCCAAATTCTCAACCTGACCTGATACGACTAACGCACCGGCGGCATTTGCCAGAGCAATTTCACGTGCAGTGCCTTTCTCATCTCCAGAAAAAATACGCTCAATTATCCTGGCACTTTCTTCAGGAGTATCTATGCTTATCTCCTCCAATTTTCCCGTCTTGAGACCAAGCTGCTTAGGAGTTATTTCATATTCTTTGATATTGCCTTCTCTAAGTTCTGCCACATGTGTAGGGGAAGTGACTGTCAGCTCACACAGACCGTCATGTCCATGAACTACCAGTACACGTTCGCTGCCTAATCGCTTTAGGACCTGAGCTATTTTCGAAGTCAGCTCAACATTTGGAACTCCAATCAACTGACTTTTTGCACCGGCAGGATTTGTTAAGGGACCCAGCAGATTAAATACAGTGGGAACCCCCAAGTCCTTGCGTATTGGTCCGGCAAAGCGCATGGCTGGATGGTGATTGATCGCGTAACAAAAACAAATATCCAAATCCTTAAGGCATTTTTCAACTTCATCAAGTTCCAAAGTTATATTCACTCCTAACGCTTCCAGTGCTTCGGCGCTCCCGCTTTTTCTTGTGTTGCTGCGGTTGCCGTGTTTTGCTACAACCGCACCGGCACCGGCAGCGATTATTGCGGCACATGTTGAAATGTTGAAGGTGCTGATTCCATTTCCTCCTGTGCTGCAAGTGTCAATAGCATTTTCAGGTGCTTTTATTCCAGAAGCGCGTTCCCTCATGGCCAGAGCCGCTCCAGCCATTTCTTCAACAGTAACTCCTTTAGCCTGCAGCAAAGCTAAAAGTGCTGCCGCCTGAACAGACACAGCTTCTTCACTCATGATCCATAGTATCATATCTCGTGCTTCTTCAAAGCTGAGCGCTTCTGATGCCAGCAATTTTTGCAGTAATTCTTTCATTTTTTTAAATCAGCGCTTTATTTGTAGTTCCTTTTCCGCCCAAGCCAATGCTTCGATCGCAAACATCAGCTGATGCTCTTTTCGCGTAAGAAAAGGATTAAACTCAAGAAACTTATACCTTACTTCAGTTGATATTACCAGACCAAGATAACATTGTCCGTTTTTCCTGCTGTGTCTGTCTTTTGATGGAGGGCCTGCCATACCAGTTTCTGCAAGAGCCCAATCTGCACCAGAATGTCTTTGCATTGCTCTGGCAAGATTCTGCGCTCTTGTTTGAGATACGCTTGAATCTTCAAATTCTTGAACAGCTAAAAATTGCTTTTGAGCCTCCTGACCATAGATAATTCTGCCGTCAAGAAAGTGCTCTGAAGCTCCGGGAAGACTTGTGAAGGTTTGAGCAATTTGTCCTCCTGTGCTTGTTTCCAAAACAGAAAAGCGGTGAGGTTGTCCGTTTTTTGCTCGTTGTGCAAGATGTTTTTGAAGTTTCATGGCTGCTGCTTCCAGTTGTTCCTTCAATTCAAAACAACTATGCTGGTGTTCATTTAAATGTGAATAATATGAATCAGTGATTTGTTCCCGCCTGTTATATAAACAGTTTTGTGAAATATGCCTGGCGGCATTTGCTGGCAAAAATGTCTCCAGCGAATGTCCTGCCTGTGTTGCTTTGCGAATATGTGTGGATGAAATTTGATAAAATTTTTGCAGTTTTTTCGGAAGCACACTTGGAGTGATTTGGAGGACAGTTAATTTCACACCTCTTTTTTGTTTAATCAGCTGTAAAGTGTGTTTTAAATCAATATCATTACGGGGTGCAGCAATCAGTAGACAGCCACTTTCTATTTGAGCTAAATCGGTATCTGTGAAAATTCTTGGATCTAGCATGCGCTGAATCAAATCTGCACCTACAATCAAAGCGATTTTTTGTTCTGTTGAAAAATATTGAACGTGATCAGCAAGACGTAAAGGCCGGCTGAACGATAATTCCCACCTGGAAATAGTACAGTTATTCCTTCCTAATTTAAGCAAAACTCCGGATTCATCAGCATATCTGGCCGGAAGCGAATTTTCAGGATCAGACCAGTCTAATAGAGCGCTTCTTAAAATTTCATAACGTAAAGAGGCGTGAGGAATTTGGACGGTTTTAAATGGGTCGGGATGTCTGCTGTTTGAAAGTATGAATACTAATGATTGTGTTTCCGGGAATTGCCAAAGAACACTTTCTGCCAGCAACAAATGGTTATACCCCGCCGGGTTTGCTGTCAAGGGGAAATAAATTTCGGACAGGTTACCTTCAGCAGTTGAGAGGCGCATTTATATTAATTCTCCCCAGCACAAAAGAACCTGCTGGTGTTGAATTCATGCATAGTGGGCTTAAACCCAAATTCCACATTGTAAATTCATATTATTGTTGTTGAACATCCTTTTGCAACAATTGCAAATTCAGCAGTTTAAGGGTTGCGTTCACTGCAGCAAGAACTTGATCAGAATCAATTCCGATTGTCTGAAGACGTTTCCCATTCACCTGCCATGTGATAATTGCTTCTGTCAGAGCATTTGTTTTTCCGCCTCTTGGTATCCTGATTTGATAATCAACTAATTCAGGTGACTCAAGATTAAGCTTTTTCAATATTTTGTTAACTGCACTCATAAATGCGTCATATCCTCCATTTCCGCTTCCAGCTTCACGATACTCCTTTGAATCAATTTTCAGGTGTATTGTGGCAGTTGCCTTCAGGTTCAGTCCACTGGAAATAGAACAATTCAGGAGCTCAATTCGTTGAGTTTCGCTTGTTTCCAGAACATCTGTAATGATGAAGGGCAAGTCAGCTGCTGTCATTGATTTTTTTGTGTCGCCCAGTTCAACAACACGTTTCAGTACTTTGTTCAAATTTTCTTCAACAAGCTGAATTCCCAGTGTCTCAAGGTTTTTTGCGAGTGAAGCTTTGCCACTCATTTTGCCGAGTGCATAGCTTCTTTTGCGACCAAAACGCTCTGGAACAATTGGATTATGATATAAATTTGCCTTCTTATCTCCATCGGCATGGATCCCGCTGGTCTGAGTAAAAACATTTTCTCCAACAATCGGGGCATTATCCGGGAGCCTTTTCCCTGAAAAGCTTTCTACCATTTCACTTACCGGGGCAAGATTAGACTCATCAATAGAAAGCTCCATGCCAAGTTTGTCATGCAGAGCTACCGCAATTTCTGCAAGAGAAACATTACCTGCCCTTTCCCCAAGACAATTCATTGTGCAGTGTACGTTCCTTACCCCGGCCTTGACGGCATACAGCACATTAGCCACTCCCAGGCCATAATCGTTGTGCGGATGAAAATCAAAAGTTGCCCAGGGGAACCTTTTTATCATGTCTTTAAGCATGGAATACACCTGATCCGGAGACAAAACGCCTAGAGTGTCAGGAAGCATGAAATGATTTATGCCTTCATCTTTTAAAGCATCCATCATCTGGAATACATATTTGGGACTGTTTTGATACCCGTTTGACCAGTCTTCCAGATAGACATTTACATTAACATTCCTGGAATTAGCATATTTAATGGTTTTCCTTATATCAGCAACATGCTCTTTAAGTGTTTTACGCAATTGATTCCTGCAGTGGTTCTCACTGCCTTTGGTCAATAAATTCATCACCTTGCAGCCTGCTTCCTTTATCCAGTCAACACTCTTTTTGTGGTCAACAAATCCCAGAACTTCGATTGAGTCCAAATACCCATTTTCACTGGCCCAACCTGAAATGTTTTGTACAGAACTTAATTCACCCTCTGAGATTCTAGCTGAGGTAACTTCAATACGATCAACACGAAGCTTTTTCAAAAGAGATTTAGCTATATTGGCCTTTTCGGGGGGAGTAAATGAAACGCCCTGAGTTTGTTCACCATCTCTCAGAGTGGTATCCATTAACTGAACTTTATTTTTTAAAGCAGGCATGATGCTGGATTAAATGGACTAAATAAGAAAGTTCTAACAAACTACTTTTCGGATATTTTGTGTAAAATAAGACTTAAGGCTAAAACAAACGTCAGAATCAAATGAATTTCACGGGGAAAATCAAGAACATCTGCACTGTAAAGAAGCAAAGGGATTCCTGAAAAAATCAATCCCATGCCGGAAAAAAACTGAAGTATGCCTGTTGCAGTTACTACAGAAATTTTCTTCAGACGATTCGAATGCCCTCTAATATGATCCCAGGAATATATAGGAAAAATGACTATAAAAAATATTCCGGCCCAAATATGCAGTAAAGACGCCGCTGTAGATTCTTCAGCCCATGGAAAAATTTCCGGATAAGCTAGCATTATGCCGGAAAGTATTAAAAAAACACAGCTTAAAACAACAAGTTTTCGCAAAGATTTCGGATATAAATCAACTGTTTTAAAGCATTTCAGGAAATGCTTGAATTTGAAAAAGGATTAGATCATAAGTGCAGAAAACACATTTTGAGGTAGTTAATATCTTCAGAGTAATTTCAGCATCTGTAAATCTTTCCTGAGTTTTGAGGCATTCTGAAAATGAATCCCATGGATTCCTAACAATTCTGCTGCTTTGATATTCTCTTCCTTATCGTCGATAAATACTGTGTGTTGCGGTTTGACCTCATACCTGTTCATCAGTAATTTATATATTTCCAGATCAGGTTTTACAATTCCTGCTTCTCCAGAAATAATTTTGCCATCAAACCAGCTTAGAAAATCAAACCGTTCTTCTGCGATTGGATATGTTTCCGCAGACCAATTGCTTAGTATATATAATAACACTCCTTTTTCTTTCAATTCAGATAACACCTCTACTGATTCATCTATTGGACCTCCAAGCATTTCTTCCCAGCGCTGATACCAGGCATTAATAAGCTCACTGTACTCTGGATATTTTTTAGATTTCTCCAAAATACCTTTGGAAAAAAGTTGGCCAGAATCATGTTTTAGGTTCCAGTCATGATCACAAATATTCTCCAAAAACCATTCAACTTCTGCTTCAGTCTGAAATAATTTGCGATATAGATAACGAGGATCCCAGTCTATCAGTACGTTACCAAGGTCAAAAACAACAGAATTGATCTGAATCATTAAATTAATCTTTTGATTACAGCTTCGCCACAAGACCGCTTGTTCGACCAAAGTTAGCAACTACTGAATTAGATATTGCGAGAGCTATTTGCTGACGAGATTTTGACTTTAAAAGACTACGTCTGTCATGTTTATTGTTAAGATTTGCTATTTCCACTAAAACCGATGTAGGCACCTTACTGTAGCGTAAAACAGCAGGAAGAGTTTTTCTGCCTTTTCGATACAGATAACCTCTGACTGCTGAAGAAACCCGGTGTGTGGGCAGCTTTAATTTGCGAAATTCATTGATAACTATTTTGCCAAAAGATTTACTGAGTTTTTCAGAATACAGGTTATCACTTGGTTTGAAAGTTAAACTGGGATTATACTCCTTTCGCTGGCGATATATTTTATTTTTTAATCCAAACATGCCTCTTCGCAAACGTCGGTCTGGATAATATACCATTGCTCCTCTTAAAGAAGAATGAAGCGCATCACCATGCAAACTGATGAATAAGATATTTTTCTTAGGTACTTTTTTCTTTTTCAATTTATGAAATATATGGTTTACAAGATAAACGCGCATATTTGCCCCAGTACGGGAATTGCGATTCAAATATCTGGGAGTAACAAGGAGTTGTTCATCCTGATCATGCTTATGTGAAAGAAATCGAATCGGCTTTTTTTGATTAGGATCTGCCAGTGTATTATGTACAATTATCCCATGATTTTTCAGTAATTCGGTTACTCGTCTACTAATATCGTAAACCACTTCATCTTCGTAAATCAGATCCTTATTTTTTTTAGTTCCTGCAGTTGCTCCAGGGTCACCACCTCCATGACCTGAATCAAGAATAACATGTATTTTATGAACATTTTTTTTATCAGAAGAATTTGATTTCTTTGTGATGGTATTCTGCTTTTTCTTTATTTTTTTATCTTTCTTAGCATTGGAAACGGATTTTAAAGAATTGATTTTTTGTGCCTCAATTTTCTCAGCATTTTTGGGGGTACTGGATATGTTCCTTGGAATATTCTTTTTTTTCCGACTTCCAATATACTCTTCGCTCAACAACTCCAGAGGAATTTTAATCTTCTGGCGATTTTGAATAAGTCTGGCCTCAGAAATATTGTTCAATTTCAGCAATTCATTTGCAATCTGGTTGACTTCATCATTTAATAGACGTCCTGTAAATTGGATTACAACTGAAGAGTATAACGTATCTCCAGTTTGCATCTGGTATTGTGCAAACAGGTTCCCTGATTTGTCCTGGATAAGTTTCAAAGGTGGTTTGACTGCAAACTTCCGAAGTTTCAATTCAGGACTGATCCACTTCCAGGGAATTTTAATAATGTCACCAATTTGGAGAACGTTCCCATTCTTGCGCATTTTATTGAAACGCACTAAATTGCCTGCCTTGATTCCTTTTTTTGTAAAAAGGCCTGCAATCATGCTGGTTGTTTCCCAGTTATAAGTAACATGGTGCTGCCAGTATTTATTTGTAGCTTTATCATTGAAAAATGAGGCCTTGAGAGCTGAACTGCGGATATTTCCATTAATAACCTTAAGCGGGAAAGTAATGTATCTGTGCTGGTATAAACTGCGGGTTTTACTGTATTTCCTTATGGTTTTCAGGCTACGATATTCAGGTACAAGAACTCTTTTAGCCAGACTATAACCACCCTCTCCTGCTTGCGGCTTAAGTTTTACCACCAATCGACTTCCATTCCAGCCAACCAGCATCTTTGACTGTCTGGAAGTTTGGTCGGGTAAACTAAAGCTTTTCCAATTCGATTTTTTCTCAGATTTTGCAGCACCATTATCTGCAAGAGCTGTTAAACAAAGCAGCAAAATTGAGAATATTATGAATTTTAATTTCATATTTTTAACGCTGACTAATGATATCTATGCCGTTAGAATTACCAGATTCAGGCTGGAGAATGTGGTATGGCAAGTACTGTTGGGATTTCACTTTTTTTTCAGAATTGAATTCCTCAGAAGATCGATAAATACTCGGCACATGGTATAAATATTCTGGTCTTATCCATTCCAATGGTATTTTTATGTATTGACCGGGTGAAAGGTGCCGTGCATCAGCGAGTCCATTCAAGACCAGTAAATCACTTGCATTTTGACTTCGTGCATAGTGCTTTGTTTCACCAATAAAACGTATTACCACTGAAGAATATAATGTGTCTCCGGGTTTAATTTGATAAAAAGCGTAACGCAGACCTGAATCGTCTTTTCTGATAACAAGTGGGTCACGGACGGCTAATGGTTCAAGTTCCAGATCAGAACTCAAACTGTTCCATGGAATAGTAAATTGTACCCCTTGTTTAAAAGCTTCCTGATGGAAAGTGTTATTTCCGGAAGTGGTAAAAACTTTTTCAAGTAATTCCGGAGTTTCCCAGGCATAGGTGACTTGATGCAACCAACCCCCTGCTTCAACACGATCATTTGGGAAAAGAGAGCGAATTGCCTCACCCTGAATAACACCAATCAAAAATTCAAATGGGATTGTTAAGTAAACTTTATGATTAAGTGGTTTCCCGCCAGTAAATTCACGTAGCCGCAGGAATTGATGAGAACCGTCCCTCAAAACACGCAAAGCCAGCTGATATTCCCCTTCATTCAGTCTGGGCTTGAGCTGTACAAATAAAGATCCCACAGGTTTTTCAGTGACTGATTTTAGATTTTTAACACCTTTGCTGATGGGCTCTCGATGCCACCCTGCCCTCATAGGATCTCGGTTAGCGAATAAAAATGATGTCAGCGGAAGAATCTCTATTTGTGCCTGATTAAATTCTGCAGACTGAATGGTTGAAAAACCATGGAAGTTTAATAGCAAAAAGGATCCTGTAATTGCAGCTAGGTATTTTTTAACTAACATAGTATCAGCGGATATCGCGTTGTAATATTTAAATTCTGGTGTGTCCCTTACAACATCTGTAAATTAAGTCTTTGTTATATAAAGAAGTAATTACTCTATTTACAACAAAAACTGTGCCAGTTGTTTATTCAACTGAAAACAGCCCTGATGGAGAACTATATGAAATCTGAAAAAGAAGTATTAAGGTATTAAAAGGGTGGGGGGACAGGAAAATATTTAGTTGTCAAGAAGTCCGGATAATTAAAATTTTTTATGAGAGTTTTTATGTTAAATTTATTAACCAACTTTGAGGTTTTCAAGAAGTAATCTCTCTTGGTAATTATTGAGCAGGTGTGAGTCAGACTTGTTCTGAGATAAGCCAGCATATTACTTCACAGCTAGTTGAAAATCAGGTCAGTTTTTAGAAGGACGGTTGTTTTTTTGGAAATTATCATTATCTAATAAGTTCCAGCAATTAAATTATTTCCAGAAAAAACTTCTTAGTTAATGGGCAGGTCTGGGGGGAATTTCAATTGGAAATAAATGCAAAACATATTTCCACTTTGCTTAAACAAATTATGAGGAGGCAATTATTGGATGCCAGAGGTATCTTCACAAATATTACGGCACGTTACTGATGGATCAGTAATTAATTTTTTGAAATGAACCAAGAAACAAAGGGATTCTTAAAACTCTGCCGATAAAACACGAACTAAGCTTTAATCTAAACAAGAAAAAACATTGCTTAAATTATACCTCTGAATTCTGCTCCTCATAGCATATGAACCTCAGAAGGTTCCTGACATTTGAAAGTAAAAATTTTTCTCTAATCAGGACACTGATCCACCAGGATTAGTTTCGTAATCCTTGTTTTCCCAGCAATCCCATGAATCGTCCACCAATGACCCCATACCTAGACGGGAGTCAGGTTCTACGTTCGCCCGAAAGACATCTTTATGAGCATTTTCAGCATTTTGTGAATACTTTTCAATTTCACCTCCTTTTGCAAGGAATGCCTTTGTGGCAAGTTCAATATCCACGCTTGTCGGAAATCCTTTGGACGAATTTTTACCACTCTTACCTTTGATTTTACCGCCTGATCCAAAACGGTTACTTTGTCTATTAAATGTTTTATTCATCTCACTCCTATAATTAATCCTCCTATAATTAATCTTATTATATCGGCGGATATACTATCAGGAATTGCTGATTTTGTAAAGAAAAAATTACAGGGTGATGAATATCATATTAATTTACTTCTTGTAACTAAATTATAATTATGTACGTTAATTCAATATGTTAGCTCAGTTTTATCTGAAATTATTTAAAAATTTTTCCCACTCTACAGGGAGTAAATTTTTTTTCAGATTATTGCAGGACTTGCAACAGGGGACTAAGTTCGATTTTATACTGCGACCGCCGCGAGCCAGAGGTACAACATGATCCATTGTAAGTTTTCTGGCAGGAGTGTCAGTTTTACAGTAATAACAAATGTTACAGGCTCTTCTGTTTTTCCACCATTGGGATTGACGGAGTTCTCTGGCTTTCTGTTTTTCTCGTCGGATTATTTGCTGGTCAGCTTCCGAATGCCAATCTTCAATTTGCATTAATACTTTCTTGGTGTCCAGCTGGGGGAACCCTCTTCAAAATCTTTTGGTGAACGTGTCAAACGCCTGCGTCCAGTTCCATCAACAAACATTACATATAATTTATTAATTCCTGTTGGAGAAGAAACATAAACGATTTGACGTCCATCAGGAGACCATGCAGGTTGTTCGGAATTATAGCGCCCACGAGTTAAAGCATGATCTTCACCAGTAAACGGATCCATCAAATGTATTTGACTAATACCATATCTGAATCTGGAATAAGCTATCAGGGTCCCGTCTGGAGACCAGACAGGATCACTGTTGCTGCCTCTTCCAAATGTAAGCTGGAAGGGGATTTTTGTGCCCAGCTTTAAAAAATATATTTGTTCATTACCTGAGCGGTCAGAAACAAAAATCAAATTCTGATTGTCAGGTGATAAATCTGGAACTGTGTCAATAGCCTTGTGAGATGTCAGCCGGTATTCCTTTCTATTATGTCTGTCAAAGATATACAAATCGGTGTTGCCTTTCCGACTGAGCGTCACAATCAGCTTTTGGCCACTGGAATACCATGAACCCCCGCTTACACTTAGAAAATTACTTGAAACACGAGCTCCTGAGTTGTTTGAAGTTAGCAATACTACAGGTTGTTTCTTTAGATTAAGATCATCGTAAATGATAGATGTCCCTCTTCGGCTTAATGTAGTGTAGACTATCGCATCACCTTGAGGATTCCATTTAGGCAGTAAACTGATATTAGGATTACGGGATATTGCGGCAAGTTTCTTTCCATGGGTATTAACTCTTGCAATAATTTTCCGACGCTTGGGTTGTTTAAGTGTAAAAGCGATTGTACTGCCCATAACTCCTTCTAGTCCGGTCAGCTGAGCAGACAAATCGTTAATTAACTCCATCAAGTCTGATTCACGGAAACGGCCTTTACGCAGGCTCAGTGCAAGAGGAAACAGCGGAACTTCGTTGTTATCAGCAACTATCAACATCAGCTGTTTTGAGATTAATTTGCCTGAGTTTGTTTTACTTTGATTAATCTTAAGGATAATTTTCATATCCACATCAGCCCCGCCAGTTGTTCGACAACTCCGGTATCTTGAATCAGTCACCATGAAAACACCACTCCAACAAAGGTTTCGATCAAAAATTCTTAGCCATCGACTTGCCGCTGGGTGTTCAGAGAAGCTGTCTTCGGCAATCAAACTTACACTAAATCTCGCGAAACCCAATCCACTTATAACTATTTCCTCACTGGAGTATGTTTGTGCTCTTGCATAAGAAGAGACAAATATGATGAATAAAGGTAAGAAAAAACGAAGCGATCGAACTACAAACAAATTTATATAAAAAGGCATGTGCTAATTTAGCATCCTCAACTCAATTTTGGCGGAGCCTTATCAAAACAATATAAGGGGGATTCTCAGCCAATGCTTTTGGCAGGGGATCGAGGACTGCATTGCGCACAGCCAGTTCAGCAGCCTTATCAAATGCGGCAGATCCACTGGAGTCTTTTATTTCATGGTAAACTATTTCACCTGCCTCATTAATTTTGAGCAGGATTCTGACGAACAAATTTGGTGACTTCCTTCCAAATTTCGGAATAATACGTTTCCTGATGTGCAGATTATATTCCTCTCCGGCAAGTTGAGCTAACTTTTTTCGCTGCAAATAACTCATATTGGGGATTTGATTTAATTCCTTATCTTCAGTCTGCTCAAAAATTCCTATTTCTGGAAGGTCATCATCAATTTTCATTTGATCCGCAGGCATTTCCTCCAACAAAGATTCAGGCTTCTCTGCAGGTTGATCGGGTTTAATACCAGGCACCTCGGGTGATGAGGGAGTTAAAATTTTTAGCAACTTCTCAAAATCAGGATCTTTGGGCTTGGAAAATTCTGGAGTGCTTAATTTTTTTGGCAGCATATTTTTCACTTCGATCTTCGGTAAATCAATCTGGCTAGGTGAAAGCCTGGATTTCTTTGAAGTCAAAGGAGTTAGTGACACTGGGTCATTTTTAACTTTCGGTAGTTTCGGTATCGAGGTTGGTAAATCAGGAGTAGACAATAGTGGTTTCTCAGGAATCTTTATAATTTGTGTTTTTTTAAAATCAGGTTTCTTCCCTTCGCTCAACAAAGGAATCTTATTTGGTTGAGGCATTTTCAGGCGTGGTGCTTCCGGCTGAGGCAAAGCTGGTTTTGAAAGTACTGAATTTTTAATTGTATCTTGAAGGATTGGTTTTTTCAGCACTGGTTGTTTTGGTTCAGGTGTTATCAACTTTTCAAGGGGTTTGGACTCAAGTTTTTGCAATACCGGCTTCTGAATCTCCGTTTTAGCATTAATAACTGGAGTGGGCTTAGCTGGGAGCTCGGCATAGCGTACACCAATTTTTGCTCGAATAGGAGGCGGTTCAGGCTTCCAAAACTCAGAGATCATGCCAACCATTATCACCAGCATTACATGCAGCAACAAGGAGCCAACAAACAGCAATGAAAAAATCCCTTGATCATGAAAAAAAAGCAGTTTTTCCAAAATGCTGAGATTTCCTGAAGAATTAGCCAAAAC
>ERZ651768.460-NODE-460-length-30833-cov-2.733288_pt1 | contig 30833 bp, 24 predicted proteins | sample MGYA00514754_ERZ651768 | MGnify/ENA metagenome assembly ERZ651768
TAGCCAGAAAACCTGCACCCGCTGCAAACGCCGGATGCCCGGCGTGAGGGCTTCAACGACCTCTTTTTCGGGGGATCTGATGGCGGCGGCGGAGATGGTGGTGGGGTAGGGGAGTGATTGGTGGAAGCGGGATGGGATGCCGTAGGGACAACACGAGCGCTTCAGGGAATCACTAAATCGTCTAGCGTTGGCCCGGTTCCCCACAACGCTAGGTTTGGGATAAGATAAACGCCATGGCTTATCTCCTGTGGTTTTTGAAGATTGGTTTCCGGACCGCGATGCTGCTGTTCCGATTACTGTGGACGGTGGCCAAGCTTTTGTCCGGTGCTCATTCCCTCCAAACAGGACGTGGCCGGGAGCCGGGTCGCAGGGCACCGGTGCGGGTCCGGCGGGATTGGGATGATTACCGCATTGGAACGGTCCGCTGGTCCGACTTGGGCAACCCCCGCTGGGACATGGTTTCCGGTGGGACTCAAACTCGAACGCCCGAACCCTTCGTCCACGGCTACGTCATGTGCGACAGGGTGAGGGGCGACATCGCCCACTCCTGCATCCATGGGCCAGGACCCCACAACATCAAGGTCTGCATCGTCGAGAAAGACAACAGCAGACAGGTGTGGGACTACTTGATGAAGATTGTAGGGTCCAAACCGCCCAAAGCCATTTCGATAACAGGTACTCGGCGCTAGGGGTAAGAAGCCCTCTAGCCCAATACTGCGATTATCTCCAATTGGACCTGAACTCCCGGAGGAAAGGCGTCGTATTCAATGGCGTGCCGCGCCGGACGGTTATTTTCGTCGGGGAACAATTTTAGCCAGGGCTTGTTGACCGCTTCCCGCTGGGACCGGTCCTTCATCCAAACCTTGACCGAACCGATGTCTTCGAGGGTACCTCCGGCGTTCTCCACCAGAGTCTTCATGTGATCGAAAGCCAACTCGCATTGGCGTTCCAGGTCATCGGGAGGGGTCCCGGTAGCGGGGTCGATACCCATGATTCCGCTCGAAAATAGAACATTGCCTACCAGGGCACCCATGGGAATCGGCGCACCGTGTTGGACACCTTCAATGTGTAACGAGCGTCTCTTTCCGGCCATGTAGCCTCCTCTTGCTATCGTGGATAGTCTTTCGGCTACCGGCCCGTCGGCCATGGCCGTAACCGAAAATCGATGCGCCGTAATCTCCAGGAAAACTGGGCCCGGCATCGACCGCCAACATATTAGCACAGGGTCAGTGGGGAGGTCTGGCATGATAGACGAGCTGCCGGAATCGGCCTGTTGCATCCACGTTTCCCGGCCCGGCTCGATGCTATACTCACCCGCATGACTCCCCTCTCCCTCGGTCTGGTCCTTCTTTCCGCTCTGGCTCACTCCACCTGGAATCTGTTACTGAAAAGGTCCAGTGAACCGGAGATATTCGTTTGGTGGCTTCTGGTGGTTGAAGCCGTGCTGATGCTGCCCTTGGGAGTCGTGCTCTTCTGGCTCTTCCCCATCGCCCCGGTTGGCTGGCTGTTTGTGTTGGCCACCGTTATTCTGCATGTCCTGTATTTCATCCTGCTTGGCCGAGGCTACGCCCAAGGCGACCTGTCGGTGGTCTATCCCATCGCCCGGGGATTTGGCCCCATGCTGGTGCCGATTCTGGCGGTGCTTCTGCTACGGGAAACCGTTGCGCTCCCCGCTATCTTGGGCATCGCCGCCATCGTCGTTGGGATCTACATAATCTCCTGGACGGGAGAGCTACAGCGGTTCCTTCTCCGGCCATGGAACATGATGAGGAACACGGGAGCCCGATACGCCGTTCTCACCGGCCTTACCATCGCCATGTACGTAACCATCGACAAGAGGGGCGTCAGCCACATTCAACCTTTTCTGTACTTGTATCTGATGTCTCTGGGATCTGCCGTCCTGCTTTTCCCCTACATCCGTCGAAAGTGGGGCATCCAAGCCATGGGGCTGACGTGGAGATCCAGCCGAACGTCCATCGTGCTGGCAGGTCTTCTGGCCTTCTTGGCATATGGCTTAGTGCTCACCGCATTTTCCTTATCTAAGGTGAGCTACGTCGCTCCGGCGCGGGAGGTGGGCATCGTTGTCGGCGTGCTGATGGGGGTGTTGATTCTGAAGGAGCCCTTTGGCCGGGTAAGGCTCGCCGGGTCGTCGGTCATCGTTTTGGGCCTGATCTTGATTGCCGTCTCGCCATAGCCCGCCAAACAGGACCGCAGTCTACTGGAGTGCGGTATAATACCCGGGACCCCGGAGAGGCGTTCCATAGCGGCGATTCCCTATCCAAAAACGATAAGAAGGTAGAAATGGCTGATCAAGAACGACTGGTCAATTCATTTTGCGAGATGGTCCAGATCGACAGTCCATCGGACGAAGAGGAAGACGTAGCTCGATACTTGGTGGACCGATTGGAAGGTCTCGGATTCCAGGTGGCCAGGGACGCTCACGGCAACGTGATTGCGTCTGAAGAAGGGCCTGAGCCATTGCTCCTGTCGGCCCACATGGACACGGTGGAGCCGGGCCGGGGCATCAAGCCCAGGATCCAGGGAGACCGCATCGTCTCCGACGGTACCACCATATTGGGCGGCGATTGCAAAGCCGGAGTAGCTGCCATCTTGGAAGGCCTGCAGTCGGTTAAAGATGAAGGGCTCACAAGGTGTCCGATACAGGTGGTATTTACCCGGGGCGAGGAGATTGGCTTGGTGGGCGCCACCAATCTGGATTACTCCATGATTAAAGCCAAAGAGTCGGTGGTGTTTGACGGCAACGGTCCGGTTAATACCATCACCGGAGCCAGCCCCACCTACGTGGGTTTCGACGTGGCCGTTAAGGGCCGGGCAGCCCATGCGGGAGTCGAGCCGGAGAAGGGCCTTTCGGCCATACGCATCGCATCGGACATCATCTCCCAGTTGCCCAACGGTCGGTTGGACGAAGAGACGACCTTCAACGTCGGAACCATTGCCGGCGGGACCGTACGGAACGCAGTGCCCTCCGACGCTACTTTCAGCGGCGAGTTCCGAAGCCGCAACACCGAGACCCTGGACCTACTGAGACTGGACATTGAAGCCATCTTCGAAAAGGCCCGGCAGAAGTACGCCGAAGCTACCATCGATGAACAGATGGAAGTGATGTTCCACATGTACAACCTGGACCCAGAAGATCAGATAGTGAAGCTGGTGACCAGGGTGATGAACGAGCTAAATCTCAAACCCAACATCAAGCCATCCGGCGGCGGAACCGACGCCAACGTGATGCGGTTCCATGGTATCGATTGCATCGTGGTCGGGATGTCCACCAACGAGATGCACACAATCAACGAATACGTGGTGGTGCCGGACCTGGTGAACACTGCGATCTTTTGCCAGCACGTCATGACTGCCATCCGGTAAATGGACCGTAAAACCAGTCCCAACATCAAAACGGGAGAAATTGAAAGATGAATGGAGCAGAATTAAAGGCTACCTTGAAGGCCGGTGGACGGGTTTTCGGCACGATGCTGAGCTTGAGCCGGAATCCCCGCTGGTTGCCGGTGCTTGACGGCGTGGGTCTGGACTATGCGGTGATCGCCACCGAGCACGGCGCGCGCAGCCGGGGCGAGTTGGGCGACTTCCTCACCATGATGAACACCACTGGTGTGGTGCCCATTGTCCGCATTCCTATCCCTGATTCCCATTACGTCACCATGGCTATGGACGCCGGTGCTCAAGGCATCCTGGCTCCCTACTGTGAGACGGTGGAACAGGTTCAGGAAGTGATTGGCGCCGCTAAGTGGCGTCCCCTGAAGGGAGACGCAGTGCGGCGTGTCGTCGAAACCGGAGAGCACGTCACCGACGCCACCAAGGCGTTTCTGGAAGAGCGGAACAAGAATAGCATCGCCATCATCGGGATAGAGAGCGTCGCCGCCGTGAAGAACCTGGAGGCGATTCTGGAGGTACCAGGTATCGACGGCATCTTCGTCGGTCCCAACGACATGAGCATCTCTCTGGGATTTCCGGATCAGTACGACCGGCCCGAGTACAAAACGACGGTCAAGCACGTGATTGATACTTGCGCCGCCAAGGGAATCGCTTGTCTGGTGCACCACCAGAATCAGGAGCTATCCACCTACTGGATCAACCAAGGGGCCCGCTTCATCCTCCACGGCACTGACCGCCGCGCGTTGGCCGAAGGCTTCCGTTCTGAGTTTAGCCACCTCCGTAAGGTAGCCGAAGATCTGCCGAAGTAGGCTGGCTTTCGATGGTCTTCTAGAATGCGCGTAGGGGCGGGTTTCAAACCCGCCCCTTCATCGTTAGATAGATTATCCAATATCGGCAGACTGTCCACGCATGTTCCGCCGTGGATCAAAAGCTCAGCTCGGCTCGCTTCCCTGACTCCATTTCCGCCGGAGCGACTCGACATAGACTCGGTCGTAATCGCCGTGATGGGCATTACCGTCAGTTATCGCCAGTTGTTCAGCCCAGAGGTACTCCACGTCCTCCCACCGCACCGGATATGGAGTCTGATCGACGAATTGGGTTACGGCCTCCGTGGGGCCCGGCGCGTCAACGTATCCCATCATCTGGAAGTTGTCGTACAGGTTGCCCTGGTCCGAGACGAAGCGCCCTTTCATGGACGCCATAACTATGAAGGAAGGCATTATTTTGCTCCCGCAAAATGCTGACCGCTACTTGACCAGAATGTGTACCGTCGTCACGTCTCCGGCGCCGGAGCATTCGGCTAGGCCCACTCTGGCGTCCTTCACTTGGCGTGGTCCCGCTTCGTGGCGAAGCTGCAGCACTGTTTCGTGAATCATCCGGATACCGGTCGCGCCAAAGGGGTGGCCCATGGCCAGCAGGCCGCCGTCGGTATTTGTCGGTATGTCCCCGGTCAGGGAGGTCCGGCCTTGCTCGGTGGCCTTCCAGGCTTCACCGAAGGGGACCAGATGCAGGGCTTCAAGTTGTTGCAGTTCGCCGATAGTGGCGGCGTCGTGGACCTGTACTAGGTCGATGTCCTCGGGCTTCAGTCCGCTTACCTTGTAGGCTTCCAGAGCGGCGGGCTCGGTGCGGTAGGGGCTGAAGGCCGAATGGTCGCTTCCCTTGCCGTTGTAGCCGCCGGAGGTGAGCACCGCTGCGGCTATGCGGATGGCCCGGTTCTGGTCGATGCCGTACTTGCTCAGCGCGTCTCCGGCTACAAGAACGGCAGCAGCGGCTCCTTCGCTGGTGGGACAGCATTGAAACAGAGTCAACGGATCGGAGATCAACCGGGATTGGAGAACGTCTTCGATGGTGATAGTCTCTTTGCGGTGGGAGTAGGGATTAAGGGAGGCGTTCTGCCGCGCTTTCACCACCACCTGGGCCAGCGCCGTCTCCGGCGCGCCGGTTTCGCTCATGTAGCGCCGGGACCGCAAAGCGTAACCCGCCATCATGTGGTCGGCGCCGATCAATCGCTCCGGGCTATCTTCGGCCGTTACGGTCACTGGACCCCGCGGGACCTTCTCCGCGCCGAAGGCTAGAGCGATGTCGAACATACCCGTGGTGATGCCCCAATACGCCTGCCAGAAGGCCGTGGAGCCGCTGGAGCAGGCATTCTCCACGTTGATGATTGGTATCCCAGTCAATCCCAATTTACCCAGGACGGTTTCGCCCATGGACATACCGTTGTAGTACACCCGGCCGAAGTAGGCCGCTTGGATATCCTGCCATTGGACGCCGGCGTCGCTCAAGGCCGGCACCACTGCCTCCACAGCTAGGGTAGCCATGTCCTTTTCCGGAAACCGGCCAAAGGGATGCAAACCAACCCCGGCCACCATAACCTGACGTCCCGGGCGAAATTGGGTCAAGGATGTACCTCCGCAGTGGCCTGATGGGAATCGACGGGGCGCCATTTATAGACAACTTTGGCTGCGCCGGGTTCTTCGCCTTCCACCAGCCTGAGGGCCAGTTCCACGGGCATGTCAATCTCCAGGTTTTCCTCAGGGCAGTCAACGACTTCCGCTAGAACCTGTGGGCCGTCAGGAAGTTCGACCTGGCCCAGTATGTAGGGCACCGGTCCGGGCCATCCTGCTGGTGGTATCCGGACGACGGTATAGCTGTACAAGATGCCTGCCCGGCTCAACTCCATGGGTTCCAGCTTGATCGAAGTGCAACGCTGGCAGAAGGTTCCCGGACCGAATATCACCGTGTCGCACTCCAGGCAATGGAAGCCTAGGAGGACTCCTTCTGTCCCGGAGTCGTTGGTCAGCTTTAGGCGTCTCGGGTCAACTGATTCAGGCATGGCGTGGGCATCCCCTCCAGACTTGAAAATTCAGCTTAAACCGGCCTTGAAATAGTGTCAACCGAAGCCTCGGCCTAGGTATGTAACGACGGCCGCCCATTGACCGCAAAGCAGCTACATGGTAGTTTGAGTTCGCCGTTTAGTTAGCGAGTCTCTGGCCCTTCGCTGTCTAAAAAAGGCCGCTCTTCTAGCTATGCACAGCTTCGGACGGACGGTCACCGGCCGGAATTTATTCTTAGATATGAGCACTATTGCCGGGCCTGATGGTCCGGGCCGTCCGATGTGGGAGATGTCCCTCGGCGAATTCCTGGACGCCGCAGTCCGCCGAAACCCGGATAAGGTTTTCGTGGAGATGGCCGGGGAGAAAGTTACCTACCGCCAACTTCAGATAAAAGTAGGCGAAACCGCTTCGCTGTTCCATGCCTTGGGCGTGGCCTCGGGAGACCGGGTCGGCCTCTTTATGCCGAACTGCCTGGAGTATCTGTACAGTTGGTTCGGACTCTCTTCGATGGGGGCCATCAGCGTCCCTATAAACACCGCCTATAAGCGGGACGAGACTGCCTACATCCTCAACGACGCCGAGGCCGTTGGACTGGTTGCCCACACCACCCTGGCTTCTGTAGCTCAGGAAGCTTCCGCCTTGGCTCCCAGCGTCCGATACAAGTTGATTGTGGCTGAAGGACCCTCCTCTGATCCCCCCTTCGTAAGGAGGGAGGAAGTGACGATTGATGGGTGGACCGATTTCGCCAACGCCCTTTCCGGCGCAGAGCCTTTGGCTTCACCCATGGCAGTTTCACCGGATGCCGTATCCATGCTGGTATACACGTCCGGCACCACCGGCAACCCGAAAGGCGTGATGGTTTCCCATCAGATGTACGTTGCTGCCGGACAAGGGTTCGCCCACTGGACCGAGGCAACCCCAGATGACCGGTTCTTCACCTGCCTGCCCTATTTCCACGCCAACGTCCAGTACTACTCGACGATGGGGTCTTTGGCAGCTGGAGCTACCCTGGTGGTGGTTGACCGCTTCAGCGCCTCCCGGTTCTGGGATCAGGTGCGGGCGGCCAACGCCACTGTAGTTAACTTCATCGGCATGATGATGCCCGTACTGTCCAAACAGCCTGAAACTCCTCATGACCGGGACAATCAAGTGCGGTTGTTCTACGGCTCACCAGCATTCCCGCCCGAATTTCTGGAGGCATTTCAGGAAAGGTTCGGCACCGATATCATCGTCGGTTTCGGCATGACCGAGACCTGCTACGGGACCATTGAGGGTATCGGCGACCGAAGGCGTCCATCGTCTTCAGGATCGGCCCGCCGGCATCCCGACTCCCGCTTCGAGAACCAGGTCCGAATCTCCGATTCCGACTCCGGAGAGCCGGTGCCAACCGGCACGGTGGGGGAAATCACGATAACGAACCCGGCGGTGATGTCCGGTTACTGGCGGAACGAAGAGCAGACTCGTCAATCCCTCCGCGACGGCTGGCTGTACACTGGCGACTTGGGTTGGATCGACGAGGATGGCTTCCTGTACTTCGTGGACCGCAAGAAGGACATCATCCGGCGGAGGGGCGAGAATATCTCGTCCCAGGAAGTTGAGGACGTAATCAAGCGTCATCCTGCGGTGATGGATTGCGCGGTGATTGCGGTTCCTTCCGAGTTGGGCGAAGACGAAGTGAAAGCCTATGTGGCGCGGCGCCCTGAGTCCGAGTTGGAACCGGCGGAGGTAGTATACTGGTGTGCCGAACATCTGGCCTACTTCAAAGTGCCAAGATACTTGGAACTCCGGGACGAACTGCCTCGCACTCCAAGCATGAGAGTGCGGAAAGACTTGCTTCGACAAGAACGAGACGACCTCACTCAGGGTTGCTTCGACCGCGAAGCAGCGGGTATCCGAATCCGGTGATAGCTTAACAAGGGAGACACCCATGGCGGAGAAACGGTACTGGCTTTTCAAGTCCGAGCCCACGGCATATTCCTTCGCAGACCTACTTGCGGAGGATAATCAAACCGCCGAGTGGGACGGGGTTCGCAATTACCAGGTTCGCAACTTCATGCGCGACGACATGCAGGTTGGCGATGGGGTGCTCTTCTATCACAGCAGCGCCAAACCCATGGCTGTCATCGGCACTGCCCACATAGTGCGAGAGTCCTACCCGGATAGCACGTCATGGGATCCGGCGGAGAAGCATTACGACCCCAAGAGCACGCCAGATGAGTCTATATGGCTGATGGTGGATATCCAGGCCAATCAGGAATTCGCCCGTCCGGTCACACTTCAAGAAATCAAGCAGAATCCCAGATTGGAAACGATGCTGCTGGTTCGCCGGGGAATGCGCCTGTCCGTCCAACCGGTCACGAAGCAAGAATGGGACGAAGTGGTATCCTTGGGCAACGGTTAGCGAAAGTAACAGTCCAGGCATTTGCCCGAAACTGCTTTGCCCGGATCAAAGGTTTGACTAAGTTAGAAGCTAGTATCGATCAACTCTTGCCCGTTGGCTGGCGACGGTCCAGTGCCCGCTCAGGAAAGGACCTTCAAGGAGACATAATTGTCCAACCAAGACGCGGAAGCCGCCCGAGCCTATCACGAAGCAACAAAGCTGACGTATATCAATCTGGCCAACAAGCCGCCGCTGTATAAGACCTATTCTGCTCTTCCACTGATTCCCCTGCCTCCGGGGTTCCCGTCTCCGGAAACCCCGGCCCTTGAGGCAGTGTCCGGCAGGTTGGAGTTGGGGGATGCGCCGTCCGGTGATTCGTCTGAAGAAGACCAGGCTGGCGAGAATGGCACACTGGATGTAGCGTCACTGGCCCAGTTGCTGTTCTACTCCGCCGGGTTGATACGTAAAGCCTCAGTGGAGGCCGTTGGCGAGGTTCACTATCGAGCCGCAGCGTCCGCCGGAGCCCTTTACCCCATCGATGTATATCTGGTCTGCCAGGATATATCCGGGCTGGAGGCGGGGGTCTACCACTTCTCTCCGGTGGACTTTGCTCTGAGGCCTCTGAGGAAGGGTGATTACCGGGCGGAACTGGTTGAAGCTACCGGCAACGATGCGACATTCGCCGATGCCCCGGCCACACTGGTATTCACCGCCAACTTCTGGCGTAGCGCTTGGAAATACCGGGCAAGGGGTTACCGGTACTGCTACTGGGACTGCGGCACCATGCTGGCCAATCTTATGGCTGTGTGTGCGTCGCTTCGGCTTCCGGCCAACCTGGTCGCCGGTTTCGTTGACGAACGTATGGATCAGTTGCTCAGAATCAGAGGCCAGCAGGAAGGCACGATCTGCCTGGTCCCCATAGGCACCGGCGGCGGCCAGCCGTCGGTTATCGACCTGATAGAGCCGGCTCCGCTGGCCGCCGACACCAGGGACGGGTCCAGCGAACGCATCGACTATCCGGAAACCGACAACATCCACCAAGACTCGTCTTTGATTGATGAAGAAGAAGTGGTTGAGTGGCGTGGCCTCAGCCCCGACGAATCGCCCTCGGATGCGGAGCGCGCGCCCTCCGCACGTCTGCCATTATTGGAAGCCAACGGTCTGGCTTCAGACCCGTTGGGCGGAGTTATCCACCAAAGAGGCTCCACCCGGCGTTTCGCTCGGGAATCGATTTCCAAAGCCCAGTTCGAGGCGATTCTAACCGGATCATCAAGGGGCACTCCTTCGGACTTCCAAGGGAGTGACGGCAGTAGTCTGGTGGACATGTACACCATCGTTCATGCTGTGGATGGAGTGCCTGCCGGTTCCTACTATTTCGCCCCGGAGACTGGGACATTGGAGCTTCTGCGCGAAGGTGACCTAAGGGCGCGGGCGGGCCACCTGTGTTTCGAGCAAGCCCTGGGAGCCGATGCAAGTGCGGTCACTTTTTTCATGGCCGATCTGGAGGCCATCTTCCAACGGTACGGTAACCGGGGCTACCGGGCCGCTCAGTTGGAAGCGGGCATAGTCGGTGGCAAGATGTACCTATCGGCCCACTCCCTTGGTTTGGGAGCCACTGGCATGACCTTCTACGACGATGAAGTAACCGAGTTTTTCTCACCCCACGCCGAAGGGAAAAGCTTGATGTTCTTGGTGGCTGTTGGGAAAGCGGCACGCCCCAACCGGGTCCGGCCTTTCCGCTCCCAGATAGCCGTCAGCCTGGACGCTTTGGCTCGCGGGGCATCTTAACTTAACCTAACCTGTCGACTAACTGGTTCTTTCGAATGTCGCTACCAAGTCCGTTCGTGGTGAGCCCTTCGACAGGCTCAGGACGAACGGGAAGAGGACGGTATTAGTTCTTGCCGATTCCGATGTATTAGAGGCGAACCCCAAACTAAGGCCATCCTGCTTAATCCGCCATCGTTCGACTCACTTGGTTGCGATGACGAACAGGTAGTCCCCTCCCTGGTTTTCGTATGACGCCCTAACCTCATCGATGCGGCCGGACTGGATGTCTTCGGCCAGGCGCAGGCAACCGCTGGTTACTTCCTCCGGATCGGCCAAGCTGGCGAAGGTAGATATCCCCCGGCGCACCCCTTCATCCAGGTACATCTCCGGTCTATATTTACCGCTGTACAGGAAAAAGTCCTGAAGGTCGTCCCGGATGTCGAAACCTTTCGTATCGATAGACGTGAATCCCGCCTGGGTCAGCGCTCCGGTTACCAGGTCCAGAGCCGGCATCTGTTCGATGGACTTAACCATGGCGTCCGGGAAGTATTCGTTCAGCCGGTAGGACTGCATCTGTACCGTGGTGGCGGTAAGAATGACGAACCTGCCCCGGTCCAACACCCGGTAGGCTTCCTGGAAGACGGGCAACAGTTCGGCGAAGTGGTGGATCGCTAGGGTGCACATGGCCCCGGAGAATACAGCTCCAGAGAACGGCAGCGCCATGGCGTTGCCAATGCACCACTGGACCTGGGACGATTTTCCGTTGGCTGCGGCAAGCATCTTGAAGGAAAGCTCGATGCCGGTCCAACCTCCCCCGTCTTGGGCCAGAGTCGACGTGTAGTTCCCGGTGCCGCAGGCGATGTCCAGGTAGTTGCCGGATCTATCCTGCGCCAGGTGGCGGCCCAAACGTTCGGCGATGACTGGATCGTGGCGTCGTGTCGTATCCGATCCCGATTCGGTCGTACAGTTGTGATATGCGTCTTCCCCTCTTTTAGGCTCCAGCGTGGCTATATATCACCGGCAACCTGCCAGGCCGCCATTCTACCGATACGGGCCATGATTGGCTAACCGGCTTCAAGACCGGCTTTGACCCGTTATAATTGACCGGCGCAACAAAGCCGGATCAAGTCGGATAACAAGCGAGGAGATGCTATGGAGACCGTTGGATTCATCGGACTGGGTAACATGGGTGGTGGGATGTCCGTTAATATCCAGAAGGCTGGCTACCCCATGGTGGTGTACGACCTGCGGGAAGAGGCCGCCAAGCCGCTGCTGGAAGGCGGGGCACGGCTGGCCAATTCCCCCGCTGAAGTAGCCAGTCTGTGCGACGTCACCCTTACTTCCCTGCCGGGACCCAGAGAGGTTGAGTCAGTGTCTACTGGGCCGGAAGGCGTTCTGGAAGGGATGAAACCGGGTGGAATCTTCATCGATCTATCCACCAGCCGCCCTACTTTGATCCGGGAGATCGAACCCCGTTTCCGGCAGAAAGGATGCCACGTGCTGGACGCGCCGGTGAGCGGCGGAAAGTCCGGAGCGGCCAGCGGAAATCTTGCGGTGATGGTGGGCGGAGAGCGGGAGATATTCGATCGCGTTAAACCCATATTGGACGCCTTTGGAGACAAAGTTTTCTACGCCGGAGAGATTGGCGCCGGCAGCGTCGCCAAGCTTGTCCACAACATGATTGGCCATGGTGTACGCCAAGCCATCGCCGAAGGAATGACTTTGGGGGTCAAAGCAGGGGTGGAAGCCGAGGCCTTATGGGAATGTATCCGCCGGGGTTCTTTGGGACGTATGAGCGGTTTGCATGAAGGCATCGCCCGCACCGTGTTCCTGGGGGAATTCGACCCGCCCAGCTTCGCTCTGGAGCTATCCAGAAAGGACATCGGCCTGGCGACCGATTTAGGACGGGAGTTTAACGTTCCGATGCCCGTGGCCAACCTGGCTGAGCAGATAGCTATTCAAGGCATGAACCGGGGTTGGGGTGGGAGAGACAGCAGCGTCACCTTTTTGCTTCAAGAGGAGCAGGCGGGGGTGGAGGTCAGAGCCACCGGCGTCGACCCGGTCAAGGCTGGACGGTTCATCAGCACTCATCCGGAAGCCTAAATCAAAAGGCGGCCCCAGATCGGGGCCGCCTTGAATTCTTATTGAGATCGCCGCTCGCCGACGGAAGGAGTAGCCGCTTGGATCAATCCCCCGGCGCCTCGGCGAGTTCTTGATTCGCCTGCTCTTTACCCTTGGACCCATTACTCTTGGGGGAGGGGACCTGGACGATTCCCAATTCGTTCCACAATCCCTTCAGCAGATCCAAGTCGGCGGGCATGCTGTTGGCCGGCCTGGTGGGTAGCTGCTCCCGTCCCCGGGTCAATATCCTTATGTCATCGTCGATCAACTCGACTATTGCATTTCTGACGCCTGTATCCTTGCCGATGTCCGGGTAAAGCTTCCAGCAATCGGCCATGACGATGTTCATCCAATCTTTTTCGGTTTCCGCCGCGCCCCGCTCTTCTTCGAAGTGCCACGAATACCAAGCGTAGACCATCTCGCGAAAGAGTGTGAGGTCAGAAGCCGGCGCACCGACGATCGACATCTGGACGTCGAAGCGGTGGTTGTTGCCGGGATGACCTTCTACCGCAGCGAACTTCCTGCCGCCTCCCAGTCCCCTAAGAACGAAGTCGTGGACATTGGGCGACGTTATGCCCACCCCTGCCGCCGAATCGACGTGTCCTACGCCGACCTCGCCTATCCGCCAGAGCTTCTCCTCCATGGCCGCCGCGCCCCGGCGCATATCGTCCAGCAGCTCTCCCAACTCCTCACCGAATCTCATCCCGTTGGATATCAGGGAGAGGAAACCGGATTCCACGGCGATTGTGTCTCTAAGCTTCTCAGAGATGGCCATCGCCAGCAGTTCTTCCAACTCGTTCAACGCAACGCGATTGATGCCGAACACCGGGACCGGATCCAGAGATGCCCGGACCGTGTCAGCGACTTCGACGATGTCCTGATTAACCATTTGGAACCGGTCCAGGATCCGATTGGCGATATCTAGGGCTTTGTCCCCTTCCAGCAGATTGGTTACTGTTGGGTCTTCGCTCTCAAAATTCCATACGTCGGGGTCGTTGACTTGTTGGAAGAGAGGGCCACCCAAACTGGCGCGCTTTCGCAGTTCCCCGGTGACCTCAACCCAGGTGTCCTTATAGTCCTTAATCATCTCTTCCATTCGAGTCATTATTTCGTGGATGTTGTTCTGGCAGAGGGTTTCCAGCCACTCATTCGTTTCAATGTCCCAGGTTATGATTCGTTTGCCCCTCTTTTCAGGGTTGCCTAAATCTTCGTAAGAGTATTCGGAGACACTCGGTTCGTTGCGGTGAATGACACGGGAAGACAGGTTCTCCCATGCTTTAACGGCGGGCTCTTGATGGGGCGACTGGACCAGGCCCTGAATGAAGAGGTTTTCCAGCTTGACCCTGACCTGACGGTTCAGGTCTTCTTGACGGAGGGCGACCAGGTTTCGGGCCCTGGATTGCTCGGTTCTTATCTGTCTGTTGGCATCCAGAATAATCCGGTCACTTACGTTTGCTTCCGGATTCAACTGTTCAAACACCAATTGAAACGCTTTCTGAACGTCTTCCAGCGAGCTATGGACCGCGCTGTGCAACTGGTCGATGGCATCTTGTTGGGTGAAACCTGCGCCATCAGCGTTGAGGAATGCCAGTGCGTCCAAGGAAGGCCGAAGGCGCTGAGACGCGTCTCTGTATGAAATGCTCCGGCGCGTTAAAAATTTACGAAACATAACGTCTACTACCTATTTCCCGCAGTCCAATGAGTTTGCAGGTACTTGCGGGCAGTTAGATTGAAAAATCCGTCCAGAAGGCTGACTTCTTTGGAACAGATGGAGCCGAACCTGGCGTCCATCTTGCTGTTAGCTTCCCTCATGGTCTCGTGATACCTAGCCCACAAGTCAGAACCGGTGCCAGTGGCATCGGATACCAGGTTCTCCAGAATCCTGCCGACATGGGCTTTCTGGGCCGGAACCGAATCTTTGGGCGCACGATGAACAATAGCCAGGTCGAAGTGGGGGCCTATAGCCAGCACCGTTTTTTCCGGGTAGACCGTAATCTTGTAGGTGTCGGTGCCGGTATGTTTTCCTTGCCCTACCTCAACCCCGGTTATCGCCCGCAGGAACTGGATGATCGAGTAGGCGTTTCTTAGCTGAAGGGGGTAGCTGTTATCCGGGTCTCTGGACATGCCTCGTTGAGGCATCAGCAGGTGGAGTACCAAGCTGAAGTTATACGCAGTGCCACGCGCCTCAGCCAAAGCCGCCAGCAGGACGGGAAGGGCGCCGATAGTGCCACCACCTAGGAAGCAAACCAAGTGGATTCTCAGATAGGTCTTTCCCTCATAGTAGGGACAGACTTCTCCGATGAGCGAATCGATGTGGCCTCTGATGCTTGCGTAGTTGTAACGGCCCGCCACTCCGGCGTTGGCCAGCATCCCCAGCGCCCCTTCCCTGGACAGGCTGAGGTGTTTAAGTTCAGGAACGCACTCGGTTATCCAGGGCCGCATGTCCCGCAGATTGGAGAAATGAGGAAGGGTCAGGCCGATGAAGCTCGATCCCCTGTTGATTTCTTCTCTGGTGGCTTCCCGGGTGTCCAGGTATAGGAACCCCAAGGATTTTCGGTCCGAGGCGCTCCAGCCAGACGTCAGATCGTCCAAGTGCTGGGTGATTTGACAGGCTGTCGATCCCAGACCTATTACGATGGAAGGGGACGCCACCCTCTGCATCGCCCGGGCGGCTCCCAACCGTGTTAGCAATGTATTACGTACCGATTGGCTAACTTCGTTTACCATAAAACCTCCTGAGTCCAAACACGCACAAAAGACTAATCTTGACCTCTCCTTATATTACGTTCTAGTTATCTTGTCAACTCTAGTCGTCGCTTACTTGTTGTCATTGTGCCTATGCTTCGTCGATTCATGTGGTTCAGTTCCGATTTATTAGATAAATCCGCTTAACATAACAAGTTATCGAAACTAATCCATAGTGGGACGATTCGCCAAGAAGACCTTAGACCATACGCCGACGCGTATGCATAAGATTCGTATCGGCTATGGAGCGGATGGGCTTAAGTGGCTGACGCACGGAGGAACGCCGGCGACTCCGAGGGCTTTGGTGGGTCCGGATATCGGCCAGATAATGCGGCCAGAGAACGAGAGGCGCTTCAGGTGTAGGAGAAGGTTGCTATCTAAAGCGCGCCATCGATGCTGACGTCGAGCAATGCCGGCCTACCGCTGGCGTAGGCCCTTTCCAAGGCGGGTCCCAGTTCCGCGGGATCTGTCACTGTCTCACCAGCGATTCCCATGGCCCGGGCGATGGCCGCCAGGTCCAGAGGATTGGCGAAGTCCATACCAACGTACTCGCTTTCCCGCTCCTGATCGTCCTGCATGTGGCGTAAGTAGGTATCCATGTTGACCTTGAGTATTCGGTAAGAACGGTTGTTGCAGATAGCGTAGACCACCGGGATGTTATACCTGGCGGCGGTCCAGAGCGCTTGCACCGTGTACATGGACGCTCCGTCACCTACCACCGCCAGCACCGGCCGGTCCGGATTGGCCAACTTCACGCCAAGGGCTCCCGGCATCGCCCAACCCAGCGCTCCGCCGCGGATACCGTAAACGCTGCCCGGTTCGTCGAACGTGAACGCTTGCATCAAAGCGGGCCGTGATGTGATGGCCTCGTCGGCGATGATGGTGCCCGGAGGCGCGGCTTGCGCCAGTTCATGCATCATCCGCTCCACCGGCATGGGGTTGTTGTCCCATCTCTCCCGCAGCCGCTGTTGATACCGGTCATCTGATCTTCGCTTCTGTTCCGACCAAGTCGCCGTCCGGGTCGCCGCAGCCTCGCGGTTGGAGGCGGACATCTCTTGGTCCAAGGCATCGGCCAATTCAACCAGTCCGGCTCCTGGGTCGGCTAAGATACCTACCTCTGTTGGGTAAATCTTCTCCAGTTCCTCAGAACTGTTATCCAGATGAATAAGCTTGGTCTGGGGGCCCAGGAAAGGTTCAGAGACATATAGGAAGGAGGAAAATACGTCGGTTCCGATCGCCATGACGACATCGGCCCCGGCAAGAAGCCGCCCAGTGGCCGGGCTGCTGGTATTCAGGATGCCTCCGTAGAGGTCATGGCTAGTGGGGAAGTTCATCTCGGAAAATGACGTTGCGTAGACCCTAGCTCCCAATTGCTCAGCCACCCGCACTACTTGGCCGGCAGCGCCGGATTGAGCGACCCGGTCGCCAATCACCAGGATGGGGTTGTCGGCTTGGGCCAGTAGCTGGGAAGCCCGGGAAACCGCGTCGGCGTCAGGACGAGTTCGGAAATACCCCTGAGACGAAGGGATGATGTTCAAGTCCGCCGATTCGTCCATGGCGTCCCAAGGGAAGGAGATGAACACCGGCCCGGTGGGAGGAGTCTTGGCTTCTTTGAATGCCCGGCGTACCGCTATGGGAATGTCTGAGGGATGGAGAACCTGGGTGCTCCACTTGGTGTACTGGTCGGTCATCTCCACTAAATCTCCGGACAGCGTCGGGTCGGTCAAGAGCATTCGGGTGTCCGAATTGCCGGCGGTAAGCACCAGCGGCGTGCCGCCTCGATGAGCGTTGTACAATGCGCTGATGCCGTTGGCCAAGCCGCCCGCGATATGGATGTTGGCAAAGGCAGGCCGTCCCGTCGCCCTGGCATAACCGTCGGCCATGCCCACCGCCGTACCCTCTTGCAATGCCTGGATGTATTTGAGTTGAGGATAATCCTGCAAAACATCCAGCAGCGGCGTCTCACTGGTTCCCGGGTTGCCGAAGATGTATTCGACTCCCTCGGCGATGAGCATCTGGGCCAAAGCGTCTTTGCCGGTCATCTGGGACATGTTGATTCCTTCCTCTTAATCAGCTTTCAGCACTCATCAGTCGGCGGTTAGTTTTGTCTGACGATTATCTCGTCCAGATACTCCGTAATCATGTTGCCCATGCGCCGGGGTTCGTTGGCCATCAGCCCGTGAATGGCGCCTGGGAATATATGAAACTCCGAATGGGGTATCAGTTCATGGAGGTGGATGCCGCATCCCACCGGTATGGTGGTATCGGCGTCGCCGTGGACAATCATGGTGGGCATGGTAATCTCCGCCAGCCGGGTCTCTATGCTGTCGCCGATGTCCAGATAAGCCCGGATCGACAGAATGATGCCATCGAATCGTTCCAGGTTGATCTGGGCCAGTTTCGAGAACTGGGCCGGGTCGTCCTGGCGGAGGGTAGGTTGCCGCGCCTCCAGAGCCTTCTCCACGGCGCCGGTCCGTCCAAGAGCCGCTTCGTCCGCCAGCAAGTTGTCCAGTTCATTCTGACGAGCTTGCCGTTCGTCATGGCTGTCGTAGGACATGGTGTTAATCAGCAGCAGAGAGTCGACCATCTCCGGATAATCCAGGGCGAAACTCATAGCGATTGGTCCGCCGGCAGACGATCCTAGAACGTGGGCATGGGTCACGTCCAACCGCTCCAGCAAGGCGCGTAGGTCTTGGACCTGATTAGGCAGGTCGTACCCACCGGCGGGCGTTTCCGATTTGCCAGCGGCCCTACGGTCGTAGCATATAAAACGGTAATCACCGGAGAAGGTTTCGGCGTGATGTTCTGACATCGATAGGGAGCCTTCCCCACCGCCCAGCCCTCCGTGAATCATCACCAGGGGCTGCCCGTCGCCGTTCATCTCATAGTGCATCAGATAGCCATTGATTGTTTCTTCTGGCATTGTTCCTCCCGTAGAACTAGGTGACTCAATCCGCGATCTCCGGCCTGAACGAGGCCGAATGGCGAGTTTCCCAATATTAGCCCCGCCTAATGCTGCTTGCAAGGGGAGTGTGCCCTAGGTATATTCATCGGGATGTTCATCTGTGTTGCGGGGTGTTGCCAATGTGGTCCGCCCTCTTAATACCGCCAAAGCCGAGGAGATAACGATGTTCGACCTGCTGATCAAAGACGGACGGGTAGTCGACGGGACGGGACAGACTTGGTTCCGGGCCGGGGTTGCCGTCTCCGGTGATACCGTCCAAATCATCCGTGGAGACACTTCGGCGGTGGAGGCGGACAAGGTTATCGACGCCAACGGGTCCGTAGTCTGCCCCGGCTTCATCGACATGCACTCCCACTCGGACCTGATGCTGCTCAATAATCCCAAGCACGACGCCAAGCTGCGGCAGGGAGTGACCACCGAGGCCTTGGGTATGGACGGCCTATCTTACGCTCCCACGTCCCCAGTAAATCTGGAATACCTGCTGACCTACCTGGCGGCGGTCAATGGCACTCCGCCCCCCGGTGTCCGCTGGGGCACCGTCAAGGAGTTCTTGGACCTACTGGACAACCGGGCGGCTTGTAACGTGGTCTACTTCGTTCCCCACGCATCGATACGGGTTGAAGCGATGGGATGGGAGGACCGTCTGCCCACTCCAACTGAGTTGGAAAGGATGAAGGAATTGGCTCGGCAGGGGATGCGGGACGGTGCCTTCGGTTTCGCCACGGGGCTCACCTATCCGCCGGGAGCTTATAGCGATACCGATGAACTGGCAGCGGTTTCGCAAGCGGTAAGCGAACTGGGTGGCTTCTACATGACCCACGCCAGGTACAGCCTGGGCGACCGGCTGCTTGACCCCTTTAAGGAAGCCGTCGAGATTGGACGCCGCAGCGGCGCTCCGGTGCATCTATCCCACTATCACAGTCCAGTTGATGGTATGGGCGAGAAGATGATTGACTTGATTGACGAGGGCCGCAACTCTGGGGTGGACGTCACTTTCGACCAATACCCCTACGCCGCCGCAAGCACCGTGGTCCACTCCCTGCTGCCTTACTGGGTCCATGCCGGAGGACCCCCGGCCCTGCTGCAGCGAATCAAAGACCCGAAGGTTAGGGAAGAGATCGGCGAATCTATCAACCCTATGTGGGGGATGTCCCTGGATTACTACATCTTTAGCCACATCGGGTCGGCCAAGAACAAGGAGTGGGAGGGGCGGTCACTGGTGGACCTGGCCAAGGCCAAAGGCAAGAAGATGGTGGACGCCGTCTGCGATTTGCTATTAGAAGAGAACTTAGACGCCGCCTTCGTCGCCCGCACGGGAAACCCGGATAATATCCGTACCATCGTTCGCCACCCGGCCCACATGGTCGGGTCCGACGGGCTTCTCACCGGAGACATGCCCAACCCCCGGAGCTACGGAACCTTCCCCTACGTCTTGGGCCAGTTCGTTCGGGAAGAAGGGCTGCTACGCTTGGAGGAAGCGGTGGGGAAGATGACCGCCATCCCGGCCCAACGGCTGGGAATCAGCGACCGTGGTGTTCTGCGAGACGGTATGAAGGCCGACATAGTTGTCTTCGATCCTGCCAAGGTCCAGGCCAAGTCCACCTTTGAGCAGCCGAAACAGTACCCAGAGGGCATCGACTACGTCGTGGTTAACGGGAAGCTGGTGGTTGACCAAGGAGAACACACCGGGGCCTTGCCGGGAAGGGCGTTGCGGAGTCAATAAGACTCGAGCCGTCGGCTATCGGCTTTCAGCTTCTCGATGTACGGTATCAGCTTGTTTCCGGTACCTGTTTCCGGCATAATCCATACTGGATGGAGATTCTCTAGCTTCGTTTTATTTTGACTCTTTTCCGGCTGATAGCCTACCCGATTGGAGGCGCACCATGGACTTCGAACCTACTTACACCCCAGAACAGGAAGAGTTCCGGCAGGAAGTTAGGGAGTGGTTGAAAGAGAACGTTTCTCCGGATATCTCTCATCCACCGGATTCGATCAACATAACTGAAGAACAGTACCAACTGCGCCGAGCCTTGGGACGTAAGTTGGGTGAAAAGGGCTGGCTCTGGGCCACTGCGCCGGAAGAATACGGCGGCGGCGGTCTAGCCCTGGATCACGCAGTGGTTATAGAAGAGGAAGTTGACTCCTATGGCCTGACCGTGCCGCCTTACTACGATTCCGGCGGCAGGTTAGGTGGGGCCTCCATCATGGTATGGGGGACTGAAGAGCAGAAGCAAACCTTCTTGCCTCCCATCTTCCGTGGCGAAGTCCGCACCTGGCAGTTGCTAACCGAACCCGAAGCGGGGTCGGACCTGGCGAACGCCAAGATGTCCGCCGAGCGGGACGGTGACGAATACGTCATCAACGGGCAGAAGATTTATGTGGGCAGCTCGCTGGGCGCCGACTACATGTGGACGATTACCTGCACCGATAACGAGGCTCCCCGTCACCAGAACCTGGGTTGGTTCATGATACCCGCCGACTTGCCTGGAATCACCATCCAACCCATGGACCTGCTGATTTCAGGCGGCGAAGCCGGGGCCGGATCCGGCGTCAAGAACACGGTGTTTTTCGACAACGTCAGGGTTCCCGCATTCAACCTGATCGGCGGCGAGAACGAAGGCTGGAAGGTCGCGACCACTCACTTGGAGTTGGAGCACGGCACCGGAGGGCGTATCGCCCGGAACTGGCTGGTGGACCATCTTTTCGAGTATTGCCGGGAGAATAAACGCAACGGTCAACCGCTGACCAAGGACCCGGAAGTTCGAGACAAGCTGATCGACATCTACGTAGAAGCCGAGATTGCCCGATTGTTCAACCTGAGAAATTATTGGATGCGCCACAGTAAGGCTGACATAACCTATGAGGGTCCCCAAGCGTCTTACTGGCGCAAGATGTCCGGCCTGCGCATGTCCCAATCGATCCTGGATATCCTGGGACCCTCCGCCCTGACCTACGACCCCCAATGGGGCGCCGCCGACGGGCACGTGGAAGCCCACCAAAGGTCGGCCATCGTAGCCATCCATCCGGGTGGAACGGCGGACATCCAAAAGCTAATCATGGCCCGGCGCATCGGTATCGGACGGGAAGTCCGGGAAAAAGCCGGAGCGTTGGCATAAGATCTGACAGCTAACTGCTGATAGCGAGACCGAAGGGAGCACTTAACTATGGACTTGTCCCTGACCCCAGAGCAAGAAATGCTGAAGACCGCCGTCCGCGGTTTTATCCAACAGGAGTATCCCAAAGAGACTCTGCTGGAGATTGCGGCGGAAGAACAACCCGTCACGGCGGAACCCTGGCAGAGATTGGTGGCTACCGGCTGGCTGGGAATCGCCATTCCTCAGGAATACGGCGGCGAGGGCGGTTCTTTCACCGATGCCGGCGTTCTGTTTGAGGAACTGGGCCGGGGCCCGGTGCCGGGACCGCATCTATCTTCTTGCGTTCTGGCGGCTTCGGCAATCTTGGAGGGAGGCACCGAGGAACAGAAGCGGCAATGGCTGCCAGCCTTGGCCCGGGGAGAGCGCGTCCTGGTGCCGGCGATGAACGAAGGCAGCTATAGTTGGGCCGAGGAAGACGTGCAGGTCGTGGCCCGTCAGGACGGTGGCGGCCTGCGGCTGGATGGAACCAAGGTCTACGTCTTCGACGCTGTTTCTGCGACTCATCTTTTGTGTACCGCTCGCTCTGAAGAAAGCAACGAGGTTGGACTGGTAATCGTTCCAGTCACCGCCAATGGTGTGGCGATACGGTCTCTGCCGGGATTCACCTGGAATATGTACGAGGTTAAATTGGACGGAGTGTCCGTGGATCAGAGTAGCCTCATCGGCTCCTCCTTCGCCGGGGGATGGGACGCTCTCCAAAAGGCGATAGCAAGGACGATTCCCGTCATGTGCGCCTATCAGGTGGGGGCATGCCAGTCCGTGTATGAACTATCCGTCGACTACAGCCGCACCCGGATACAGTTCGGTAGGCCGATCGGGCGGTTCCAGCGGGTCGAGGACCACATCATCAACCTGGTGAACCAACTGGACGCCGCTCGGTGGACCACTTACGAAACCCTTTGGAAACTTGATTCCGGGCAAGAAGCTACCGATAGCATCCACCTGGCCAAGGCTGTTGGCAGTGGCGCTTACTACCAGGCATGCAATTTCGCCCACGAAGTCCATGCCGGGGTTGGCAGTATGACCGAATACGGTCTTACCCTGCACACTACCGCCTCGCGGTCACTCTACCACTACCTGGGCGACCCCCAATTCCACCGTCACCGATTGGCCGACGCGCTAAGCCTTTAGCGCTGGCTCTTTGTGTTCCACCCAAATACCGTTCTTGGCGAGCCCGTTGAACCGCAGCTTTTAGTCGGCGCGCCCTTCGACAAGCTCAGGACGAACGGATTTGTCCCGTTCGGCATGGGATTGGACCTGCCACGTTCATGGTGAGATTGGATTAGTCCTATTCGTCGTGGGATTGGGTTAGTCCCGTTCGTCGCGAGATCTGATTTGCTCGTTTCGTGGTGAGCTTGTCGAACCACAGCGCCGATATGACGTGCCATGGGGGCTGGAGGCCAACACTAAATCACCAATCCTCTCCAGTCTTGCACTTAGCCCCTCAGAATGTTCTTGTTATACTAGGCACCAAGCGTCGGTGGCCCTTCAACGACGACCCATCTTGCCACCGGAGAAACTATGGCACAACCTTCACTTCCCAGGGTGAGCACCGGTCTGGACTGGCTGGACAGAATATTAGGTGGAGGCCTTCCTTCCCAATCCCTGGTGGTCCTCGCAGGGGTCCCTGGCTCATGTAAGTCCATATTAGCTTTCCACTTGCTGGGCCCAAGCGGCCCGGGCCAGCGGCAACGCCATGCTGGTCACCACCACCCATCAGCCCGTGTCCAAGATGCGGGCCTGATACAGCGGGCTGAATTTCCTGGGGCCAACGGGAGTCTTCGACCAATTAGATGTCCTGGAATTAGACACTGACATCGAAGACGACACTCTGCTCCGGTTGCTCAACGCCATCGGTAGCCGGATCTAGGACCACAAAGTCGGGGTGGCGGCGATTGACAGCTTCCGGGCAATCAGCGATGTATCGCCCAACCGGGGTCAACTTTGGCGGTTCCTGGGCATTCGCAGTGCCCAACTGGTGGAGAACAACTGTCTGGGGCTTCTGGTGGGCGAGTACTCTCTTCCCCGGGACCTTGATCTGCCGGAGCTTGCCATGGCGAATGTGGTGATTTACCTGGAGGTGGAGCGGTTGGTGGCGTCGGACCTGCGGATCCTGCGCATCTATAAGATGAGGGGCAGCAAATACGTGGAGGGCCGCCAGGCATTCTACGTTAACAACGACGGCATCCGATTCCTGGGTGGTTCCCCGGAACGACCGGAGATTGACCCTGACGAAGAAGCGGAGCCCACTATCTGGCCTCCGAACTAAGAGCCGTTATTAGTCATCCCTATCCGTACCAGCCCCAATTCCTCGTACGAATAATCTTCCCCCAGCAACTCCCTTACCGGGCTCAGCAGCACTCCGTCGGTTTGTCGAAAGGCGGCCTTGATGTTGGCGACCCTATCCGCTGATGGCATCATGTGAGCCAGGTCTAGGTTTTCGCCACTATCGACTATTCGTATTATATGGTTAAGGATGGTGTTGCCGGTCAGGCCGCGGTGCTTCGCGATCTCGCCGACGGACATCTTCCGCGAGATAAGCTCTTTGGTTTCGTTCAGTGTTGCGCTGATCTGATCTCTACGGCGGGTCCTTTCCCTGGGACGGTTTGTCCGCTGGACAGCTACCTCTGTTTCCGCTATCCCGTTAGCCAGAGCATAGTCCTGTATCACTTCCAAGAATGGGCCGCTGAACTGCTCCAGCTTCACCCGCCCCACGCCGGAGATGCTACCGAAGGCCTCTAGAGTACGGGGGATGCGGCGGGACATTTCCATGAGCGCTGCATTGCTGAATATAACGTAGGGAGGCACCGATCTCTCGTCGGCTATCTGTTTGCGTAGTTCGCGCAACTGCTCGAATAGCTCTGGGTTTGATGGCGTGCTTTCTTCACGGACACTACGGGTTGGGCTCTCGGCATCGCGTTTTGGAGCCGTCAACTCTAGCCGGCCACCGCTGGTTAGGAATTCCCGCCCTTCGTTGGTGGTGGCCAGGGTCGGGTACTTCCCTTTGTCCTTCTCCAAGAATCGCCGCTCCAGCAGGGCATCGATCCAATGCAAGAGTTCGTCCGATGTGACGCCGGACGCGATGCCAAACACCGTCAAATCATCGTGCTGCCAACGCTCGATCTGCTTGGTTCGTTTGCCAAGAAGCACGTCAGCGACATGGCGCGCTCCGAAGCGATTACCGGTGCGGATGACCGCCGAGAGAATCTTCTGCGAGATTTCGGTGGCGTCAGTTGTCTCCCTGGTAGTCGTACAGTTATCGCAACCGTCGCAGGATGTCTCGCTCCAACCCTCGCCCAGATACTCGATCAGATATTTCCGGCGGCAATTCCAAAGTTCGGCGAACTCAATCACCTGGCGAAGCTTCTTTTCGGCGTTCTCCCGCTCTGCTTGATCTAAGATTTGGCGGATGAAATATTCTTGCTTCAACCGGTCTTGGTTGGAGAAAAAGAGGACGCAATCGCTGGGCAGACCGTCCCGCCCGGCACGGCCGGTTTCCTGGTAGTAGCCTTCCAAGGTTTTGGGTAGGTCGTAGTGAACCACCATGCGTACGTCAGGCTTGTCGATGCCCATGCCGAAGGCGATAGTCGCCACGATGATTGGGACTTTGTCACGGATGAACTTTTCTTGAGTCTCCCGGCGAACTTCCGGCCCCAGCCCGGCATGGTAAGCCAGAGCGTTGAATCCTTCCTCCGCCAAGTCATCCACCAACTCTTCGGTGCTGTTGCGGGAAAAGCGGTAGATGATGACCGGCTCGTTCTTGTGCTTATTCAAGAGGGTCAGGAGTTGATCGAAGGACTTTCTCTTGGGTTGGACTGCGTAATTGAGATTGGGCCGGTTGAAGCTGGAGATAAAAACCTGGGCTTGCCCGAGACCTAACTGGTTGACGATGTCCCGGCGCACTTGCTCAGTGGCCGTTGCGGTCAGCGCCACGATGGGCACGGTGGGGAAATCCTGACGTAGAGTTCTTAGGTTGCGGTAGTCCGGGCGGAACTCGTGGCCCCATTCCGATATGCAGTGAGCTTCGTCGATGGCGAACAGGCTAACGTCCACGCTGCCAAGGAAGTCCTTGAAACCGGGCAATGCCAGCCGTTCCGGAGCCACGTAGAGAATCTTGAAGGCGCCATCCCGGGTCATCTGTTGGACCCGGTTAATCTGGGAGGCGGTTAATGAACTGTTGATGAACCCGGCGGCTATGCCATGAGCCAGAAGGCCGTCAACCTGGTCCTTCATCAGGGCGATGAGGGGCGAGACGACGATTGTCACGCCGGAAAATAGCACCGCCGGCAACTGGTAGCAGAGGGACTTGCCGCCGCCGGTTGGCATCAGCACCATTGCGTCCTTCTTGGAAAGAACGCGGCTGATAATTTCTTCCTGAAGAGGCAGGAATCGGTCGAAGCCGAAATAGGTCTTTAGATGTTCAAGCACGCCATCATGCTAATCGGGCGCTGCTCGTCGAACAACGCCCGATTGTCAGTGGATTTTTCGTGGATCAGCCCCTACCGTCCCGTCCAAACAGGGGCTCGCTTCTCGGCGAAGGCTTTGACGCCCTCTTTAGCGTCCTCGGTTAGCAAGACTTCGTCCCGCTTCTTTTGGGCGTAGTTCACCCGCTCTTCCATCCCCATCTCAGTTCCCTTGATGGACACTTCCTTGATGGCTGCAATGGAAAGGGGGGCGTTGGCGGTTATCTTGCGGGCTAGTTCCTCAGCCTTGGGCATGACCTCTTCCGGCGGCACAACATAGTTGACCAGCATCAGATCCAGTGCCCGTTGGGCGTCCACGAAGTCGCCGGTAAACAGGAACTCAAAGGCGATATTGCGTGGCACTACCTGGGAAAGCAGGGCGGGGCCGCTGACCGACGATAGGCCCCGTTTCGCCTGGGGCCAGCCGAACTGAGCCTCCGAAGAGGCCACCCGGATATCGCTGCCCAAGGCGATGCCGCAACCTTGAGCTAGGCAGATTCCGTTGATGGCGGCTATTATGGGCTTCCATATATTGGCCTGAACAACGTAGAGATCGCCGGTGCTGGGGCCTTCATTGGCCCTGGCATTGGCCATAGCCACTAGGTCGTGCCCGGTGGAGAACGCCCGTCCGTTTCCCGTTACGATGGCGCAGCGAACTTCCGGGTTGTTCTTTACGTCTTGAAAGGAGTCCCAAAGAATCTGCCGCATCTCCGGGTCGATGGCGTTCATCTTCTCCGGGCGATTCATTGTGATATAGGCGATGCCGTCTCTAATCTCGTATAGTGCTTCGTCGGCCATTTGTGAACCTCTCGGTTATTTAATCTTCCAGCTATCAGCAATCAGTGTTCAGCTTCTTGCTAAATTATTCTCGATCCCGTGGGCTTGGTTCCGATTATACCCTGTGTTTCTAGGTCGTCGATGCCTTCGGCTGGGATGCCTAGCAGTTCGCCGTATATCTGGCGATTGTGCTGGCCCAGGGTGGGCGAGGCCCAGCGCACTTCGCCGGGGGTCGCCGACATCTTCCAGGGGATGCCGGGGTAGGTCATTTCGCCTACCTGCTCATGGTTGACGCGAACAAAGGTGCCCCTCGCTTCATAGTGGGGATCCGCCAGCAGGTCCGGGCCGCCCATGACCGGGGAGGCCGGCACGCCTTCTTTCTGTAGCAGATGGCAGATGTCGTAGGCCTTTTTGTCTGCCGTCCAACCGGATATCAGTTCGTCCAGGTGGTCTTCATGTTCCATCCGGCCTGCCAGGGTGGAGAAGCGGGAATCTCCCGCCAGTTCCGGGCCACCGACTTGCTGGGCCAACTGCCGCCACTCTTCATCGTTGGTGGCGGCGATGGCCACCCAACGGTCGTCTCCCGCAGATTGATAGCTGTTGTGGGGGGCGAAGTAGGGTGAACGATTGCCTCGGCGTTCCGGCTCTTTGCCGGTCATCTGGTAGGCCAGCACGTCTGCCCCGATCAGCGATACCGCCGATTCCTGCTGAGACACGTCGACGAACATTCCCTTGCCGGTGCGCTTCCGGTAACGCAGGGCGGCTAGCAGCACCCCGGCGGCATGGGAGCCGGTGATGGGGTCGCCGTGGTTTATGCCCGATTTCATCGGTCCTTCACCCCGGTATCCCGTCATGTGGGCCATCCCGGATAACTGCTCCTGACCGATTCCATAGGCCAGGTACTTCTGCCAGGGGCCGCTGTTGCCGAAGGCGGGCATGGAAACGTAGATCAGATCGGGACGGATGCGGCGCAACGTCTCGTAGCTGTATCCCAGTCGTTCCAGGCTGCCCTGCCGGAAGTTTTCAATCACCACGTCGCTGATGGCCACCAGTTGTTCAAAGACCTTGCGGCCCGTCTCCGTGGTCAGTTCCAAGGAGATGCCGTATTTGCTCATGTGCAAGCAGTTGAACCAACCGTTGCGATTCCAGGGTTCGTCACCTGGTTCGCAATCGGGGTAAGCGGCGATGCCTCTAGCAGGATTGATGGGGCCGCGATGGGAATCGTACACGCTCAGCGATTCCATCTTGATAATCTCCGCGCCCATGTCGGCCATGAGCTTGGTGCAGTAGGGACCGGCCCAGATGCGGGAAAGATCCAGGACACGGAAGTTCTTGAGGGGCTGATTCGAATTCCCGTTATTGGCCTGATGTTTGGTGGTCAACTAAATCACCCCCTGATCCCGGAGCTGGGCAATCTCGCCGTATGATTGTCCCAGCGCATCCCCTAATATCTCCTCGGTGTGTTCACCCAAGTGTGGGGCGCGGTGGTAGACCCAGTGGTCGGGGGCGCTGCCGGTGGGACGACCCCCCTGTGGTCTCCCCTTCGTAAGGGGGGCCGAGTTGTCCTGCCCTACCTGCGATGACTGGGACGCCTCAGCCTTCCCTCCTTGCGAAGGAGGGGACTGAAGGGAGGTCGTTACCGTCGCCCGTATAGGCGCGCCAGGATACCGGAACGTCCCAGCTTCTTCATGGTCGATGTCGACGAAGTAGCCCCGGGCGGTAAGCTGCTCCATCTCCAGAATGTCTTCCATCGTGGCGACGAATCCGAAGCCCAATCCGGCCTCCTGACCTGCTTTGAAAATATCGACCTTGTCGTGGTCCAGCAGCCAGGGAAGCATCAGAGCGTCGACTTCATCGGCGTTTATCAACCTGCCGTTTCGGGAAGCGAAGCGAGGATCGGATAACTCTTCCCGCTCCATGATTCCGGCAATCTCCGGCCAGCGGGTGTCAGGACCGGAGATGATTCCCACGTAGCCGTCCTGGCAGGGGTAGATCCCCCACGCCGCCCGGCCGTAGCCCCGGTTGCCCGCTCTGGTGTACTCCTCTCCCGAGTAGCTGTACTGCATCATCGCGTTTTCCAGAATGTTGGTGGCGTAATCGGCGATGGACATGTCGATGTGCTGGCCTTGACCCGTATCTTCGGCATGCATCAAGGCGCCCATGGTCGCGACGAAAGCGGTTTGTCCGGCGCCAAGTTGCGCCAGGGGCGCGCCTTCTTTAAGAGGCTCCGATTCAGGTTCGCCGGTGATGTACATCAGCCCGCCCGCTGCGTACAGGTTAAGCTCGGTGGCCTTCCAATCGCGGTAGGGACCGGTCTGTCCGTAGTTGGTTATGGACGTCATCACCAGAGCGGGATTCAGCTTCTGTAGGTCCGGATAGCCCAATCCCAGCTTGTCCAAAGTGCCCGGAGCGAAGTTCTCCACGACGATCTGGGCGGAGGGAATCAAACTCTTGAGAATGTCTTTGCCTGCATCGGAATGAAGGTCCAGCGTTAAACTCTTCTTAGAGGTGTTCAGGTACAGGAACCAAGCCCCGGACTCGTGCGGCTCCTCTCCGTCAGGGAGAGGGGATGGCGTGAGGGCCTTAGGAAACGGCCCGAACTTGCGGATGGGGTCTCCGGTGCCGGGGCGCTCTATCTTTATAACATCTGCGCCCAAGGTCGCCATAAGTTTGGTGCAGTAGGGACCGGAAAGGTAATGGGTGAGGTCGATGACCCGGACACCTTCCAGCAATCCGGGCAGCGAACCGTTATTTGATGATTCGGTGGTCAAGAACTCCTCCTGATTGGGGGCCGCTTGCGGGACACTGCGGCGGCGCTAGTCATTGTGTCATCGGCAGGAGGGAAATGCAATCGGACTCTCCACTAAGTAGGGCATATCCTAAGCCCGTTCGCCGTGAGCCTAACGAAGGGCTCACCACTAACATAATAAGGGCAATGGCCAACGGAATCGAGAGGACAGTGCTGAGACTGTCCCGAAGCTACATTTATGGTATTCTTCAGGAACTCTGACGCTCGCGGTTTACATAAAACCAATATCGCCGGGATGCGGTTAGAGGCTTAGCGGAAATAAGGGAGGGCTCAATGGAGCGGCCAGTTTTTCAGCCTACGGGCACCCCGGTGATGGACCTGGACACCCCAGCATTGGTGGTGGACTTGGACGTTATGGACCGGAATATCGAGACATTGCATAGCCGGTTCGACCAGTCCACTGCGAAGATACGCCCCCACGTTACCGGGCATCAAACTCCCAAGATCGCCCACCGGCAGTTGCAAGCGGCCAACACGGTGGGAGGAATCAGCGTAACCACCGTCGGCGAAGCGCAGGTATTCAGCGACGCCGGAATAACCGACATCCTGGTGGCCAGCCAGATCGTGACACGCTCTAAGATAAACCGTCTCTGCGCCCTGGCGGGGTCCAACAAAACCGGTGTGGCAGTGGACAATCCCCAGAACGTTTCTGACCTCTCCCAGGCGGCGACGGCCCAAGGCGTTACTTTGGGCGTCCTCGTCGAGTTGGACGTTGGTTTGGGACGATGCGGAGTTTCCCCGAGCGGTGAAGCCGTGGAGTTGTCAAAGGCTGTTTCCCGATCTCCGGGGCTACGATTCGACGGAATCATGGCCATCGCTCCGTTGCCTGCATCGAGTGGAGAAGGAAGCGACGGTCCGAGTTTCCCTGACCGGCAAGAGAGAGACGCCATATCGTGGCGGGTGCTCCAGCAAGTGCTGGACACGAAAGAGCTTATCGAGAAAGCTGGTCTTCCCGTATCGGTGGTTAGCGTAGGCGGCACCCACAACTATGACATCGCGGCCGGGATGGCAGGTATAACCGAGATTCAAGCAGGGTCCTATCCTTTGATGGACCACCTCTATTGCCGGTTGCGCCCTGAGTTCAATCCGGCGGCCAAGATTCTGGCGGCGGTCATCAGCCGCCCCACTGGTGAGTCGGCGGTGTTGGATGCCGGGCACAAAGCCACCGGACCCGACCGGGGCATGGCGGTGCTGGATGGTGTCGCCGGAGCCAAAGCCGTCCGATTTAGCGCCGAGCACGGTGTGCTGGACCTGCAAACCGGTCCCGCCCAGAACATCAAAGCCGGGGACAAAGCTTGGCTGGTTCCTTACGACCTGGGCCTATGCTTCAACCAATACGACTACGTCCGCGCGGTGCGCGGCGACAAGCTGGAAGGCTTCTGGTCCATCGCTGGACGGGGAAG